>Ga0075425_100008438_pt1 | contig 10925 bp, 9 predicted proteins | sample SoiMethybrSBSTD4_FD_75300 | JGI IMG/M metagenome (GOLD analysis project Ga0075425, IMG submission 75300) | Bulk soil microbial communities from a Populus tree surrounding site in Tennessee, USA - Soil MetaG P. TD hybrid SBSTD4 | ecosystem: Environmental > Terrestrial > Soil > Tree plantation...
CTGGTGCGCGACCTCGTGTGCGCGGAACAGCTCCGACGCGCCGGGATGCTCGGCGGTGAACGTGAACTCGGCGAGATGGAGGAAGCCGTCGAACGACTGGCCGTGTCCGCCGGCGATCGACGTGACGTAGATCGTGTCGGTGTCGATCTTGTCGTCGAGCAACACCTGATAGAACTGCAGACTGTTCGCGACGTCGGCGGCGACGTTGTGCATCTTCTGCGTGTTCTGGAATTGATAGTCGGGACCGAAGGCGACGATGTGCGGAATGCCTTTGACGTCGACCGGCACCTCTTCGAATCGCGACGCCGTGGAGAACGTGATCATCTTGGCCGGCTTCTCGATCACCCACACCGACGTCTTGCTGCCGTTCGCGTTCTCGTTCTCGCTGACGCGCCGCCCCATCGCGCGCAGCGCGTGGCTCTTGTCGACCGTCAGCTCGATACGCGCGGTGTACGGATGCTCGAATGCGTCGGGGAACATCGGATACCAGCCGCCGCCCGGCGCATAGTTCGCGAGATCGAGCTCGTACTCGAACGTCACCTTCTCGGGCCGGCCTTTCCGCAGCGGCTTGTCGAAGACGACGGTGACGTCGTCGTCATAGATGCGGTTGTCGATGCGCGCGGAGCGTTTGCCGATCGGGTCGCGAAAGACGGTCAGCGGATGTCCGTCGGCATCTTTCGCGACGAGATCCTGCGCGCTCGGATTCATCACGAATCGAAATGCCGACTGGCCGTCGGCAGCCGGCATGAACGTTTCCGTCACCGCGAACTTCGCTGCGACGATTTCCGTCCAGTTCGAGCCGACCGTCGAGTGGCGATTGCTTCGGTGCGTCAGATCGCCTTTGACATCGAGACCGAAGACGAGTCCCTGCTCATTCTCGTTCGCGCCCGGACGTCCCTCGGCATCGCGATCCTCGGCGCGATCGAGACTCACCCACGTCTCGCGCAAACGTCCGCCCCAGCGATCGACGTGAATCTCTTCGCGGCGCGTCGAGTCGTAGTCGTACGTCAGCCAGTCGAAGTCGGGCGTCTTCATTCCGATCACGATCTGCAGTGCGCCGGGATTGAGCGCCGCAGCGACGACCCGCGCGTCGACGTCCGTGAAGTAATCGACGAGCCAGCTCTCGTGACGGCTCTTCGCGATCGCGTTCTCCGCGAAGCCGCCGCTCGGCGGTGGAGGGAGCGCCGTCGCGATCGTGTCGTCGGAGAATCGCGCCACGAGCTGCGTGAACGGCACGTCGAACGCGTCGATCTTCTTATTCGCGAATCGATGAAGCTGTGCGCGCTCGATCGGATCGGGAATCGTCATCGTGAATCGCCCTTCGCCTTCGAAGACGAATCCGGTGACGCGGTTGCCGAGGATGGGCTCGGAGTAGCGGAGCTCGCCGCGGGTGAGCGTCCATGTGGCGGTGTCGCGTTTGATCGTGATTCCGTTCGCCGGCACGGGAACCGATGCGGCCGAATACATCCATTTTTGAAGACGTTCGTAGTCGGCGCGCGGATCGCCGAAAGAGCTGAGTGACAGAGCGATGGCGAACAGCGCAAATAGGGAGCGCATGCGTATAGAGTACGCGTCCAGTACGCGATGAAGGAGCCTTTCTCATGGACTTCGGTTTGACCGAAGAGCAGAAGCAGATCAAGCAGATGGTGAGGGAGTTCGCGGACAGCGAGATCAAGCCTCACCTCATGGAGTGGGATGAAGCGCAGCACTTTCCGACCGACGTCTTCCGCAAAGCGGGCGAGCTGGGAATGCTCGGCGTCACGATTCCGGAGGAGTATGGCGGCGCTGGTCTGTCATACATCGACTATGTCAATGTGATCGAAGAGCTGGGCGTCGTCGACAGCGGCTTCGCGCTCAGCGTCGCGGCGCACAATTCCTTGTGCACCGGCCACATCTACCAGGCCGGCAACGACGAGCAGAAGAAGAATTGGCTGCCGAAGCTCACCAGCGGCGAGTGGATCGGCGCGTGGGGACTGACCGAGCCGGGATCGGGAAGCGACGCGTCGGGCATGCGCACGACGGCGGTCAAAGACGGCGACGAGTGGGTGCTGAACGGGACGAAGAACTTCATCACCAACGCCACCTACGCGAACATCTCCGTCGTCCTCGCCGTCACCGACAGGAACGATCAGAAGCACGGCATCACCGCGTTCGCGATCGAGATGGATCGCAACGGCATCCGTCCGGGGAAGAAAGAGAACAAGCTCGGGATGCGCGTGTCGGACACCGCGGAGCTCGTCCTCGAAGACTGCCGCGTCCCATCCTCCAACATCCTCGGAAAAATCGGCTACGGCTTCATCGACGCGATGAAAGTGCTCGACGGCGGCCGCATCTCCATCGGCGCGCTCGCCGTGGGCATCGCGCGCGGCGCATACGAAGCGGCGCGCGACTACTCGAAGCAGCGCACCGCCTTCGGCAAGCCGATCTCCGACTTTCAGGCGATTCAGTTCATGCTCGCGGACATGGCCACGGAGACCGACGCCGCGCGCCTCCTCTGTTACCGCGCCGCGTCGATCAAGGACGCGGGGGAGCGCGTGACGCAGTTCTCGGCGATGGCGAAGTTGTACGCGTCCGAGGTGGCGGTGCGCGCGACGGAGAAGGGCGTGCAGATCTTCGGCGGCTACGGATTCGTCAAGGAGTTTCCGGCGGAGAAGTACTACCGCGACGTGAAGCTCTGCACGATCGGCGAAGGGACGAGCGAGATCCAGCGGATGGTGATCGCCAGGAGCATCCTCGCGGCGCAATAGCGCCGCGGGGATGAATGCAGAATGCAGAATGCAAAATGCAGAAGTGAGAGCCGTTTTGCATTTTGCATTTTGCATTTTGCATTCGCATGAGCGACCTAGCTGATCTCACACGAGGCATCCTCGCCGGCCGCTATCGCGCCCTAGCGCGCGCCATCTCGATGATCGAGCGCGACGATCCGGAATCCGAGCGGCTTCTCGCGGAGCTCTATCCGTCCACCGGCCGCGCGCGGATCATCGGCGTCACCGGCTCGCCGGGCTCGGGCAAGTCGACGCTCGTCAACGCACTGGCGAAGCACTATCGCGCGCAGGAGAAGCGCGTCGGCATCGTTGCCGTCGATCCGACGTCGCCGTTCACCGGCGGCGCGATTCTCGGCGATCGCATCCGCATGACCGAGCTCTACACCGATCGCGGCGTCTTCATCCGCTCCATGGCCACTCGCGGATTCCTCGGCGGACTGGCGAAGGCGACAAATGACGTCGTCGATGTGCTCGATGCGTCGGGCTTCGACGTCGTGCTCGTCGAGACCGTCGGCGTCGGGCAGGATGAAGTGGAAGTCGTGCGCACCGTGCAGACGAATCTCGTCGTGCTCGTCCCCGGCATGGGCGACGACATTCAGGCGATCAAGGCCGGAATCATGGAGATCGGCGACATCTTCGTCGTCAACAAAGCGGATCGTCCCGGCGCCGACAAGACGGTGACCGAAGTGACGATGATGATGTCGCTCGTCGAAGAGCACGGCGACTGGGTGCCGCCGATCGTGAAGACCGTGGCGTCGCAGGGCCAGGGCGTCTCCGATCTCGACGAAGCGATCGCGCGCCACTTCGCGTACCTCGAATCATCCGGCGAGCTCGATCGACGGAATCGAGAGCGCGTGCGCATCCGCATCGAGACGCAGGTGAAGGAAAACTTCATGCGGCGTCTGATGGACGAGACGACGAATTACGACTCGATTCTCGACGACGTGCTGCGCAAGAAGAACAATCCGCACGACGCCGCGGAGTCGATGCTCGGACGCGTTAGAATCGCGCGCCCATGAAGCTCTCGCGCGACTGGCTCAGCGATTACGTAGACCTCTCCGACATCTCCGACGAGGAGCTGAGCCGGAGGTTCACCGAGATCGGCCACGCCGTCGAGTCGATGGAGAGTCACGGCGATGACACGGTCTTCGATCTCGAGATCACCACGAATCGCGTCGACGCCATGTCGCACCTCGGCATGGCGAGAGAGCTGGCGGCGGCGTTGGGACGCGAAGTGCACAATGTGGCGCCGCCGCCCCCGGCGGCGCTCTCCGCCGAGGGCGGCGGAGCCACATCTGTCACCATCAAAATCGACGCCCCCCCAATGTGCTCCCGCTTCTCGGGACAAGTCATTCGCAACGTCGTTGTCAAAGAGTCGCCTTACCGCATCCAACAACGACTCGAAGCCGTCGGCCTCCGCCCCATCAACAACGTCGTCGACGTCACCAACTACGTGATGCTCGCCCTCGGCCACCCGATGCATGCCTACGATCTCGACAAGATCGCGGGCGCGACGATCATCGTCCGAAGCGGCAATCCCGGCGAGAAGATCAAAACGCTCGACGGCGAAACGCGTGCCGTCGATCGTGACACCTGCGTCATCGCCGACGGCAGCGGCGGCATCGGCCTGGGCGGCGTGATGGGCGGCGAGGAGAGCGAGATCAGCGCGAACACTCGCAACGTGCTTCTCGAATGCGCGTGGTTCGAACCGTCGGTCATTCGCCGCACGGCGCGGCGACTCGGTATGAAGACCGATGCGTCGTATCGCTTCGAGCGACGCGTCGATCCGAACAACACGCTCGATGTGATCGCGATGGCGGCATCGATGATCGGCGGCGACGCGGAAGCTCCGATCGATGTCGTGGCCTCGCGCGTCGAACCGAAGAGACTGCGATTGCGCACGGCGAAGCTGCATGAACAATCGGCGGGAGCAGTCGGCGGGGGATACGCGCTCGATCTCTTCCGGCGACTCGGATTTCAAGCGAGCGTGGCCGCTGACGGCGTCGACGTCATCGTCCCCACCTATCGCGGCGACATCCACGAAGAGATGGATCTCGTCGAAGAAGTGCTCCGCTTCTTCGGCCTCAACAACGTTCCCGCTTCGCTGCCGCGGCTCACGACCGGCGACATTCGCCCGAACGTCATCGGCGATGCCGAAGACGACGTCCGCCGCATTCTCGTCGGCTGTGGACTAGCCGAAGTGGTGAACTACGCGTTCGTGCCGGCGTCGCAGAATGCGTTCTTCACGAGCGAAGAGCCGGTGAAGATCGCGAACGCGCTTTCGGAGAACATCGCGGAGATGCGGCTCTCGCTCATTCCGGGACTGCTCGAGACCGTGGCGTTCAATCGATCGTACGGCACGCGCGACGGGGCGTTGTTCGAAGCGGGGCGGACGTATCACAAGAGCGGCGGCCGTGTTCGTGAGAAGCATCGCGTCGCCGCGGTGATGTTCGGCTCGATCGGATCGCACTGGGGCGATGCGAAGCGCGCCGTCGACTTCTTCGACGTCAAAGGGATCGCCGAGCAGATCGCGAACAAACTGCATGTCGATCTGACGTTCGCCGCGAGCGACGACGCCTGGCTGCGCGCGGGCAAGCGCGCCTTCGCGCATCACGACGATCGCCACATCGCCACGCTCGGCTTCATCGCGCCCGAAGTGCTACAGCGCTTCGGCGTGAAGGGCGACGTGGCGGCGATGGAGCTCGATCTCGAAGCGCTGCTCGAGTCGACGTCCGATTGGAAGATGGCGCCGGTGGCGCGATTCCCCGGTGTGCCGATGATTCTTGCGCTGAATCACGGTGCCGATCTCGAGTACCAACGCATCATCGACACGATCCGCTCGCTCGACCTCGACTATCTGCACGAAGTCGGATTGCGCGATCGCTTCATCCCCGAAAACGAGAACACGATCAAAACGACACTCGGCATGTGGTATCAGGCCTTCGACCGCTCGCTGACGCAGGATGAAGTGGCGAAGATCCACCAGAACGCCGCTGCGCGCGTGGCCGAGCTGCTGCCGGTAAAGGTGCTATGAAAAAGACGAAAGAAGAACAGATGTCGCTCGCCGGAACGGAAGAAGGCGAGATCCTGGCGAAGCTCAACGAGCGCGTCGAGCGCGCCATCACCACGATTCAGGAGCTGCGCCGCGAGCGCGACGCGCTGAAAAAACGGGCCGAAGAGGCGGAGGCGAAGCTGGCGGAGCAGAACGATGCGAGCGACAAGCTCGACTCGCTCCGGAGCGAGATTCGGGACCGGATCGAGTCGATCTTGTCGAATCTCGAATCGCTGGAAGAGTAATTTGTTCGGAGGGGCGGACGCCCTCGTCCGCCTACGCGGCGCCAGCCGCGCTTGCGCGCGGCCGGGCGGACGAGGCCGTCCGCCCCTCCGAGTATTCTTCACAACTCTGCGAGCAGCCTGTCGCGGCACGACGCCAACTTCTGCCACGCCAGCCCCTCGTTCGTCGTCGTGTCCACCACCAGCACGACGTAATACCCTTGCGCGAGATCGCAGCTCATCACCGTCATCGTCGCGAACTCGACTTTGAATCGATGCGGCGTGCCGGCTTCGGTGCGTTTGCACATCTCGCGGAGCTGCGTGAGGAAGATGCCCTGATACGCGCCGACGATCTTGAGATCGTGATCGTCGGCGTCGAACGGACGCGCGCCGAGCATCTCCACCGTCTCTCCCTCCCAATCCAGGAAGAGCGCGCCGATCGCGCCGGGCGTGGACATCACGAGCTCGCGAAGGATTGGCTGAAACGACAAGCGTCACTCCCACATCACGAGATACTTGCGCGCCTCTTCCGCCTCGATGGACGACGGCGCGGCGTCGATGACCTTCTTCAGGTACGCGACCGCAGTATCAGGAAATCCCGCGCGTTGCGCGGTGACGGCGAACCGCAGCATGGCCACGATGGAGTCGGGATGGCGCTCGAGAAACGACTTGTACGACGTGCCCGCCGCCTGATAGTCGCCGCGCCGCTCGCGAAGTAATGCGGAGAAGAGGAGCGCTTCATCGAGCGTCGGATCGGCGTCGAGCGCGCGCTTGATCCACGTTTCAGCATCGGCCGCGCGATGCTGCGCGTCCATTGCCAGCGCGTCGTGATACGCAGCGCGTGCGCGCAAGGATGATTTCGGATCCGACCAAACGGTCTCGAAGTCTCGCGATGCATGCACATAGTCGTTGAGTCGCAAGAACGCGACGCCGCGGTTGAGATGCGCTTCCGACATCGTCGGCTGCAGCTCCAGCGCGGTGTTGAAGTCGTCGATCGACTTGCGAAGCTCGCCATTGAGCATCAGCGCCAGCCCGCGCAGATTCGCTCGCTCCGCCTCGGTGCGTCCCGCGCTCGGCGCGCCGTCGAGCTGCGCGAGCGCGCGCGCGTACTGGCCGTGAAGGATCGATTGCACGACACGGTCGCAGGAGGCGGATGTTTGCGCGAAGAGCGCCGCAGAGATGAGCAGCGCGATCAGGCCGCGCCCCTCACTTGTTCTTCGATCGTGATGTCGCCGCGGCCGACCGCGCGCACGAATGCGTCGACCACGTTCGGATCGAAGCGGGTGCCGGCGAAGCTCTTGATCTTCTCGACGACGTAGTTGAGCTCCATGGCCTTCTGATACGGACGATTCGTCGTCATGGCGTCGAACGTGTCGGCGATGGCGACGATGCGCGCCTGCATCGGAATCTGCTCGGCCTCGAGGCTGTCGGGATATCCGCCGCCGCCCCATTTCTCGTGGTGGTACTTCATGCCCGGGATGATGTCGATGAGCTGGGCCACGCCGCTCATGATCGCGGCCCCTTTGGCCGGATGCTGCTTCATCACTTCGAACTCGTCATCCGAAAGCGCGCCCGGCTTGCGGAGGATGCGATCGTCGATGCCGATCTTGCCGACGTCGTGCAGCAACGCACTGATTCTCAGATTGCGCATCTCTTTCTCGGGCAACTGCAGGTTCTTGCCGATGGCGATCGAGTAACGCGCCACGCGCTCGGAGTGTCCGCGGGTGTAGGGATCCTTCGCATCGATGGCCGCGGCGAGCATGCGCACGGAGTTGATGAAGAGGAGGTGATTCTCCTGGGCCGATTTCTTCAACTGCTCGATGGCGTGCTCGACCGCCGTCGACATCGAGTTGAAGTTCTCGGCGAGGTCGCCGATCTCGTTGTGCGACTTCACTTCGACGCGTTGCGCGTAGTTGCCGGCGGCGATCTCGCGCGAGCGCTCGGCGAGCATGCGAATCGGACTGGCGATTCCGCTGGCGAACGCGATGGCGGCAATGATCGCGGCGAGGAGCGCGATGCCGCCCCACTCGACCGTCGCGCGGATCATCTTGTTGACCGATGCGTAGGCGCGCTCTTCCGGCTTCTGCACGACGACGCCCCAGTCGGGACGTCCCACCGGCGCGACCGTGCCGAGCATCATCTTGCCGTTGTCACTGTACGACTCCGTCAGTCGCAGCGGCTGCTTCGCGAATTCCTTCACGATCTGCAGCCGCATGAAGTCGGGATGCTGGATGTCGATGCTCGGCTCGCTGTGAATCAGCACTTTGCCGTTGCGATCGACGAGGAACGCCTGCACGTCGCCTTTGCCTTCTTCGCGGATTCGCTGCGCGGCGCGGCGCAGACTGACGAGCGCTTCGACCGCGCCGATGACCTGTCCGTCATCGACGACCGGCACCGCGAGAATCACGGCCGGCTGATTGAGCGACGTCACGTACTGAAATGTGCCGGTGTACGACACCCCTTTGAGCGCCGCTTCGACCGCGAGATTCAGCTCCTGCACGATCGCGTCGTCGAGGCCTTTCGGCTTCGCTTCCGCGCCCTGTCCCGACGTGTTGAGCACGCGCAGCGCGAGCACGTCGCTGTCGGCTGAGATGTAGTCGGTGATCCAACCGCTCTGCGCGGCGTACGTGAACGGATCGGTGCCGGCCGGCAGCGCCTTCTTCATCACGCGGATGCTTCCGGCGATCTTCGTGAGCTGCTGCATGTTGTTCGTCAGCAGGTTCTGCACGTCGTCGGCGATCGAGACGGCCGAGCGCGACGAGTACTTCTTTTCCAATGTCTCGAGGGAGTCGCGGTTGATGCCGATGAGGAAATAGTGCGAGACGAGAAGGGGAAGCAGTCCGACGAGCACCATGGCGCCGAGGAGGGTCCAGAGAAGTCGCGGGCGTCTCGCCGATTCGGACATTTTCGTGATTATAAAGAACGTTTCGCACGGCGTGGCCATTGGTGGGTACGCTGTCTACGTTCATCTTCCTTTCTGCCGCGTGCACTGCACGTATTGTCCGTTCGCAATTTCGACGGACTTGTCGCAGCAGAACGCATATACGGACGCGCTCATTCGCGAGATCCGTTCGCGCCTGAACGGAGAGGAGATCGAGTCGATCTACCTCGGCGGCGGCACGCCGTCGCGGACGTCGATCGAGAACCTGCAGCGCGTCGCGGATGAACTTCGGAGGGGCGGACGCCCTCGTTCGCCCAGCGCGGCGCAAGCCGCGCCCGAGTTCTCCATCGAAGCCAACCCCGAAGACATCACCCCCGACTCTCTCGCCGCGTGGCGCGACCTCGGCATCAACCGCGTCTCCATCGGCGTGCAGTCCTTCGACGACGTCGAGCTCGCCGCCATCGGCCGCATTCACAACGCGCAGCAGGCGCGCGACGCCGTCGCGATGACGGTCGCCACCGGCGGGCGCACGAGCCTCGATCTCATCCTCGGACTCCCTCATCAAACACGCCACTCCTTCGAGCGAACGCTCGACGAAGCGATCGCCCTCGGCGTCGGACACCTCTCGCTCTACATGCTCGATCTCGAAGAAGGAACGCCGCTGCAGGTTCAAGTCGAGCGAGGACGCGTGAGAGTCGCCGACGATGAGCTGATCGCGTCGCTCTACCAACGCGCAGTCACGAAGCTCGAAGCAGCCGGCCTCGCGCAATACGAAGTGAGCAACTTCGCGCGCAGCGGCGAGGAGTGCATCCACAACCTCCGCTATTGGCATCGCGGCGAATACTTCGGCTTCGGCATGGCCGCGCATTCGTTCATCAACGAAGAGCGCTTCGCGAACACGCGCAACATCCGCGACTACATCGCCGATCCCGAGCATGCGCGCGACTTCTCCGAGCTCCTCGGCGACGACGAGCGCAAGCGCGAACAACTCTTCCTCGGACTGCGTCAGGCGCGCGGCATGTACTATGAAGAGCTGATCCGCCTGTGCGGTCAGGAGGCGAGCGAATGGATCGAGCGCGGTTTGCGGGATGGTTGGTTGCGGCAGTCGGGCGAGCGCGTCGCGTTCACCTCCTCAGGATTCTTGTTGAGCAACGACTACATCTCGCAGCTCTTCTGATCGTCGCGTTGCCGCTCGCGGCGCAGGACATCAGTTTCGATCCTCGCATCACCCAGGATGAGTTCGGAAAGTTCTCGCGCGTCGTCGCGCAAGGCATCTTCCCGACACCGGTGCAGCCCGCGCGCGCGAGCGGCCTTCTCGGATTTGATGTCGGCGTCGCCGGCACCGCGGTGTCGATCGACAAGAACTCGACGTGGTGGCAGTACGCCACCGATCACGACTTCTCGACGCACGGCTATGTCGGCGTGCCGCGACTCGTCGCGTCAAAAGGCTTCGGATTCGCGACGATCTCCGGCTCGTATGCAAAGCTCGGCAGCAGCGGCATCAAGACGTACGGCGGATCGATCGACTTGCCGATCTTCCGCGGAACCGTTGTGACCCCCGAAGTCGCGTTGCGCGGATCGTACGCAACGATCACCGGTGCCGATGTGTATAAGCAGAAGCTGTACGGCGCCGAAGCGTTCATCAGTAAAGGCTTCGGCCCGGTGATGCCGTACGCCGCGATCGGCCGCATGCGCGCCAATTCGACGGGAACGATCGTCGTGCCGGTATCGCACGTGATCCATGACCAGTCGGACATCAACCGCTACACCGCCGGCGTACGGCTGTCGCTGCTCGTGCCGAAGATCGCCGTCGAAGTGACGAAGGCGGAAGTGACGAGTTACGCCGCGAAGATCAGCTTCGGTTTTTGACGACTGACGCCGCGAAGTTCGTGAACTTTTCCGCCAGCTCGTCTATCCCGCTTCGAAATAAGGTCGCATCTCTTCGAGGCACTTCGGGCAAACGAGTCTTGATCCGCGAACGAGAAGCGATTCCGCGGCGTTGGTCG
>Ga0075425_100008440_pt1 | contig 10924 bp, 9 predicted proteins | sample SoiMethybrSBSTD4_FD_75300 | JGI IMG/M metagenome (GOLD analysis project Ga0075425, IMG submission 75300) | Bulk soil microbial communities from a Populus tree surrounding site in Tennessee, USA - Soil MetaG P. TD hybrid SBSTD4 | ecosystem: Environmental > Terrestrial > Soil > Tree plantation...
AGCCGACGCTCCACACCCACGCCACCGGGCAGACCATCGAGACGCCGCTCGAGCTCGACGCCGACAGCGGCGCCGAGCCGCGCGCGCCCACCTCGCTGGAGGACGACCTCGACGAGGCCGACTTCTTCATGGGGCAGGGCCTGTGGGACGAGGCGCGCGACATCCTGAATTCGCTGCTCGCCCGCTTCCCCAACCACCCGCTGGTGGCGGCCAAGCTGCGCGACGTCGAGGCGATGTCGATCGGCGAGGATGCGGCGCCTTCCCCCGGCGAGGCGCCGGTCGACATCGACGACCTCGGCGAGCCCATGCCGACCGACGACGAGGAGTACGTCACGGTGCCGCCGCCGATGCGCGGCGGGGCGGCGCACCCGCCCGGTGCCGCCGGGCCGACCCGGCCGGTCGTGCTGCTCGAGAAACCGATCGAGGACAGCGACGCCGACACCCACTACGACCTCGGGCTGGCCTACAAGGAGATGGGCCTCTTCGACGAGGCCATCAAGGCCTTCCAGAAGGTGCTCTCGGTGTCAGGCCGCGAGGTGCAGTGCCACCTCATGATCGGCCTGTGCCACAAGGAGCAGGGCAACCTGTCGGAGGCGATCAACCAGTTCAAGGCCGGCCTCTACGTCGATCCGATCACGCTGGCCGAGAAGTTCGGCCTCTACTACGAGATCGGGAACGCGTACGAGGAGCTCGAGGATCCGCAGGAGGCACTCTACTACTACGAGATGGTCCTCAAGAAGGACCCGGGCTACCGCGACGTCGGGCAGCGCGTGCAGTCGATCCGCACCGCCTCCGGCGGCAACGGCACCGGAGGCGGCGGCAAGCGGCAGAGCACGCTGGATTCAGAGACCGACAGCGCGCTCGATCACCTGAATCATCTGAAGCGCTAGCTCACTTCTGGCGATCGGCGAGGGCGCGGATCGGAGTGGACCCGCTGGCGGTGGCGGCATCGTCGGCGCCGCTCTGGGCGCGCGCGATCAGCATGTCCGCCACCCGCTCCGCCTCGGCGGCCGCCCGGGTGAGCTTGTCAGGATCGGTCCGCACCAGGCGGCTGGCCGACGAGGTCGAGATGCCGACCACCTGCGCCATCTCGGTCAGCGTGCGGCCGAGGTAGCGGGTGCCGGCGAGGATGGCGACCCGGCGGGCGCCGACCACCTCGCGCGAGCGATCGGACGAGCGGATGCGGTCCGGCTCGATGCCGCTCACGCTGTTGACGCCGTCGAGCACCTCGGTGATGGGGCCATCCCAGCGGCGCGGGGCGTAGATGGCGCGCTCGATGAGGGCGGTGCGGACCGCGCCCGAGGGGCGGACCATGAGGTCGGGGCGGCCGAGCCGGCTCGCCACGTAGTCGGTGAAGCGCTGGCGGCCGTCGGTCTCGGTCGCCATCTCCGAGAGCTTCATGCCGCGATCGACCTGGAGCCAGCCCGGCGTCGGGTCGAGCCCGAGGTAGGCGCGGTGGCTGGTCCAGCGCGACTCGCTCGCCTCGGCGGCGTGCCCCTCGCGGACCGGGGTGTTGTGGATGTAGGTGATGAGGTCGAGCGTGTCACTGAGCTCGGACTCGAGCGTGCGCGGCCTCTCGGCGAACACCGGGCCGGCGTGCCGCTGGTTGCGGTTCAGCCACAGGGCGAAGCCGACGTGCAGTGGCTTGATGAAGCGCGACAGCGGCGTCTCGCCCGCGATCGCCAACCAGTGGATCCGGTCAGGCATGAGCGCGTAGGCGAGCAGCTGCCAGTCGCTGTCGAGCAGCGCGGCATCGACGCGTGAGAGGTAGCTCTCGCGCTCGTCGTCGCGCCGGAAGCCGACGCATCCAGGCGCAAAGCGCGACACGATGTGGGTGAGGGCACCAGGGGTGTTTTCTCGAGCGAAACGGGCCACGGCAGCGACTCCTATTGAAGGCGAGGACAGGTGGCCGACATCAGGGCAGAGCTTTCCCGTCGCGCCTCGGTCGCTCGCGGCGAACACTCGCCTGCGAGCGCGTTTGCGCCCCTGATGGGATTGGCCAGCTTTCCTGCTGCTCGGGGACGATAGCTAGGAACGTGCCAAGGGGACGGTACCACAAGTGTGCGACATGAAACCACCCGATCTGAGCCTCACTCGACGACTGCGCACGCTCGTGCGCAAACTCGAACCGAATGCGTTGACCGGACTACCCACTCCGCCTGTGCGCGGCCGTTGCATTTTGGCGAGGTTCCTCGGTTTTCTCATGTCGAGGCATTGGCGGGGAACAACACTCCTCCTTTTGACCTCAGATGCGTGCAGGTGACATCACCGTATCGCGGGCGAAGAAAGCAGCGTCGCGGGGCTCACGCGTCTCTCATCGCCGCGCAGCGCCGAAAGAAATTCTCGGTTCGCGCAGGCGACGGTGCGCCCCGCAACGTGTTCCCGCGGTGAAGGAAGCGGGTTAGGATCGCTGAACGCATTAACGGGGGGATCGTAGCGAAACCATGGATGCGGCGGCCCAGCAGCAGTCGGCTTCGGCCCTGGGGGGGAATCTATCGATCGACAAGTTCATCGAGGGTTCCATCACCTGCCTGAGATTCCAGGGAACCATCGACGAGTCCTTCGACGGCAAGCGGCTGGCCTCGAGCATCAAGGCCACGACGCTCATCCTCGACATGGGCGCCGTCCGCAAGATCTCGTCCTTCGGAATTCGCGAATGGACGGACTTCGTCAAGGCATGCGAGCGCTCGGTCAGCACGCTCATCGCCATCGAGTGCACGCCCAAGGTCGTCGATCAGCTGAACATGGTCTCGCAGTTCCTCGGGACCAAGGGGGTGGTGTTCAGCTTCTACGCCCCCTACCGCTGCGACTACTGTGACGTCGATCGCCGGATCCTGTTCCAGGTCGATCGGGACGCGGCGTCGATCCGCAGCCTGCGACCGTCGGAGCAGCTGTGCGAGACCTGCAGCCGCCCGAGCTACTTCGACGAGGAGCCCGCGTCGTTCTTCGCGTACCTCGCGCAGCAGCCGCCCTTCGAGCTGGCGCCCGCCATCGCCGAGTTCCTGAGCTCGAAGCTGCGCTACTCGGTCACCGGGGGCGATCGGCGCCTCCACATCGACAAGCACATCGAAGGACGCAACACTTATCTCAAGTTCGTCGGCAACCTCGATGGCTCGTTTCCGTCGGCGAAGGTCGCCGAGGGCCTCGAGGGCACCATCGTGGTGGACGTATCCGGCATCGGCACCATCGATCTCGCCGGCGCCGCCGAGTGGCGCAACTTCATCACGCTCACCAAGTCGACCGCCGAGCGGGTCTTCCTGGTCGGCTGTCCGCCGGTCTTGCTCGAGCGGCTGACCCGGCAGGGCGACCTGGGCGACCAGGTGATCTCGTTCACCATGCCGTACTCCTGCTCGAAGTGCGCGACCACCGCGTCGCAGCTCATCGAGGTCGAGCAGCACTACGACATCTTGAAGTTCGCCACCCCGCCGGAGATGAAGTGCTCGCACTGCAAGTCGCCGACGGTGTGCGTGGCGCCCGAGAGCTTGCTGTCCCGCCTGCGGACGCTGCCGCGCGTGGAGATGGATTCCGGGCTGCGCAAGTTCGTCAAGGACATGCGCGACCGCAAGCCGGAGCGGCCGGTGGCGCCCAAGGCGCCCGGCGCGGTCACCGGGGCGCGCCTCGGCATGTTCACCGGCCTCATCGTCCTCGCGCTGGTCGCCGCCGCCGTGCTGATCGGCGTCAACTGGTACCAGACGCGCGAGGCGCGCGAGACGCAGAAGAAGATCGAGGGCGCGATCGCCAAGGTCGAGGGTACCCAGGGCACGGTCCAGCGCAACTTCTCGCGCCCGGTCTGGATCACCTCCGACACCCCCACGTCTTCGTTCTGCACCGACAACGTGAACCGGCTGTCCTGCGTCGGCATCTCGGCGTACAACGACAATCGCGAGGACGCGCGCGCCGAGGCGAGCAACGCCGCGATGGAGGAGATGGCGAACTCGATCGGCCTCAAGATCGACGACGCCGGCTTCCAGGAGAAGGTGCGGCCGCTGTACGACAACAGCCGGGCCAAGGCGCTCTCCGAGCTGGAGAACGCGCGAGGCAAGGCCGGCGGCGCCGACTACAACAAGGCGCTCGACGCAGTGCGCGGCGCTCGCAAGGCTGTGGCGGAAGCGCTGGTCGCCACCGGCGGCTCGGCGGCGCCGACCCAGCAGGCCGCGTGGTACTGGGAGGAGTACGACAAGCTGAACGCCACCGGCACCGAGTTCCTGGTGTTCGTCCGCTACGACATCAGCCTCGCCGCGCTCAAGTCGCTGACCATCGCCTACACCGACCACGTCGAGGCGGGCGGCAGCAAGGTCGTCACCATGTTTCCCGGCATCGCCTGGTCCATGCCGGCGGCCAGGAAAGGCGCGCTGGTGCTGAAGTCGTCCGGTCTCCTCGAGCGGCTCGGCGTCACCGACAACTCGGTGATCACCGCGGCCGGCGGCGAGCCGGTGCGCACCGCCAGCGAGCTGGCCTCGCGCCTGCGCGGCAAGAAGTCGATCAAGCTCTCGGTCATCACGCCCGACGGCAGCACGAAGGAGCTCGGCGAGTAGGACCCACGCCCGGTCGTGGGCGGGTGGAGCGTTCACTGCCCGCCGCCGGCCGTCGTTGACACCCGTCGCGCGCGGAGCGCACGCTGGTGCGGTGGATCGACACCGCGCTCAGGTCGACGCCCTGGTTGAAGACGTCCTCGAGCAGCCGGGCGAGGTCGACCCTGCGCTGCGCTCTGCGGCCAGTCGGAACCAGGCCGCCGAGCTGCCGCTCGAGCTCGCCGCCTACGTCGACAAGATCGAGCGCCACGCCTACAAGGTGACCGACGACGAGGTGGCCGCGCTGAAGCGGAACTACAGCGAGGATCAGCTCTTCGAGATCACGGTGGCCGCGGCGGTCGGCGCAGCGCTGCGCCGGCTCGAAGCGGGGCTCGCGCCCCTCGGAAAGCGAGGCCGGTGATGCGGCTCGGCGTGGTCGAGAACGGGCACTCCATCGGTCGCAAGGCGCTCCTCCTGCTGGTGCGCGTGATGCTGCGCTCGCGGCCGCCCGACGTGGTTCGGACTCTGCTCTACCGGCCAACCTTCTTCGGCAACCGGATGGCTGCCTGGACCAACTCGATCATGCGCGGGCCGTCGGAGTGGTCGGTGGGCGAGCGCGAGCTGTTCGCCGCCTTCACCTCGCAGCTCAATCAGTGCGTGTTCTGAACTCGCTCGCACGGCGCGGTCGCGTCACGGGCGCTCGACGACAAGACGGTGGAGGCGGTACTGCGCGACTTCCGCAGCGCGCCGATCAGCGACCGGCTGCGCGCGATGCTCGGCTACCTCGAGAAGATGACGCTCCGGCCGGAGGAGGTGGGCGCCCCGGACCTGGAGCCGCTGCGCCGCTGCGACATCAGCGACGAGGCGATCGCGGACGCCGTACACGTCTGCGCCGCCTTCCAGATCTACGACCGGCTGGCCGACGCGATGGGCTGGCATGTCCCGGCGACGCCCTCCTTCTGGAGCAAGCAGGCCAGCTATCTCCTGCGGTCCGGCTACGAAGGTGGCCGCAAGCCGCGCTCGGCATGACTGTCCCAGGATGATCGGATAGCCGTCGCCGCGACATCCGCGCGAAACCAGCCGGCCGGCGCGTGGCACAGGCCGTGCTCTCGGCAGCGCCGTGCTCCGTCACGCCGCCCTGCTCGCCTTCGCGTCATCTCTGGTCGCCGCCGCGCCGGCGCGCGCCGAGCGGGCCTGGCCGGCGCGAATCGCGCCCGCCGCGAAGAAGCTGCGCCAGAGCCCGGGACGGCTCGGCCGCGGTTTCATGAGCGACGTCTTCCTGTCGCGCGACGGGCGACACGTGATCAAGAAGGTCAAGCCGACGCTCGGCGGTGTGGTGCCGCTCGGTCGCGAGGCGCGCGCGATGCTGGCGGCTCGCTCGGTCACCATCATGGACGTGCTGCGCCGCGCCGGCTTGCCGGTCCCGGCGGCGGTGGTGCCGGACGGCCACCCGGACATGATCGTGCAGGAGTTCGCCGGCGAGGGGACCTCCTTCGGCGAGCTCGCCTGGTCGGCGCGACCGCGGGCGCTCGCGAGCGCCTTCGCCGCCTATCGCCGGGCGGTGCAGGCGGTGAGGCGCGCCGGCATCCGCGGCGTCCTGGTGGACCCGAAGGTCGCCAATTTCAAGTTTGCCCGGGATGGGCGGCTCGTGAGCTGGTTCGATCCGGCCGGGGTGGGAGGGCCGTGGCACTGGATCAGTCTGCGATCGCGCATGGTGGCCCGCCGGTTGCTCGACGTCTGGCGTCGCTGACGCCGCAGGCTGCGGCCTGCAGCGGGCGCGCGCGGGCGCAGCCCGGCGACTGGGGGACGCCCTCCCACCGGACGTTGCGAAAACAGCTGCAACTGCGCCGGCGGAGCGACGGCAACCCATGGACCTGGCTCCACAAGGGTCCGCCCGCGAGTTGGCCCTCGGGTTGCGATGGGCTCCTTCACCATGTCTCGCCTCTCGCCCGTCCATCTCCTCGCCCTCATGCTCACCGCAGCCTGCGGCGCCGGCAGCAGCGGCGACATCACCGGCGGCAACGGCAGCGGTGCCGACGGCGGCGGGGGCGGCCCGGGGGGCGGGAACAGCGAATGCCAGCAGGTCGAGCCGATCCAGATGGCGACCGGCGACCCGGCCGATCTCCTGCTGGTGGTCGACAAGTCGGGATCGATGGACGACCGGCTCGACAGCGGCGAGCGCAAGTGGCCGACCATGCGCGATGCGCTGACGACGGTGGTCGAGCAGTACCAGAACGGGATCCGCTTCGGCCTGATGCTCTATCCCCAGGGCGACTCCTGCATCGCCGGCGACGTGGACGCCCAGGTCGCCATGCAGAACGCGGGACCCATCAGCGGCGAGCTCGACGCGACGAGTCCGGAGGGCGGCACGCCGACCCATACCACGCTCGCCGGCGCGCGCAGCTACTACGGCGGCGTGACGTCTCCCGGCGCCCGCTACGTGCTGCTGGCGACCGACGGCGAGCCCAACTGCGGCGATCCGCTCGACGACGAGGTACCGACCGTCACCGAGTCGATCGCCGCGATCGGAGATCTGCGCGGCGACGGCATCATGACCTTCGTGCTCGGCTTCGGCGGCAGCGTCAACAACCACCCGGACGTCCTGCAGTCGATGGCCGACGCGGGCGGCACCGGCGACTACTTCGCGGCCAACTCGCCCGACGAGCTGGCGGCGGCGCTGGGCGCGATCGCCGGCGAGGTCGGGTTGCCGTCCTGCTCGTTCCGGCTCGACAAGTCGCCGACCGACTCGTCCGAGCTGACCGTGTACCAGGACGACCAGCTGGTGAGCCAGGATCCGTCGCACCAGTCGGGCTGGGACTGGGACGCGGGCACCAACACGCTCACCTTCTACGGCACCGCCTGCGACGCCATCCTCGGCGGGCAGACCGACAGCGTCACCATCCAGTTCGGCGGCTGCGGCGAGGTCGAGTAGCCGGTTCAGTCATGTGGGCGAGATGCCCACCGTGACGGGACGCGCCGCGAGCCGGTAGGATGGTCCGTCGTGCACCGGGGAGCTGTCCTGTGTCTGTTCGCGCTCGGCTGCAGCGGTGCTGCGATCAGCGGGCCGCCGGCCTCGGCGCCGAGGCCTCGCGCGGAGCGCGACGTTCTCCGATCGATGCGCGGCTGGAGCTGGGATCCGCAGCCGGCCTGCGAGTCGGCCGGCTGTCTGGACTGGATGCCGGAGATGCCGGCGAGCGCGACCGGCATCTACGGATACGTGCTCGATCGCGAGCGCAACCAGCCGGTGGTAGGGGCGATCGTCGTCGCGGTCGACGTCGCGACCGGCAAGAGCACGCGCGCCACCACCAACGGGCTCGGGCAGTTCGAGCTGCCGCGGCTGGCTCCGGGACGCTACGTGGTGAGCGTGATCGCGACGGGCGTGCGCGACGCGTGGCCTGATGTGGTGCTGGATCCCGGGAAACGCACGGCGTTGCGCTTTCACGTCGCGCCGGCGAAAGAATAGATCTTGACGATCGGCTGCGCGTACGTAGAGTGAAGCGACGATGACGCCACGAAGCACAGCAGAGAGGATTCACATCTCCGCCTAGCGCGGCGATGAACACCTGGCTTGTGCCTTCGGGCCGCCCGCCGGGGCGGCCTTCGTCGTTTCGGCCGAAGCAACAATCGCCACAAGACCAGTTTTCTGCGGCTGATCCCGCCGCGCGGACCCTACACGCAGCCTCTTCGGAGACCTCGTGGTCCGCGCACTCGGATCGCTGCATCGATTGTTTCGCGCGTCCCGTCGAGGAGAGCCCACACGCAACTGGAAATAGCTCAACGGAAGAGCATCAGCCTCATACGCTGAGAGTTGCGGGTTCAAATCCCGTTCTCCAAACCCTCGTGCTCCCCTCTCTCGGACGCGCTTTTTTTCTGTTTCGCGCGCCCCGCCGAAAAAGCCCTACACGCAAACCATGCTGGTTCGAATCCAGCCTGCCCCACCACTGTGGGGGCAGTAGCCTAATGGAAAAGGCATTCCACTCGTAATGGGACAACCATTGCGGCTTCTTCACTCGGGCGCGCGTATTTTTTTTTGCCCTTCACTATCCTCGGCGGACCGCCATGACCACGACGACCACGCGGCGCACTCCGCTTCCAGAGGAGCAGATGGGACCGGCCGAGCGCCTGCTCGACGTGGTGCTCGGCTCCTCGGCCCACCTGTGGCACAACCGGCCGGGCATCGACGCCAGCGGCACCTGGCGCCCGGCCAAGGGCGCGGGCAAGGGAGGCAAGCGAGTCGAGCCGGGCCTGTTCGTGCCGGCGGCGGTCGCGCTCTACACGCGGCTCCTCGAGATCAACAAGCTCAACGCCGAGCTGATGGCGCACTTCGCCAGCTACGCGCTGGTCGAGACCGAGTGGCGTGACCTCAAGACCGCGTGCGCCGCGCTGATGCTGGTGCAGGCGCGGGCGGGCGTTCCGGTGCACGACGACGACGGCTCGGTCGGCTTCTACGACGACGACTACCGGCGGATCGGCGAGGCGATGATCCTCTGGTACCAGAAGAAGTCGGCCCGCATGATGACGCCGAAGGCGGTCCTGCGGGTTGCCGAGCTCCTGGAGACGCCGGAGATCGCGGCGCTCAACCGCAAGGCCGGTTTCGGCGACCCGGCGGCCAAGCGCGCGACGCTCGGACGCTGGACCAAGGCCGCCACCCGCTGGCTCGCGATGCGCGAGGCGAACCGCCCGATGCTCGAGGGCCTGGTGCGCGCCGGCTACAAGACGACCATCAAGAACCTGGCCCGCAAGGTCGGCTACAAGCCGAGCTCGGCTGACTTCTTCGCCATCCTCGGCTGGAAGCAGAGCCAGGCGGACGACGGACGGCGCGAGCTCGGCCTGGACGGCGACCTCGAGCTCGTGAAGTCGGAGCGCTTCGACGGCCTGTCGGAGGCGGAGATCTGCGAGATCATCGCGTCGAGCCGCGCCAGCTACAAGGAGGTGGTGGGTCGGCTGCCGTCGGACATCGGCCTCACGCCGGCCATCATGGTGGCCCTGCTGCCGACCCTGTCGGATCGCGACCTGCGCCAGCTGACCCCGACCCTCGAGGAGCTGGGCCTGCTGGTGGTGCCGGAGATCCGCGACCGCTGGGAGAAGGCGATCCAGGAGGCGACCGATCAGCGCAGCCTCAACATCGCGAAGAACGTCCGCTCGGGCGAGCTGAAGGAGAAGCTCGAGCAGGCGGCCGACCACGCGGCCAAGAAGGCGGTGGCGGAGGCGACGGCCGAAGCGGACCTGCGCGTCATGTTCCTGGTCGACAAGTCGGGCTCGATGCAGGGCGCGATCGAGAAGTCGAAGGAGGCGCTGGGCCGCATCCTGGCCGGATTCCCGCTCGACAAGCTTCACGTGGCATCGTTCGACACCATGGGCACGGTGCTCAAGCCGAAGGCGGCCTCGCGGGCGGCGGTCCAGCACATGCTGTCGTCGATCAGCGCGGGCGGCGGCACCATGCACGGCGCGGCGGTGCAGGCGCTCAACCGGGACGGCCTCAAGATCCCGGCGGAGCAGAAGCTCATCGTGGTCGTGGTGGGCGACGAGGCGGGCGAGGCGGGCGAGAACCTGGCGGCGACCTTCCGCTACTGCAGCTACCGGGTCGACGCGATGGCGCTGCTCCTGGCCGGCTCGCCGCGTGGCGCCACGGTGCGCGACTGCGCCAAGGCGCTGCGGGTGCCGTACAGCGAGGTCACCGTCGAGCAGTTCGACGACCCGTACCACGTGACGCGGGTGCTGCGCGCGCTGCTCGAGGCGCCGATCGCGGCCGGCGCGGCGGCCCCGCTGTCGGCGCTGGTCGAGAAGGTGATGGCGACCCCGCTCCTGGAGCCGCCGCCGCCGTGACTCCGCCGGTCGACTACCGCTCCTTCCTGGGAGCGGCGTCGGAGCCGATCGTGCTGCCCTACTTCGGAGGGACCCGGGTGGAGGCAGCCGATCGGCGCCTGCGCGTCGGCGCGCCGGTCGAGCCCGGCTGGTGGCGGTTCCGCGTCGAAGGGCGCCGCGCGGTGGCGATCGAGCCGGCTGAGCCCATCGATCTCGCTGACCGGCCGGCGGTGCGCGGCCACCACGCCGCCGGCTGGCTGTTCGCCAGCGGCCGCGACGTCCATCGCGTCGCGCTGCCGCCGGCCGAGGAGCCGGCGCCGCTGGCGCGCATCACCGGGCGTGTCTGGCACTCGGGCGACCTCTTGCTCGACTCGATCGACTTCGAGGACGAGGCGGAGGAGGCGGCGCGCTGCGCGCTCGAGGAAGGGCGCGGCATCGGCGAGGTGCGCGGCGTGACTCCATCGCTGCGGGCCGCCTTCGGCTTCGCGGTGGCGGAGGCCGCCGGGCGTGCGCTCGACATCCCGATCTCGCCACGCGAGGCGGGCGGCCGGGTCCAGGAGCTCGCCGAGGGTGGACGTCCGGCGGCACATGCGCTGGTGCGCGCGCTC
>Ga0075425_100008441_pt1 | contig 10924 bp, 9 predicted proteins | sample SoiMethybrSBSTD4_FD_75300 | JGI IMG/M metagenome (GOLD analysis project Ga0075425, IMG submission 75300) | Bulk soil microbial communities from a Populus tree surrounding site in Tennessee, USA - Soil MetaG P. TD hybrid SBSTD4 | ecosystem: Environmental > Terrestrial > Soil > Tree plantation...
CTGAAGGTCAACTTCGGCGCCGGGCACGGCGGCGCGTCCGGCCGCTACGACGCGCTGCACGAGACGGCGTACAACTGGGCGTTCGCGCTATGGCAGACGGGCATCGATCGGTAAGGCATGAGTTCCCTTCTAAAGAGCGTCACTATGAGAAAAGCCTTCCCGGTCGCACTCATCCTGTTGGGCGCGTCGCACGCCGCCTCGATGCAACAGACCCGGACTCATGATCTCACGCTGACACCAGAGCATGTGCATTGGGGTTACTACGATTCACGCGTGGCGCCGGTGCTCCGCATCGCATCGGGCGATCGCGTGCGTGTCGAGACGATGGTCGCGGGCGGGTTGCAGCGGGTGCGGCTGGCGGGAGCGAGCGAGTCGGAGATCCCGGAATCGCTGAAGGCCGTCGAACAGCGTGTGACCGAACGCGGGCCCGGCGCGCACCCACTGACTGGGCCTATCTTCATCGAAGGCGCTGAGCCGGGAGATGCGCTGGAAATCCGCATTCTGGCGATCGAATTCCTGCACTCCTTCGGCGTCGTCGCCTTCAATCCAGGCGGCGGGGTGCTGCCGGACGACTTTCCGTACGCGCATTTCCAGATGCTGCGCTGGAAGCCCGGCGCCGATAGTGTGGAGTTCAAGCCGGGCATCGCTCTGAAGTTCGCGCCATTTTTCGGGTCAATCGGCGTGGCTCCGCCACCGCTGGTCGGACGAATCTCGAGCCGTCCGCCCGGATGGCACGGCGGCAACCTGGATAACAAGGATCTCGTGGCGGGCTCGACGCTCTACCTGCCGGTGCACGTGCCAGGCGCGTTGCTGTCGATCGGCGACGGCCACGCGATGCAAGGCGACGGCGAAGTCACCGGCACGGCGCTCGAGACGTCGCTTCGAGGCACACTCGAAATCCGCGTTCGCAAGAACCTGCGTCTGCGGTGGCCTCGCGCCGAGACGCCGACGCACTACGTCACGATGGGGCTCCACGAGGACCTCGACGAAGCGACGCGAATGGCGACGCGCGAGATGATCGATTTCCTGGTGACCGAGAAGGGGCTGTCGCGCGACGATGCGTATGTCCTGAGCTCACTGGCGGCCGACCTGCACGTGACGCAGGCCGTGGATCAAACCAAAGGCGTCCACGCCACAATCGCGAAGTCGGTCCTCAAATAATGTAGGGGCCGCCTTCAGGCGGCCCACTTTCTAGAAGCCCGGCTTCACGGTCTTCATCTTGTGGGCGACATCGAGCAGCGTCGGATAGAACTGCACGAAGGTCCGCTCCACCGCGGTGTTCTTCGTGTGGCACTCGACGCATCCGGCGTCGACGGGTAGAGGCGCGGCCGTATCGGTCAATGCCGCACCGCGGCCGAAGTTGAAGAACGCCCATCCATCGGGAAACTTCGAGTCCTTCACCTCCGCTTCCACTCCGACGAGCTGCGCCTGAAAGCGGCCGGCCTTGTTGATCGATCCTTCACTCGTCGACGCGCGGAACTCGAGGACGAACGTCGTTTTATCGGGCCACTTGCCGGTCTTCATGAACTCGCGATAGGAGGACGGATTCACGAACACATTCCCGAAAGACGGCGAGTCCTTCGCACCGGGTGTCGGTGTGTAGTCCATGCCGAGCCCCGAACTGATGAACACCCATTCACGATAGTCGGCCGGGCGAATCAGGTTCGATCCGTTCGTGTAGCGGGGCGCTTCGCTCGGTTGCGCGACGGCAGTCGACGCCGCGCGCTGCTGACCGGCGACGACGACGGTCGCGGCAATGTAGGCAAGGGCAGCGGCAGTGAGCGCGATCTTCCTCATCTCGATCATCCTTCGGCGTGTAGGGGCCGCCTTTAGGCGGCCCTAAGGCCACCTGAAGGTGGCCTCTACGTTTAATGGACATCTTCAGCTTCGCGCGACGAGCCGTCGTGTGACAAGGACATTGTGCCCACCGAAGCTGCCATCGGAGAAGGCCTCAGGGCTCAGGCCCCAGGCCTCAGGGCGGCTCCAGTGATCAGGCCTGAGGCCTTGCCCCCTGGGGCCTGGGGCCTGAGCCCTGGGGCCTATACTCTTGCGCATGTCGCACCTGTTCGCGCGCAAACCGATTGCTGACTTGCAACCAGCCGACGACGCGCACGGCCTCAGACGTGTCCTCGGCGCCGGCGATCTGATCATGCTCGCGATCGGCGCGGTGATTGGTGCCGGGATCTTCGGTGCCATCGGTACCGCGGCGGCAGGTCAGACCGGTCCGAACGGCGAGATCATCCGCTACGGGGCTGGTCCGGCGCTGGTGTTTTCCTTCGTGCTGCTCGGCGCGGCCTGTGCGCTGGCCGGCCTGTGCTACGCCGAGCTCGCAGCGATGATCCCCCAGGCGGGAAGCGCCTATGCGTATTCCTACGCGACGCTCGGCGAGCTCGTCGCGTGGATCATCGGCTGGGATCTCATTCTCGAGTACGCGGTTGGAAACGTCGCCGTCGCGATCTCGTGGGGCGACTACTTCACCACGCTGCTGCGTGGCGTCGGCATCCAGCTGCCGGTCTGGCTCACCACCGGCTATCGCACGGCACTTCTCAGCCCGACTCCGGAGATCCACGGTCTGCTCGACACCGCGCCGCGACTGGCCGGCATACCGATTCTCGTCAACCTGCCGGCGTTCGCGATCGTGATGCTGATCACGTGGCTGCTGCTGCGTGGTGCTCGCGAGAGCGCCACGGCCAACAACGTCATGGTGATGATCAAGCTCGTCGTGCTCGGCCTGTTCATCGCCGTCGGTCTCACCAGCATTCACGCCGAGAACTACCACCCGTTTGCGCCGAACGGCTTCACCGGCGTTCATCAGGGGGCGGCGATCGTCTTCTTCGCCTACATCGGCTTCGATGCGATTTCTACCGCGGCCGAGGAGACACGGGATCCCCAGCGCAATCTGCCCATCGGGATCCTCGGCGGTCTGGCCATCTGCACTGTCATCTACGTTGTCATCGGCGCCGTGTTGACCGGCATGGTCCCGTACCAACAGCTGGCCACTGCCGATCCGCTCGCCCGTGCCCTCGAGCTCGCCGGGTTCACGCGTGTCGGCTGGGTGGTGGCGCTCGGCGCGGCGATATCGATGGCGGCGGTGCTGTTGGTGTTCCAGTACGGTCAGCCGCGGATCTTCTTCGCCATGGCGCGCGACGGGCTGCTGCCGGCGTGGGCGGCGCGCCTCGACCCGAAGACCCGTATTCCCTGGGTGACGACGCTGCTGACAGGCGTGGTCGTGGCGGCGGGTTCGCTCATCGGCGACGCGGCGGAGACGTACGACCTCACCAACATCGGCACGCTGTTCGCGTTCGCGCTGGTCTGCGCCGGCGTTCTCGTGCTGCGCGTGAAAGAGCCGAATCGACCGCGCCCGTTCAAGGTACCGCTGCCATGGATCGTGGCGCCCCTCGGCGTGGTCGCCTGCGTCTTCGTCATGATCGGTCTTCCACGAGCCGCCTGGGAACGATTTGCGGTGTGGCTCGTCATCGGCGGCCTCGTTTACGTCGGCTACGGGTTCCGCCATTCCCGCCTGCGTTCGTGACGGAGTACAATACTCATTTCAAACTCGGTCGGAATTCCTGACAGTAGGTATGGCGCACGACTGGATCGCGGTGCGCGGAGCCCGCGTTCACAATCTCAAGAACATCGACGTCGACCTGCCTCGCGATCAGCTCGTCGTCATCACCGGGCTGTCGGGCTCGGGTAAGTCGTCGCTCGCCTTCGACACGATTTACGCCGAGGGCCAGCGCCGCTACGTCGAATCGCTGTCGGCGTACGCGCGGCAGTTCCTCGAGCAGATGGAGAAGCCCGATGTCGACCTGATCGACGGCCTGTCTCCCGCGATCTCGATCGAACAGAAGACCACCGGCTCGAATCCGCGCTCGACGGTCGGCACCGTCACCGAGATCTACGACTATTTGCGGCTGCTCTTTGCGAACATCGGCATGCCGCACTGCCCCAGCTGCGGCAAGGAAATCACCTCGCAGTCGCTCGAGCGGATTCTCGATCTGGTGATGTTGTATCCGACCGACGCGCGCATCAACGTGATGGCGCCGGTGGTGCGCGGACGCAAGGGTGAGTTCAAGAAAGAGCTGCTGGCGCTCCGTCAGCGCGGGTTCACGAAGGCGCGCATCGATGGTCAGTTCCGGTCGCTCGAGGAAGACATCAAGCTCGATCGCCGCCGCAACCACAATGTCGATGTCGTCGTCGATCGGCTGATCGTCAAGTCGGGCATCGAGCGCCGTCTGGCCGAATCGCTCGAGGTGGCGCTCGATCTCGCCGACGAGATCGTGATGGTGAACACGTTCGAGGGCGGCGATCAGCTGTTCTCGCGGCGGTTGGCGTGTGTTGACTGCGGCATCTCGATGCCCGAGATGACGCCCCGTGCCTTTTCTTTCAACTCTCCACACGGCGCGTGTCCCGCTTGTCAGGGGCTCGGCGCGACCTACGATTTCGATCCACACCTCGTTGTTCCCGACGAATCGCGATCGCTGCTGAACGGCGCGATTGCGCCCTGGCAGCGCGGCGATCGCAAGCTGGTGCGCGAAGCGGTGATGACGCTCGCGAAGACCTACGGCATCGATCCGGAGGCGCCGTTCAACAAGCTGCCGAAGAAGCATCGCGATCTCGTGCTGTATGGTCCGGCCGGCGCCGCGCGGCTGACGAAGCTCGCGGCGACGAGCACGGCCGTTGCCGCCTCACCTCACGAGGAAGAGGAAGAAGAGCCCGAGTTCTCGCTGCCGAAGCGGCGCAGCTCGGGACGCGACACGCACGATCAGGATCCATTCGGCCGCGGTTTCGAGGGTGTGATTCCCAACCTGCGACGACGATATGAGGAAGGCTCGTGGACCGTGCAGGAGGACCTCGAGCCGTATCGCACGCTGCGCGAGTGCCCGTCGTGTCACGGATTGCGCTTGCGTCAGCAAAGCCTCGCCGTCAGGGTGAAGGGACGAGGATTGGCGGAGTACGTAAACCTGCCGATCAGCGAAGCGCTGAAGATGTTCGACTCGTTCGAGCTCACCGAGCGCGAGACGCTGATCGCGAGCCGCGTGCTGCGCGAGATTCGCGATCGCCTGCGGTTTCTCAACGATGTCGGCGTCGGCTACCTCACGTTGAACCGCGGTGCGGCAACCTTGTCGGGCGGCGAGGGACAGCGCATCAGGCTGGCCACGCAGATCGGCGCCAACCTCACCGGCGTACTCTACGTGCTGGACGAACCGTCGATCGGCCTGCATCAGCGCGACAACCGCAAGCTGCTCGCGACGCTGTCGCGTCTGCGCGATCTCGGCAACACCGTGGTTGTTGTCGAGCACGACGAGGAAACGATCAGAACGGCCGACTACGTCGTCGACCTCGGGCCCGGCGCAGGTGAACACGGCGGGCGCGTGATCTTTCAGGGGCAGCCGGCGCAGCTGCTCGCAGATGGAAACGGCTCTCTCACCGGTGCGTATCTTCGCGGAGAACGAGCGATCCCGACGCCGAAGGTGCGGCGGCCGGCGGTCAAGGGCGAGATCGTGATCCGCGGCGCGCGCGCGAACAACCTGAAGAACATCGACGTGTCGATTCCGCTCGGCACGTTGACCGCGGTGACCGGGGTCAGCGGGTCGGGGAAGTCAACGCTCGTCAACGACATCCTCTACCGCTCGCTGGCCAAGACCATCTATCGCGCCGCCGCCGAACCGGGACCGCACGATCGCATCGACGGCATCGCGCTGATCGACAAAGTGATCGAGATCGATCAATCGCCCATCGGCCGTACCCCGCGCTCGAACCCGGCCACGTACACCGGTATGTTCACGTTCATCCGCGAGCTGTTCGCGATGATGCCGGAAGCGAAGGCGCGCGGGTTCAAGCCCGGCCGGTTCTCGTTCAACGTCAAGGGCGGACGATGCGAGGCGTGTCAGGGTGATGGCGTGATCGCGATCGAGATGCACTTTCTGCCCGATGTGTATGTAACGTGCGAGCAGTGCAAAGGTCGGCGATACAACCGCGAGACGCTCGAGATTCAATATCGCGGGAAATCGATTGCCGAGGTGCTCGACCTCACGGTCGATCAGGCTGCGCCTCTGCTCGAAAACTTTCCTCCCATCGCCAACAAACTGCGGACGCTGCAGGATGTCGGTCTGGGTTACATCGAGCTGGGGCAATCGGCAGTGACGCTAAGCGGAGGCGAGGCGCAGCGCGTCAAGCTGGCTCGCGAACTGTCGCGTCGCAGCACCGGTCGCACGCTGTACATCCTCGACGAGCCCACCACTGGACTGCACTTCGAGGACACGCGGAAACTGCTCGATGTGTTGAACAAACTCGTTGACCAAGGCAATACGGTGGTCGTGATCGAGCACAACCTCGACGTGATTCGCTGCGCCGACTATCTGATCGATCTTGGTCCAGAAGGCGGCGATGCGGGCGGACGCGTGATTGCCGCCGGCTCTCCCGAGGCGATCGCGGTCGTGAAGGGGTCGGCGACGGCGCAGTTTCTTCGACCGGTCCTCTCGAATTCGAAAAACTAGACTGTGGTAAAGTGGCCACGTCGAAGCGATCGACACGTGTGGCCCTGAAGCCACGAAATTGCCACCTGTGATCTGTTCTTTCTAGGAGGCCCGTCAGTCCAACCGTATGGCGATGAGCTAGTTAGTGGCTGCAAAGCAATGAGGATCGCAGTGGCACCTCGTTTGCTCTATGAGCACTAACCTAGCGAGCCTCGATGGGTACACAACGGACGCTACGACGCGCGATTTCCTGCGCGGGCATCGGTCTCCACTCCGGCCGTAAGGTCACGCTTTCCCTCAAGCCAGCACCGGCACATTCGGGCATCCGCTTCCGTCGTTCTGATCTCGGTGGCGTTGAAGTGCCGGCTCAGGTGCATCACGTTGGCGGCATCAACTACGCGACCGGCCTGTCACGCGACGCGGTGCGTGTGGATACCGTCGAGCATCTGCTGGCTGCGCTCGTGAGCCTTGGCGTCGACAATGCGGTTGTCGAGCTCAATTCACCCGAAGTGCCAATCATGGACGGCAGCGCGGCGCCGTTCGTGTATCTGATTCAGGAAGCGGGTGTGAAGCGCCTGGATGCGCCGCGCTCGTACCTGAAGGTACATCGGCCGATGTCGCTGACGCGTGGCGACAAGCGCATCGCCATCTATCCGTCCGATCACTTCAAGGTCACCTACAGCATTGCCTTCGATCATCCGCTGCTGCGGCATCAGTCGCGCACGATCCGCCTGACGCCCGATGCGTTCATCGACGAGATCGCGCCGGCCCGCACGTTCACGTTCCTGAAGGAAGTGGAAATGCTGCGTCAGCAGGGGCTGGCCCTCGGCGGATCGCTGGAGAACGCGATTGTCGTCGGCGATACCGGCGTGCTGAACAACGCGCTGCGCTTCGACGACGAGTTCGTGCGCCACAAGATTCTGGATGTGATCGGCGACATGGCGCTGATCGGGTATCCGCTCATCGGCCACCTGGTCGCGCATCGTGGCGGCCACGCGCTGCACACGGCGTTTGCCGCGCAGGTGCTCGAGCAAAGCGATGCGTGGACGCTCGTCGAAACGACCGCTGACACCTCGACGTCCGACGACACGGCACCGATCGCGGTGCCGGGAACCGCCGGCGCGAACTAACCACCAGTAGACGTAGTGGCCGGCTTCAGCCGGCCTGTCGCAGCCACTCACTCGGCCGGCCGCGAACTCGAATCCGCTCTGGATCGATGTCGTCGTCGTGCGGGCGAAAAAACGTCGTCGGCGGCGCACCAGCGAGCGTGCGGAACTCGTTGATCATGTGCGCTTGATCGTAGAAGCCCAACCCAGACGACAGCGACGCCCACTGCGCGACGTCGGTGACCAGCAGTGAGTGCACCAGCGCCTGAAAACGCGCGATTCGCGCGAACACCTTCGGCGGCACGCCCGCTGCGGCGGTGAAGCGGCGCGCGAACTGCTGCCGGCTCAGGCCGTGCGCCTCCGCCATGCGCGCGATCGAGACGTTCCCGTTGCGTATCGTGATCACGTGAGGCGCGGTGTCACCGACGATCTCACGACACACCGGCCCACCCATGTGTGAGAGCACCACGTCCTTCAGCACCGACGCAGACCGGTGATGGTCGAGCGGCGCCAACGAGTTGAGGAGGCGGTCGGGATGATCGGCGCTCCACAGAGCGTCGAGCGGGACGATGCGATCGACGAGCGCCGAGGGATCGACGTCGAACAGATCGCGAGAGAGCGATGTGGGAATTACGGCGCCGATAGCCTGAACCGATCGTCCTATTCGAAGAATCCGCGCCTGTGTGCACGGTCCGATCACGCTCACACGAGGTATCAGGGCTGATGTGACGAGCGAGCGGCCGGCGGCCCACAGATCGCCGAGGTTGACGACAACCGACACGGCCATCCCGGGAAGGATGGAGTTCAGCAGCGGATCGGATCGCTCGAGCCAGTACTCCTGGCTGCCATCGGCCCGCTGCGCGATCGAACGGCGGTTGTGCCCTCGCGCGGCGCTGTGAAACGACCACAACGACACGATCGGCGTCCCGGCGCGCAGCGCTGAGTGCTCCGTATAAACGACGCCAGTGGCAGATGGATCAGACATCGTCAATGGTGAGCGGCCGCGGACTCTTGCCGTCGATGTCGGTGAATCCGTACTCCTTCGCCACGCGTGCCGCTACCAGCACCTTGCCGCTGTGCCGAAGCACGTCGGGATCGGCAGCGAGCGCAGCGATCGCACGTCCGATGAAATCGGGCGATTCCGAGTTGCTCAAGTCGAGCCACTCCGCGGCTTCCATGACCTTTTCGGTGCGCACCATTCCTGGATAGAGAGAAACGACGGCAACGCCCTGCTTGCGCAACTCGTCCGCCATGTCCGAGGTCAGCTTATCGGTCGCCGCTTTCGAGACGCCATATGCCACGTTGCCGATGTGTTTCTGAGCCGCCCAGTGTGACACATTGACGATCAGGCCGTGCTGCTGTGCGATCATCGCCGGCGCTGCCAGGCGGCTGGCGTGATAAGCCGATCGCACACCCGCGCCCAACATGGCGTCCCATCGCCATAGCGGCTGCTCCCAGAAGGGCTTCGGCCATGTGAACGCGCCATCTTCCATCATGCGCTCGTAGCCGCCCCATGCGCTATTCACGAGGATGTCGATTCGCGCGGCGTCGGAGAGAATGCGACGGAACACGGCGTCAACCTGGATGTCGTCGCGATGATCGCAACGGATCGCGGTGGTCCGGTCGTCGACCGTTTCGTATTCCGGCGCCGATCGGCCGGTGACAAAGACACGTGCCTGCTGACGAGCGAGCTCGCGCGCCACGCCGAGACCGACACCCTTCGTCCCGCCGGTGACCACCGCCACTTTGCCATCGAGAGCCATCGCGGCAACTGTAGCCGAGCCCGAATCTGGCGTATTGGAGAAATGCGCGCGTACGTAGGGGCCGCCTTCAGGCGGCCCTGCGCTCACTCGAAGAGGAGCATCCCCAGAAGACCGATCCACGCAAGCGCCACCGACAGGCGGCGCCATCCGCCGTTTACGTCGCGGCGTTCTGCCACCGGAGCCGCCCCGAGCCATTCGATCAACTGTGGGTCGCCATAACGGCGTCCATCTTCGTCGAGAGCGACCGTCCGACCGGCGCGAATCGCATCGATCACGCCGGCGGGGTTTGCCTCACGCGCGAAGACGAAGGTGCGGCACCCGGCCAGCTGCGCCGACACGTGAAAGTCGGACGAGCCGATCGGCGCGATCGACGCCTTCAACCGGCGCGCCCGCTCGAAGAAGGCAGCGAACAGTCGCTGACCGCTCGCATTGTCCGCAGGATGCGCGGCTTCGGTGCCATCCAGCGCGGCCACGGTAGCGTCATCGTCGTAGCCGTGAAACTTTGGTGTTGGATGCGCGGCGATGGCGACGCCGCCCTGTGCGTGAACGTCGGCGATGGCTCCCTTCGCGGGTTGGTCGGCATTCACGGTGTGCTCGATGCCCACTGCGATCAGGTGATACGCGGGGTTCGTGATCTCCTGGCCGGCGATGATGATCGGGCCGCTCGAGCGGGCAGCCATCCACTGCGCGAAGCGCGAGGTGAACGTGCGATTGTGGTTCGTCAGCGCGAAGACGTCGAGCCCATTGCGCGCGGCTGCGTCGCGCAGCGTCCACGGCGCGAGCGCGCCGTCGCCCGGAAAGCCGTGGACGTGAAAATCGCCTTCGAGAACGATGTAGTCGCCCGCACGTCGCGGCGATCGGGCCGGAACGTGATCGGTCAAGGTGCCGATCGCGATTGCGCCAGCGATGACGAATGCCGACAGCGTGCGGGACGGGCGGATGCTCACGGCAGGAGCTGAAACCATCCGCCGGCCGCCCACGCGATGTAGCTCAACGTGATCGCCCAGATGGACACGAAGTGCACCGCAGCGCGCCAGCGTGCTCCCGATGCCGTGGTCCCGAGGACCGTTTGACAGAAGGCGGTCACGATGAACGCCGTCCAGATCGCCGGGACAACGGCGCTGACAATGACAAGACTCAGGTTTGCGGCCGTCAGCATGGCCGTCAGTGCGAACACGACCAGCATCCAGAGGCTGTAGGGAATATGTCCGGCAAACCAAAGATCGAGTGCCGGCACGACACCGATTCTCCTCGCCGGCGCGGAGGCGACGATGGCAAGGCCCACGATCGACTGCAGCAGCACCGCAAAGGTCCACGACAACGCGGCGGTTGCCACCAGACCAAGCGTGACGCGCTGCACGGCCATGATTGGCACCATCACGGCGATCACGAGGACGACGACGCCTGGGCGGAGCAGGACACGCCACCCGCGGACCGGGGAGGACGAGAGGAGACGTCGATACGTAGGAGTCGGGGCAAGCGCCAGCTGAAGCTCGCTCGACAACCCCGAGTCGGTCGCACCGATCACAGCTGCAATTCTAAAACGCGATCGGGGAATTCATCTTCGAACATGAGC
>Ga0075425_100008442_pt1 | contig 10923 bp, 6 predicted proteins | sample SoiMethybrSBSTD4_FD_75300 | JGI IMG/M metagenome (GOLD analysis project Ga0075425, IMG submission 75300) | Bulk soil microbial communities from a Populus tree surrounding site in Tennessee, USA - Soil MetaG P. TD hybrid SBSTD4 | ecosystem: Environmental > Terrestrial > Soil > Tree plantation...
AAGAGCCGGATGACGCGAGAGTGTCCTGTCCGTATCTGTGAGGGCGGAGAGGTGAGATTCCTCTCCGCTACTCGACTCGTGTCTGATGCTCGCCGGCAGCATCTTGTTGCCCACAAGGCTGTCGATGAGCAGGCCGATTTCGCGTTGTGTCAGCCGATTGATCGCGAGAGCTGTAACTTGCGGCCGCCCGATCCAGGGCGGCTCAAACTCAGGTCGAAACGTCACGATCAACAGAACGCGAAGGGAGCGAATCCGATCTACGATCCGACCTAACACATCCAGACTTGTGGGGTCCACCCAGTGTGCATCTTCGAAAATCATCAGCACCGGATTCTTGCCCGACAGGTTCTCCAATTGTGTGATCAGAGCGTCGAGAGTTCTTTGCCTCCGTTCTTCTGGGCTTAGATCGAGTGAGGGATAGCGTCCATCATTGGACAGTGAAAGCATCTCGGCAATGAGTGCGGCGTCCCCGAGGGATGTCGATGTCTGCGCTAGCGCAGCGTTGAGCTTGTCCAGCCGGGCTTGCGGATTGTCGTCATGCGCCAGTCCGGCCGCCCGTTCCATCTGCCCTATGATCGGATAGAGCGCACTGTCGGTGTGCTGTGGGGAGCAGAAATACCGCAAGCGCGTGCTTGACCCATCTGCTAAGCGTTCCAAAAGGGCGGCCGTGAGCCGGGATTTGCCGATCCCGGCCTCGCCCGAGAGGAGCACTACTTGTCCATGGCCGGCCTTGGCTTTTGACCAGCGCCGTACCAGTAAATCGCATTCTTCTTGTCGTCCGACCAGCGTGCTCAGGCCGCTCGCGTGCAGCGCCTCGAAGCGGCTTTCGACTGAGCGCGCACGCAACGCGGCCCAGGCCGGCACTGGTCCAGCGAAGCCCTTTAGCTCCCGTGCGCCGAGATCTTGAAGCTCGAAAAGTTCTCCGAGAAGGCGTCGTGTGCTTTCGGCGATGACTACGGTGTTAGGCTGGGCCATACCCTGCAGCCGCGCTGCCAGGTTGGGTGTCTCGCCAACAATGCCGCGCTCTTGTAGACCGCCGGCATCGACGACATCCCCGACTACGACCAAGCCGGTTGCAATTCCGACGCGCGCTTGCAGTGCGGTGCGTGCCTTCAACGCCGCCACTGCAGCGATCAAATCGAGGCCTGCCCGCACGGCGCGCTCGGCATCGTCCTCGTGAGCCAGAGGGTAGCCGAAGTAGGCAAGCACGCCGTCGCCCAAGTATTGCGAGACGAATCCGCCGACGCGGCGGACGGACTCGCCGGCACATTTGTGGTACGCGGCGACAACCTCGCGCAGGTCCTCCGGGTCCATTCCACTAGCAAGCGCGGTGGAGCCGACGAGGTCTGCGAACATTACGGTAACCTGGCGGCGCTCGGCTGTGCCCTTTGCGGAGAGGTCAGTTACCTGAGGAACGCCCGGTGGCGTTACCTTTGCGCTAGTGTCCGCGCGCAGACCCGCGATGGCATTCAGCAGCTTGCGGCGGTGCCCTACAATCGTTACTCCAACGTCCTTCAGGTCCTCCGCCGTCAGAGTGGGCAGAAGCGTATAGTCAATAGCATTGTCTCGGAATACCCCTTCGTACTCTTCGAGGCCGAGGTCCCGCAGCCAAGTTGCGACGTCCATATTTGCGTGCCCAACTACCCTAGCCGGCGTGCATGATCGTCTACGGCCAACGACGTGTCGAGGAAATGCAAGGGTTCGTGCTCGCTGCGGCTTCCAGTTGCTGCACCGCGACAATCTCCAAATTTTGGGGGGCAGCTCCGGGGTCACCAACGGTCACGGATCTAGCTTGAAATTGAGGTGCGAGCGTCTCTCTAAGCCCCAATTAAACAGACTCCATTGCTGTGCCGCCGCTTTTAGTCGGCCCTGTGCATATTAGCGGCCGTGCAGACACGTTTTTAAACTTCAATAAGGCGGAGGCGGTTTAGCGCCGCAGACGCACAAGTGTCTTTCTGCACCCAGACGGGTACGCGCGCCGGATGCCGGCGTCCGCCCCGCCGATCGCCGATCTCCAAGGTGGCGCGTCAGCGGTATGCGACATGGCGCGGAGCGCGCGCACGCAATACTTGGCAGTGATCTCGTTAGGGGACTGACAAAAGTCGCGTATTTTCACGGTCTTGCGTGGTTGGCCCAGGAATGAGATTGGTTTGCGATGCTTTGTAGGCGAGGGGGCCTCTGTTAGGATTATCAAATAGACGGTTTGGGGGGATGCATGATCTGCTGCGCCGAGCACCTGAGTGTCGCGCTAATGAGCGAAAGCGCGGCCGCGACGCATTGTAGAGTGATCCGAGCAATCGCAAAGCGGCGCCTTCTGCTCATCATGGTGTGACGTCCGCGGATTGGCGTGGACCCAGTGCTTACTCGGGAGTGCGCAATAGCCAGCCCCAGCCAAAGAGTGCGAAATCACCACGAGCGTTAGCACAGTGGATGACACCATGCCGCCGATCGTTAGGCCGTCAGCAAGACAGGTCCGGCGATTGTCGCACGTGAGCCAACCGAGCGCCGAGAGATGAGAGCTTAAGCTTAGCAAGAAGAATTAAGAATCTGAACTTGCACTTCAGCCCTAGACTTGCCACGCTCTTTTTGCTCGATCATCGCGCGAGCCATAAAACATGCTGGTCCGGTTGAAACGAGTAGGCCGACGCTACGCGGTGCTCACTTGGGCCATCGTCTTGGCGTTCGCATTCTCGCCGGCCGTCTGCATGGCCAACGCCGTCGGAGCGGGCGTCTTCACGCGCTTTCTCATTCATGCCCACGATCATGATGAGGAAGGTCACGTCCACCACGGACATTTTCATCACGGCCATGATCACGACGGATTTGGATCCCGCGATCATGAACATAGAGCAGATAATCACGGCAATCCTGGCCAGCACCGCCTCCATGTGCATTTTGACGTTTGCTGCCCAAGCGTCTTGATCCCCGAACTGCCCAGCGCCCCACTACAACTACGGCGATCAGACCGTGTTTCGATACTGCCAGTGCATCCCACCCAAGAGGCTCCACCGGATCGCCTCCTGAGACCGCCCATTTTCTGAACCTACATTTGGACCATTGACCCGCCGGCTGCTCCACAGCCCGGCCGTAACGCGTTGGCTCGAATGCAAGGGCCCAACCATGCTCACGATCGTTCACCTGGACGCAATTTCTCGCTTGCGCGACCTCCGGCAGCTCGCGGTCAGCACAGGACTTGCTCTGGCCTTGGCTGTCGGCGCCTTGGCCGCGACTGCCGCCCAAGCTCATGAAGGTCATGATGAAGACCAGGCTCCGCCACTGAACCTGCCTATTGCTCCGCGTGTCATCGCTGTCAGCCCCGACTTTGAGCTAGTCGGGGTGCTCTCTGGCGTGGATCGTCTGACCGTGTTCGTTACACGCTTCGATACGAATGAGCCCGTAGAGGGCGCAAAGCTGTCTATATCGGCGGGAGACCATGAGATTTACACGGTTGCCAAGGACGGGAGCATATTCGAGGTGTCGGCACCTTGGCTCGCGGCAACCGAACCGATCGATATCGTCTTCAAACTGACACTCCCCGACAATGAAGACCTCCTGACTGGCCGCCTTGAGCGAACCGTCGCTACAGTATCCTCGCCACCGAACATCAGTTTTGCCCAGGAGCACTGGCTTCTCATCTCCGTTGGGGCGCTTGTTGCCGGCGGTCTGCTTACATGGCTGGGCGCCGGCACAATTCCTTGGCGAAACCGTGCGGCTCCCCTTGGACCCCGCGCTGGGATGACGCCATCGGCCGATCCCAACACAAGGATGAAGCATCAACGCGGCGCTCCTATTGCTGTCGCTGTGATCGTGCTTGTGGGCTCCCTCATCGATGTGGTCAGGTCTCAAGCACAGATAAGTCTGCCATCTGTCCCCGCGACCATGGCGACAGACGCACCGCAGCGCATGCCTGACGGCACGCTGTTTGTGCCGAAGGCGACGCAGCACCTGCTCGCTGTACGCACCATTCTAACGAAAGAGAGTCAGGCACCCCGCACCATCCGACTGGTCGGGACCGTCATCGCAGATCCGAACAGCTTTGGCCGCGTACAAAGCGGACATACCGGACGTATCGAAGCCCCGCAGGGTGGTTTGGCCTTCATCGGGAAACGCGTCGAGAAAGGCGACTTGCTCGCCTACCTGCAGCATCACATTGAGGCATACAACAAGGGCAATCTTCAGGGAGAGATTGCCGAATTGGAAGCACGCATCGTGGTCCAAGAGAGCAAGCTTGCCCTCTATCGCAAGCATCCCGAGGTCATCCCTGCTGTCAAGATCGTGGAGACCGAAGGTGAGCTGCGCGCGCTGCGTCAGAAGCGCAATGAGCTTCTGCCCACGCTCGCCGAGCGGGAGGAGATTCGCGCGCCCATCAGCGGCATCATATCAGCTGGCAACATTGTCACCGGCCAAGTTGTCGATGCCCGAGAGGTCTTATTCGAGATCGTCGACCCCGGGCGCTTCTGGGTCGAGGCGATAGCGCATGATCCACGTGTCGTATCCAACCTCAAGAAGGCGTCAGCCATCCTCAGCAGTGGCGAGACGCTGCCGCTTGAATTTGCCGGGGCAGGCCTAGCATTGAAGCAGCAGGCGGCACCACTAATCTTCCGCGTCGCGCAGCCCTCTCCAAATCTCAACATCGGTAGGCCGGTCACTGTCATCCTGCAATCGACTGATGAGGACACCGGCATCGTCCTGCCCGCCTCCAGCGTGGTTCGATCGCAGAGCGGCCTACCGGCGGTCTGGATCAAAACCGATCCCGAGCGGTTCGAGCCGCGAACTGTCCGCTTTGAGCCGCTCGACGGACAGCGAGTGGTCGTGTCGGCCGGGCTCGCCGCTGATATGCGCGTCGTCACCGAAGGCGCCACTTTGCTCAACCAGATTCGGTGACGCCCATGTTCAATATCCTGATCGCAGCGAGCCTTCGGAACAGGCTGTGCGTACTGGCAGCGGCCGTCATCCTCGTCATCTACGGCGCAATCATGCTGCGCCACTTGCCGGTCGACGTCTTTCCTGACCTGAACCGCCCGACCGTGACGCTCGTGACCGAAGCCGAGGGGCTCGCGCCCGAGGAAGTTGAACAGCTCGTCACCTTCCCCCTCGAAACCGCCATGAACGGAATGCCGGGCGTTCTCCGCGTGCGCTCGGTGTCCGGTGTGGGCCTTTCAATCGTGTATATCGAGTTCGATTGGGGCACCACCATCTACCTCAACCGCCAGCAGGTTACGGAGCGGCTGAGCGTGGTGCGGGACCAGCTGCCGCGCAACGTCAATCCAGCGATGGCGCCGGTCACCTCGATCATGGGCGAGATCATGCTGATCGCCGTCGCCAGCGACGAAGCCAGCCCAATGGAGGTACGGGAGATGGTGGATTGGGTGATCCGCCCACGCCTCCTCGCCATCCCGGGGACCGCCCAGGTGATCCCGATCGGCGGCGAAGTGCGCCAGTACCGCGTCACTGTGAACCTGGCTCAGATGACCAATCTCGATGTTACCCAGCGAGAAGTCGAGACAGCGCTGTCCCAGTTCGGTGCAAACACCGCCGGCGGGTTCATCGATCAACATGCGCGCGAGTACCTTATTCGCAATATCGGACGCACCACGCGCCTGCAGGATCTTGAGAGCTTGACGGTTGCCTATCGCAAGAACGTCGCCATCCAGCTGGGTCAACTTGCTTCCGTAGATTATGCGCCGCGTGTCAAACGCGGCGATGCTGGCTACATGGGCAGGCCGGCCGTCGTTCTGACCGTGCAAAAGCAGCCGAATGCAGACACCCTCGCGCTCACACAAGCTGTCGAAGCAACGCTCGTCGACCTCAGAGCAGTGTTGCCAAAGTCCATCACCACAATGGACGTGCTGTTCCGGCAGGCTTCCTTTATTCAGGTCTCAATCGACAATGTGCTCAGGGTCCTCGTTGAGGCGCTCGTAGTAGTCGCGATAGTCCTGTTCCTGTTCTTGATGAATTGGCGCACGACGGCTATTTCGCTCACTGCCATTCCGGTCTCCCTTCTTATGACAGTGATTGTCTTTCACCTTTTCGGTCTGACCATCAACACGATGACGCTCGGCGGCCTCGCCATTGCCATCGGCGAACTTGTCGATGATGCAGTTGTCGGCGTCGAAAATGTCTTCCGTCGTCTGCGCGAGAATAGAGCAAGGCGCGAACCTGTGCCTGTTGTTGCGGTCATTGCGGCCGCCTCGCAGGAGGTACGCTCAGGGATAGTCTATGCCACCGCAATCATCATTCTTGTCTTTGTGCCCTTGTTTGCTCTCTCAGGCATTGAGGGCCGCTTGTTTGCGCCGCTAGGCATCGCCTACATCGTTTCCATTCTCGCAAGCCTTGTGACCGCAATCACGATCACACCGGTGCTGTGCTACTACCTGCTGCCGCGAATGCTGCGCCTCACCCATAGAGACACTTGGCTCGTGCAATGGCTGAAGGCTGGCAACCGGCGTTTGCTTGATTGGGCGTTTGCACACCAGGCGCGTGTCATAGCCGCTGCTGTATTGGCTGTTGCGCTCGCTGTGGCCGGCGCTCTCGTTCTTCCTCGTTCTTTTCTGCCACCTTTCAACGAGGGAACGCTTACCATCTCTATGCTACTGCGCCCCGGTATCTCACTTTCCGAATCCAACCGCCTGGGCTTGATTGCCGAACGCTTGATCCTCCAAGTTCCCGAGGTGAAGTCGGTCGGCCGCCGCACGGGACGTGCCGAACTCGATGAGCATGCCGAGGGCGTGCATTCGGCCGAGATCGATGTCGACCTCAAGAGTTCGAGCCGGACGAGGCGGGAAGTCGTCACCGACATTCGGTCACGTCTTGCGATGCTGCCCGTGAGTGTCAACATCGGCCAACCGATCTCACACCGCCTCGATCACATGTTGTCTGGCGTGCGCGCTCAGATCGCGCTCAAAATCTTTGGCGAGGATCTCGATACGCTTCGCAATCTCGGCGAGCAGTTGCAAGGCCGAATGGCCCGCATCAAAGGGCTCATCGACCTCCAGGTCGAACGCCAAGTTCGCATTCCGCAGGTTCAGATCGCAGTCGATTATCAGAAGGCCGCATTGTTTGGCGTTGCGCCATCCAATGTGACGGAGGCGCTCCAGACCCTCCTCAATGGTCGCATGGTCTCGCAGATTATCGATGGCAACAGACGCTACGACGTAGCGCTGCGCGTCGCCGAAGCCGATCGAACGAGCGAAGGGCTATCCAAGCTTGTCGTCGAAACTCCCGCAGGTCGCGTGCCGCTGTCCTTCTTTGCCCAGGTGATCGAGACGGATGGCCCAAATCAGATTCAACGCGACAACACGCGCAGGCGCATCGTGGTGCTCGCCAACACGGATGGCTCAGACATGGCCAGTATTGTGGCCGAGATTCGTATACTTGTGACGGAGGTGCGACTTCCCCCCGGCTATTCCTACAGCTTAGAAGGCACTTTCCAAGCCCAGGAGGAAGCATCCCGACTCATTGCGCTTCTCTCTGTTCTTTCGCTGGCAGCCATTTTCACTGTGCTCTACAGCCGTTATCGCTCGGCAGTGCTGTCGCTCATCGTCATGAGCAACATCCCGCTCGCGCTCATCGGTAGCGTCGTGGCCCTCTGGATTGCCGACCAGCCACTCTCCGTCGCAACCATGATTGGCTTCATCACCCTCGCTGGCATCAGCGCGCGTAACGGCATTCTCAAGATCAGCCATTACATCAACCTTGTGCTGCACGAGGGCGAGAGTTTCGGCCGCAAGATGATTGTCCGCGGCAGCTTAGAGCGAGTGACGCCCGTGCTGATGACGGCGCTCTCCGCCAGCTTTGCCTTGCTGCCTCTCATGATCGGTGCTGATGCGCCGGGCAAGGAGATCCTGCATCCCGTCGCCATCGTCATCTTCGGCGGTCTCATCACGTCCACGCTATTGGACACGATCCTCACCCCCGTCCTCTTTCTGAAGTATGGCGCCAAGCCGCTGGAGCGGCTCACCGAGGTTCAGACCGAGTTCAAGTCGGCCCATGCATACTGATGTCAACTCGTAACCACGGAGGACCAACATGCTGCGCGCATTTGCCATCATCCTCGGTCTTATGCTTGCCAATCCCGTCTTTGCCCATACCGACACGAAATGGACCAAAGGTTCGCAGGGTGGCCATATCGTCGACGCCGGGAAGCAGCACTGGGAGCTTGTAGCCAAAGGCAACGAACTTTCGCTCTACGTGCTGGATGGCGATGAGAAACCTCTCGCGGCGCAAACCGGTGAAGCTAAGGCCCGTGTCCTCATTGGGGGAAAGACGTTCAACGTGGAGTTCAAGCCGACCGGCGGCAATTCCTGGAAGGCGACGGGTGAGTTCACAGCCGCCAGAGGTATGCGCGTGATTGTTACCACGACGAACGTGGGCGGACAGAGCTTCCAGGCCCGGCTTGCGCCGCTAAATTGAGTGGATGTTGCTTGCTATCACCAGTCGGCTGGTCACGGCCAGCACGTCGGGTCCCGCGTGCGACTCAGAAGTAATATTAAAACTGGGCGAGTGCGCCGGCGGCGGCGGCACTCAGGATGACGACTAACGAGGGCGGCGTCTGCCACATGACCAAAAGGAGGAAGGCGACGCTTGCAAGGACAAAATCCTTCGCGCTCGTGATACCGGCTGTCCAAACCGGATGAGAGAGCGTCGGCCACTTGCGGGGGCGAGACCGATGCACAGATCCGGATAAGCAGCCATGAGGAAGAATGAGTATCAGCACAAACCCTCAATCAATATCGGACCAAATGCAAAGCTGCAGCTTTCCAAAGAGATGTTACTTTTGAACACCTATTGCAGTTCGGCAACTTAGACCGTGTCGGGTCAAAAGCACCGCGGCGCCCTCGTCCGCTTCCGGGGTAGGGCAGACCTAAGTACTGCAGCGAGGCGGGCACAAGGCTTATGCGCGGTTACTGCGAGAGACCTTCGACGATGAATGCGCGTGAATTTGTTGTCTTGGAACGCGTGGCGTTCGTTTCCTTTACGTCCTGTGCATCGACCCAACCCTGCGCTTTTTCCCTGGTGTCGAAGGCGAGGACGACGAAGCGCTTCGGCGGAGTTCCATCAATCGCGGTGATTGCTTCGGTCCTAATGATGTACCGGCCGCTGAGTGCCGTAAGTCTTGCCGGACTAGCTCCAGGGCTCGTGGGTACCGCCTTGAACCCCTCGGGGTCGGTTATCGCTGCGATGTCGATGACGACATACGTTGGCGGCTTGGGCTGCGCATGGAGTCCCTGGATCGCCACTGCACCAAGTGCGATGCCACCAAGTAGCGCCAAGGTCACGTTGTACTTTGTTTTCATGATATCTTCTCCGGTTCGACTTCTCGTCAGGCGTCTCGGCTTCTCATGCGCATGGGATCAAGGGCAATATTGACAGCGCCCACCATCGGCACACACCCATGTGCCTGGTCGCGATCATTGCCGCTCGCCCGATAGCGTCTGTACTCCGGATACCCGGCCAACCCCCTGTGCTGCCGAAAGGGTGGCGGGAGCGGAGAATGCTCGTGTGGGCGCAAGTGTGGCCTGAAGCCGGACCGGGTTTGAAAGAGCCCGGTCCGCACAAGATGCGGAGTGCTACTGCTTGTAGTAACCGACTCCGCAGTAGATGTCGCCCACTCGCGTGACGTAACTCACCTTAGCAACGGGCTTTGGATCGCCTGGCCTTGCAAATTCGTAGCTAACCTCGGTGATTTGACCTTCCGGCTTCTGACCCGCAGCAAAGAGCTCCTGCCCATATGCCTTCCCAGTTGCATCCTTCAGCTCTCTGACGTCCTTGCCGATGTTTTGCTTCGCGTTAGGGTTGGCAACGGCAAGAATCTTCCCGTCGCTGACATTGCCACAAAACGGGTATAGGTCACGGTCGAGAAATCCGCCTTCTCCCTTGTTGAACATATCTAATGCTTTTGCCTTGTCGGCCTTGACTGCGGCAACCGCTTTCTCAAGCATCGCTTTGGCTTCCGCCGACGTTCCGTATTGCGCCTGCGCAAGCGCCGCGCCGGCAAGCGCTATGGCGCACACAAGTGAGCCGATTATTTTGAGGCGCATGCGTTTCCTCCTATCTATTGGTGTCAAACGTGCCCAGCTTACGTTGAGAAACAGCGCGTTGTAAGGGGTGCGCGACGAATTCTAATGCATTGGCCGAGAGAGTTTTCGCACTGCGGCATTGGCCGAATTCTGCTTTCATCTCAGGGGCTGCGAGGCGGCGGATCCCTCCACCCCACACAGCTCTATGACCGGCAAAAAACGCCGTGGAGTGCGCGCTTGCCATCCAGAAGGCCATTGGCCGAGCGCAACACCAACGTCAAGATCGCTGACGCTCGACGAGGTCGTGAGAAGCGATGGAAGCTAGAACTTTGCAGCGTTGTCACCGACCACCGAGGGATATTGGCGTCGCAGAGCGCAATCGCATAACATCAGTACAAGCGATGCGGCATCGCTAGTTAGGAACTGCAGACGCTCAAATTTGGATGGAGCATTCGAATGACCGGAATAAGAGCCATAGTTGCGACATTCGCGGCGCTGTCAAGCCTTGCGGTCACCTTGCCGGCGAACGCTCAGTCACTCAAAGATCAGGCTGTCGGCGCTTGGACGTTGACCTCGATCGTTGAGGAGTTTGGCGATGTCAAGAAAGATACATGGGGTCCGGACGTGAAGGGTGCGCTGTTACTCGATCGCAGCGGTCAGTTCGCGCTGCAGATTACGGCCGCCGGGCGTGCTAAGGGGAGCGGGGATCCGTCGCGCAGTCCGATCGGCCGGGTAATCGGCTATTTCGGCACCTATACGATCAGTGAGGCTGACAAGGTTTTGACTTTCAATATCGTACGCTCGACGTTTCCCAATTGGGACAGCACTGAACAGAAGCGTATCCTGACGATAACCGGCGATAAATTGAGCTACCGCGCGGCCGCACCGATACCATCGGCAGACG
>Ga0075425_100008443_pt1 | contig 10923 bp, 8 predicted proteins | sample SoiMethybrSBSTD4_FD_75300 | JGI IMG/M metagenome (GOLD analysis project Ga0075425, IMG submission 75300) | Bulk soil microbial communities from a Populus tree surrounding site in Tennessee, USA - Soil MetaG P. TD hybrid SBSTD4 | ecosystem: Environmental > Terrestrial > Soil > Tree plantation...
GGGAGAGAGAGCGAGAATCTGAGAGAAGTTGCGATTGGCGAGCGGAAGGGAAACGATCTTTTTGTCGTCGAGAGCGCGCCCCAGCGTCGAGCCCTGGGTCTGAGCCAGATCCACGGCTTCGGCGACTTCGACCACAGTTTTGCCAGTGCCAAGTTTCAGCTTAAAGACGACCGTGATGGTCTCGCTGGCCAATACCGCGACCGCCGGCAGATCTCCCTGCGTAAATCCCGTCGCCTTGACGGTGATGGAGTAGGTGCCAAGGGGAAGCAGGCTAAAACGAAAGGAACCGTCCGTCGCAGTTGCAGCGTCGCGCTCGACGCGAATGGCGTGATCAACGACAGTGACCGTGGCGTTGCCGACAGCGGCTCCCGAAGGGTCAAGGACCACGCCGGCAACGGCGCCGGTTCCGGGCGTTTGCGCCTTGATACTGGGTGCTACCAGGGCCGCCAGAGCCAGCACAGCGCAAGACCACTTCATGAGACCGGCTTCGCGCGTGAAAAGCTCTCGTAAGGATACGTCAATCAAATGGGAAATCCCCAGCTTGTGTCGCTGCGGGCCGGGCAGACAAGTGCGCTTCATATTTTTCCTGGGCAAGGAGAAGTCGGAAAAGCCCGACAGTAAGCGAGACTGAGACTTGCGGTTGTCACCGGCGTGTCAGCGATTTGCAAAATCCATTGTTTCACGCGAAACGGCGATCGTTCCGGCGACGAATTCTTTACGGCGCCAGATTCCAGCGCGCTCGCAAGATGTGACACGCTCGTTACGTTGCGGTGATGACTTCACGAGCCATGAGAACTAGCTTTGAGTGAGCGACGCGGTTGGCGAGCGATTTTGAGCACTGTCGCTCGGATTGCAATTTATGCCTTCGCGCCAAGGAAGCGTCTGCGTGAAGTACCGATGGCTTTTGAGTGTAGTGCTCCTGTTCGGCTGCTCCGTGCGCGTGCAGGCGCAGGAGAACGTCCCGATCCTATCCGGGGGCGCCGGCTTTTTCGGTGCGGCGCAAGGCGGCGTGCACTTCTACCAGCCGGTTCTCGCGCCCGTGCTTACCGTTCCGCTTGGGGAAAAATGGCTGGTTGAATCGCGAGCCGACTTGCGCGAATTCATTTCCCGCGAAAATGGAACAAGTGGACCTTACCAGGGAAAGTTTTTCGGTACGCTCGAATATTTGCAGCTGGATTATCTAGCCAATTCGCACGTAACGATCACCGCAGGCCGCTTTCTGACTCCTTTCGGAATTTTCAACGAGCGCCTGAGCGCCATCTGGATTGACAAATTTCAGGATCCCCCCGTAATCGCGGGGATCGGTACGGGCCGCGGCTACAGCGACGGATTCATGCTACGCGGACCCCTGGTGGCAACGCCCGGCTACCAGCTGAATTATGCGGTGTATTTTTCCACGCTGAGTACGGTGAACAAGTTCGAGTCCCAGCGCGGAACGGGCGGACGGATCGGCATTTTTCTGCCGCGTACACGTCTCGAGCTTGGCGCATCCTACCGGCGGACCCTGCAAGGGGGCGGCGAGAACTTCCAAGGAGTTGATTTGTCGTGGGCTCCGTACGCCGCGCCGGTGGAAATCAAGAGCGAGTGGGCGCATTCCGACGGAGGACACGGCTATTGGATCCAGGCAAGCTATCGTCTTTCGCATCTCACAGGAAGGGATTCGGGGTTGGGCCGGCTGGAGCCGGTGATTCGCATGCAGCAATTCTTCCGCTCCAAGCCGGTGCCGGACGATTTCTTGCCGACCGGCAACCTGCAGAGACCGGAATTCGGATTGAACTACTACTTTCCGCACGAAATTCGGCTGAATGGGAGCTATGCTCGCCAGTATTTTTCCAACACGACGGATAGCAACGTTTGGGAGTTTGGGATTACTTACCGTTTTCTGTTTCCGCTGTGGCCGGGAGGATCAAAGTGACCTGGCGCCGCCCTCTACTAACGACCGTTCTCTGCGTGCTGGCACTTTCTCCTTTTGCGTTCAGCCGACAGGCGCGGCCCAAGGCCGACAACGCACAGATGCGAACTCAGGGCGCCAAACAAAACGCTTCGGAAGGTGAAAAGCGATTCCGCACCAACTGCGGGAGATGCCACAACGCTCCCGAGGAGATTTCTCCGCGGGAGGCGCGCGCGGTAGTACGGCAGATGAGAGTGCGGGCGATGCTCAGCGCGGAAGACGAGAAGTTGATTCTGCAGTATCTCGCTCCATAAAGAAGGTGCACGGGGAGAAGCAAGTCGTGATTAAAAATGTGCTGACAGCTATTGTATGCCTTCTTTCCGCTTTATCCCCAGTCAGGGCGAGCGAGCCGGAGAAAATAGACATTGTCGCTAGCCGTTTCTCCTATAGCCCGGCGGAGATCACGCTGAAGCTCGGCCAACCAGTAACGCTGGTTTTTCATAGCACGGACGTGACGCACGGGCTGACTATTCCCGAATTGGGCATCACGGCGGAGATCCGCAAAGGGAAAGACACCGAAATCACTATTACACCCTCACGCTCAGGCCAATTTACCGGCAAGTGCGCCTACTTTTGCGGTAAAGGCCATGCTTCCATGACCTTACTGATCAACGTGGTGGACTGAGCGCGGCCGGCATGCTCAGGACTGTTGTGGTTTTTCTTTTGGGTGCGCTCTCTGCTGCTTTGCTGATTTTGCTTTGTCTTGTGCTCCGGGGCGCTCAGGTGCGGCCGGCTGGCAAATGGGAGGCGTGGATGACGGGCGTCGCCAAGCACAGGATCCTGGTACGAGGAAGATCCAAGGTAAATCCCCTGACGGCCACTGCTCAAAATATTGCGGACGGCCGCGAAAAGTTTTCTCACTACTGTTTTGCATGTCACGGTTTCGATGGTCAGGGCACGGGCGTCCCTTTTTTTGAAACGGTGTCGCCGCCGATCCCTTCGCTCGCCTCGGTGAAGGTGCAATCCTACAGCGACGGCCAGATCTATTGGATTATCAAGAATGGTTTATGGCCTTCGGGAATGCCGGCGTCGCAAGGAATTCTGAACGAAGATGAGATGTGGTCGCTAGTTCTCTACATTCGGCATCTGCCGCCCCGAGGCAGCCTGGGGGAACCGTGTTTCTACACAGGCGAATGCAGCGCCAGATCCGACGGCTCCAGCAAAATAACCTGGCTGGTTCCCTCCGCAGGAGTTTATAGGTAGCCAGTCTGATGGGCGGAAATGGAGTAACCGTGAGAACGGACAGCGTCAACTGCCTGGCTTCGGTTTTCCGCGTCCACTTGCTTCAAGATTCTGTGCATATGGTTGCGAACGGTGAATTCTGAGAGGTTCAATCGAGACGCGATTTCCTTGTTAGTCAAACCCTGCGCCACGAGCGAGATAAGTTGCTGCTGACGCAGGGTGAGATCTGGCTTCGTGCTGCGTTGTCCAGTTGACTCTCGAGGCGTGAGGGCGACGAAACGGAACAGCGCGCTGCAAAGCCGGGGCGGACAAACCGCTTCGCCGCGCGATACCGTGCGTACCGCCGCGATTACATCGCTGGTTGATGCGTCCTTAAGGAGATAACCCATAATTCCCGCGCGCACCGCAGCGATGAACTGCTCTTCGTCCGCGTCCATGCCGATTAGAAGGGTCTTCACCGCGTTCAGCGGAGGTCCCAGAGCGCTCCACTCGCCGCTTCCGGGCGGGTGATAGAGCGAGTCCAGAATCAAAACATTGCACTGGGAATCGAAAACAGCAGCCGCTGCTGTGTCCGCAGGAGCACTCTCTCCAACCACCGTTAGATCTGCTCGTTTGCGGAGGAGCCGGACTAACGCCTCCCGCAACAAACGGTTCTGAATCGCCAGACGTACGTGGACCTGCGGAACCGAATCCGGGGCGCTGAGCGATTCTGATTGGTTTTGCAAAGACACGAGGCTGCAACAGATAATTACAGGGCGACGGCAATGTCAATGGACTTCCGTCTACATCATGTAAACATCTTTTGAAAACTACGCTCGAGCCTCCTACATCGGGTCATGCCTGGCGCGCCGATAGCCCGCACTGGTCAGGAAAATGGGCGTGATAGGGACCGTTACACTCAGTTGTCATCGCTCTTACAGGAACTGATAGGGGCCAAATTTATGCGGAAAGGGAGTAGCCGTAGGAGCGGATGGTTTCAACCGCCTGGCTGCGGCTTTCTGCATCGACTTGCTTGAAGATCCTGTAGATATGGTTGCGCACGGTGAATTCGGAGAGGTTCAATCGAGACGCGATCTCCTTATTGGTCAAACCCTGCGCCACGAGCGACACCAGCTGCTGCTGGCGCAGGGTGAGATCCGGCTTCGTGCTGCGCTCAGCAGGGAACTCTCGAGGTGTGAGGGCGACGAAACGAAAGAGCGCGCTGCAAAGCCGGGGAGGACAAAACGCTTCGCCGCGCGACACCGTGCGTACGGCCGCGATGACATCGCCCGTGGATGCGTCCTTAAGAAGGTACCCCATGATGCCTGCGCGCACGGCCGCGACGAACTGTTTTTCGTCGGCGTCCATGCCGATCAGAATGGTCTTGACCGCATCCACCAGCGTTCCCAAAGCAAACAATTCCGCGCTGCCCGATGCGTAAGACAGTGAGTCCAGAAGCAAAATGTCGCAGTGGGCCTCGAGGACGGCAGCTGCGTCGGTGTCGGCGGGGGCGCCTTGTCCTACCACCAAGAGGTCCGCACGCTTGCGGAAGAGTCGAACTAACGCCTCCCGCAGCAGGCGATTTTGGATGGCCAGAAACACATGGACTTGCGAGGCTGACGCCAGAGGTTCCATTTGATTCTCAAAGATGCAACAATCCCCGAATCGTTGCCTGGGACTATAAGGACAACAGACAGTAATGTCAATTAAATTGTAAACCTATCGATATAACTGTACTGCCGGAGAGATACTTATATTTTTACGTGATTGTCTTGACTAGCCGTCTTCTCCAGCGGTTTCCCTCCGAAGCGCGGTTGCACTTTCAAATCACAGCCATGGGGTCATTTTAGGTACTCATTCTTAGCCCTCTGGTATGGCGGATGGGTAGAAATCGGTCTTTCGCCTGTGGGCCAGCAATGATTCAGTTTTGAGTCTTACCTTGCAGGGAAGAGAAGTGGACACTTGTGCCGCCCGGAGCTGCACATGCAAAGAGCAATACGCGTCCTCGTGGCGAACCAACCGCGGCTGTTGCGGGAACTCATTCTCTCGACTTTTTCCGATCAGCCGGACATCGAGATTGTCGGCGAAGTCGCGGACGAATCGGACATCAGGGCGAAGGTCAGCACGACCGATCCGAATTTCGTGGTGATCGCCCTGGATGATCCGAACAAACGGCCCGCGATTTGCGACGACCTGCTGCGCGAACACCCGAACCTGCGGGTGATCGCCGTGGCTGCTCGGAAGGAGTCGGTCGTCTATTACTGGGCCTCCCTGGACATTCACTCGAGCAACATTGAAGCCTCGGAGGAAGGCATCCTGAACATTTTGCGCGGCATGAGCCTCGCGGGACCGAGGAACTGAGGTCGCATGAACGGCAACATGAAATGGACAGCGCACTCGAGACTTTTTCTGAAGCAGGTGCTTCGTATTGCGCTCTTGCTGGTCGCTGCACAGCCCGCCCTGGCCCAGCAAGCGAATGACAAACCACGTAGCGTACGCGAAGATGCGGCAAAGTCGCTTCGCCCTTCGGACCCTTCCGATCTCGGACAGCAGAACCTAGGCCGGGTAGCGGCGTCGGCTGCACAGCTCAAGGCAGTGCTGGTGAAAGACGAGGGCCTGCTGATCGAGCTGAAACGCTGGATTGCGAAGGAGGCTACCGACAGCGGACAGGTCGTAGAGGACTCGGATTTGAGCGAGGCGGCCATTTTCGAGCGATTGGAACTGGATGTGGAATTCCGCGGAGTGGCCACGCGTATCGTTCAGCGCTACGGATATCTAATCCCCATGGCCAACCCGGAGTCGGACGCAGCTAAGGAAAAGGAGTTCATCCTGAAAGAACGGGCCAGGCGCCTGGTCCAGATCGAGGCGCAGGAGGATTCGCGAGTAAAGCCCGAGGGCACGCAGCAAGCGCAGGGGCTCGAGCGGACAGGCGATAGCGTATGCGATTCGCGCCGTGAACCTGACTGTCGGCAACGGGCCAACCCTGACGAGCGGCGGCAAATCGGGAAACCGGATGAACTGCGTGGACCGAACGATGAAAATCCAGAGGGGCTGCGACAATTGCCGGCGCGTTCACCGTCGCAGCTCCTGCAAACTCAGGAATCTCAGCCGGAAAGCGGGCTTAGCGAAGCCTCGGTCATGCGGACTGGGTTCGAGCTGGGCGGCGAATCGGCAAGAAACGAAAACACTCCTCTTGGCGCTCTGCCACTCTTGAACCAGGAAGTCAGTTCAACGCCTTCGCTCACTCGACTTTTCGCTTCGGGCGCGAGCGACGACCGCCCAGTCGAAGCTTCGACCAGGAGGTTGGATCAGCCCGGGCAGCCAAATTTCACGAGATGGCCCCGGCGACGGCAAGAAGAGGACACGCCGCCCGTGAAAATGGTGCACCGTCCGAATCCTTACGCGAACGTACCCTCGCTCTACGACATGTACGCACAGGCATCGGCAATCAACAGACCGGCTACCCGCTTCGGCTTGAACGTTTTCGATGGCGAGTCGAACGATCCGCGCGCGATTCCGATGGACCTGCCCGCGGGACCCGACTATGTCGTCGGGCCTGGCGACGGAGTCGAAATTAACCTCTGGGGCGGCGTGTCGCAGCGCATATTTCGCGTGGTCGACCGCCAAGGCCGGCTGTCCTTGCCTGACGTAGGGCCTCTGCTCGTTGCGGGGAGAAGTCTTGCAGACGTGCAGCAGGCAGTGCAACAGACGCTGCGCACGGAGTACCGCGATATCTCGGCTGACGTGTCGCTTTCGCGGCTTCGAACGGTTCGCGTCTACGTAGTAGGTGAGGTGAAGGAGCCCGGCGCCTACGACATCAGTTCGCTTTCGACGCCGCTCAACGCTTTATTCGCAGCGGGCGGAATAAAAGCAGGCGGCTCGCTGCGCGCACTGAAGCACTATCGCGGCAAACAGCTGATCGAGGAAGTGGACGCTTACGACTTGCTGTTGCATGGTGTGCGATCGGATCTGCATCGCCTGGAAAATGGCGACACACTGCTGGTCCCCCCTGTGGGGCCGCAGGTTACCGTCGATGGGATGGTCAGGCGGCCGGCGATCTACGAGCTACACGGGGAGAGCTCGCTTACCGAAGTTCTGGAGCTTGCCGGAGGGGTTCTGCCTACGGCGACGCTGCGGCATGTGGAAGTGCAACGGGTCGAAGCACACGAAAAAAGAACCATGTTGACGCTCGATCTGTCGCCCACAAGCGGCGAGGCCGGCGAGCAACAACTCGACGCTTTCAAGGTCAGTGACGGAGACGCGGTGCACATCTTCCCGATCGCCCCCTATAACGAAGGTGCGATCTACCTCGACGGGCATGTGTTGCGGCCAGGCCGCTATTCCTACAAAGAGGGAATGAAATTTACCGATCTTATTGGGTCCTACAAGGACCTGCTTCCCGAACCGGCGGCCCATTACGCCGAGATTATTCGCCTGAATGCCCCAGATTTCCGCCCGAGCGTGGAAAGCTTCGACTTGGCCGCGGCACTTGCCCGACCGGAGAACGCGCCCAAGATCCATGCGCTCGACACCGTCCGAATTTTCAGCCGCTTTGATTTCGAACCAGCACCCAGCGTGTGGGTTGGAGGTGAAGTGCGTGGTCCCGGAAAATATGGCACTTCGGGCCAGGCGCGTTTGCGCGACGCGATTCACCTGGCCGGTGGAACTTCGCCCGACGCAGCCATGGACTCGGCGCAGCTTTTCCGGACGCAAGCCGACGGAACCCTGAAGATCGTCAGCGTGAATTTGGGCGAAGCCCTGGCCGGCAATCCGATCGACAACATTCTGCTCGAGCCACGCGACCGCATCCTGGTGCACAAGGTCGCGTCGCGTGTTGATCCTCCGACTGTATACATCAAGGGTGAAGTTGCAAAGCCGGGACGCTATCCGCTCACCGCCAACATGCGTCCGGAGGACTTGTTGCGGGTGGCAGGCGGCCTGAAGAGGACTGCGGACAGCGAAGCAGCCGAGCTGACCCACTACACTCCCAGCAACGGTGATAGGACTGCGAGTCATGTCGAGGTAAAGCTTTCCTCATCGCGAACGGGCGAAAGCGATGAGATGGTCACGCTGAATGATGGCGACGTCCTGACGATTCGCAAGAATCCGGGCTGGAGTGATATTGGGGCGATGATCACGCTGAAGGGAGAACTAGAACATCCCGGCACTTACGGAATCAAGCCCGGCGAGCGGCTAAGTTCCGTATTGGCTAGAGCAGGAGGATTCGACAGCGAAGCTTATCCATACGGAGCGGTCCTGATGCGGCGCGAGGTTCGCGAACTTGAAATGAAGGCGCACCTGCAGTTAGTGGAAAGGATAAGGACCGAGGAAATGAACCTCAAATCGCTGCCGGAAGGTGACGCTGAGCAGAAAAATCAGAAGTTGAACGCCATTGCGCAAACGCAAACGGCCCTGACGCAGCTACAAGCCAATACACCGATAGGCCGGGTCGTGGTGCACCTTGAGTCTGATATCAAACAGTGGCGCAACACCTCGGCAGATGTGGCGGTGCGCGACGGCGACGTGCTCGTCGTGCCGAAGCGTCCCGGATATGTGCTGGTGAACGGGCAGGTCTTCCACCCGACGGCGGTCAGTTACCAGAACGGTAGAAGTGCGAAGTGGTATCTGAGCCAGGCCGGCGGGTTGACCCAGATAGCCGACAAGAACGCGGTCTTCGTTGTCCGTGCGGATGGCTCGGTGCTCTCCGCAAAAGGCAACCGCGAAGGATTTTTCGCGGGGAACCCTCTTAATAGCACGCTAAGGGCGGGTGACACGGTCGTAGTTCCCGAAAAGGCGCCAAGGATCGGTACGCGCAACTGGTCAACCATCTTCCAGGCGGCGCAGGTCGCCTCCTCGGTAGCACTCGCGGTGGCTTATATCCACCCGTAACGGGGAGCGTTGTGTGACAAAGAAACGGGCCATGTTGTTTGTCGGATGGATATTCATGGGGGGATTGGCGTCGAGTGGGGGATTCGTAGCGGCTCTTCCACAGGAACCTGAGGCTCAGAAGAAGGAGAAGCAGATCGAGGCGGGGTGGAAAGTGCGGGAAGAGTCGCGCGAAGCACAAGGCGAGAAGGAGACGCTGGAAGATTTTTCTCCGACGGCGCAGCACCGCTGGACGAGTCTTGGAAAAGATTTTTTGCAGGATCAGCAGCAAATCTGGACGGGCCCTTCGAAGCTACGGCTAGCCGATGCGAACTGGCTGGTGCCGGTTGCAGGAATTTCTGCGGGATTATTGGTTACCGATCGGGACGTCAGCAGTCGGTTGTCGCAAAATCCCGCAACACTCAGTCATTACAAAACCCAGTCGAACGTGGCTATAGCGGCGCTGGTTGGCGCGAGCGGCGGGATGTGGCTGCTCGGTCGCGTACGGCACGACGACCATTGGCGTGAGACCGGCTTCCTCGCCGGGGAAGCGGCGCTAAACAGTCTGGTTGCCGTCGAGGCGATGAAATATTCCCAGGGTCGCGAGAGGCCTTTCCAGGGAGATGGCGCCGGAAAGTTCTTTCAGGGTGGTACGTCTTTTCCTTCCGAGCACGCAGCGGCGGCCTGGTCGATTGCTGGAGTTATTGCTCACGAATACCCCGGCTTTTTCAGCAAGCTTATCGCTTACGGCCTGGCTTCCTGGGTTGACATTTCGCGCGTGCGCGCCCGCCAACACTTTCCGTCTGACGTTTTCGTCGGAAGCTTGTTCGGAAATCTGATTGCACAAGACATTTATAGCCGGCATCACGACCCGAAACTTGGAGGCACGGAGTGGCGTCCGCTTTCGAGTTTCTTCCGCAACGACCCTGGGCGCAGCCTCGGGCACATGGGATCGCCTTATGTGCCACTCGACAGCTGGATCTATCCGGCCCTCGACCGCCTAATCGCGCTGGGCGCAATCGACAGCGCCTTTGCCGGAATGAAGCCCTGGACCCGCACGGAGTGCAGACGCCTCTTGAACGAGGGGGCGGACCGCGTCGTGAGCGAAGGTACTGGCGGGCCGGAGGCGGAGGGACTTTATCGAGTCCTCGACAGGGAATTTAGCGAAGACGTGGCGGAGCAGGTCGTTCAGGCACGCGTGGAGTCGGTTTATGAACGCGTGACAGCAATTTCCGGCAAACCGCTCACCGATGGCAATCACTTCGGACAGACAATTACCAACGATTTCGGCCGGCCGTATCAACAAGGATTCAATTCGGTTTTGGGCTTTTCGGCGTGGACAGCCTCGGGACCTTGGGTGGGATATGTGCGCGGCGAATACCAGCACGCTCCTGCAGGCCCCGCTATCCCCGAAAGCGCTCGGCAGTTCATTTTTTCCGTGGACAACATTCCGGGGCTTCCCCCAGCGACACCTTACGCCGGTGTCGATCGTTTACAGCTTCTGGACGCGTACGTTGGGTTGAATGTACAGGGCTGGCAACTCTCTTTTGGAAAACAGAGCCTGTGGTGGAGTCCAGCGCAAGGCGGCCCAATGATGTTCAGCAACGACGCTGAACCACTGAATATGTTTCGCGTCAATCGCGTTTCGCCTTTCAAGTTGCCGAGCATTCTGGGCTGGCTCGGGCCGATGCGCTTTGAGTGGTTTCTCGGTCAGTTCTCGGGCCGGCAGTTCGTCTATCAGACCGATACTGGAATCGTAGGGCAGTTCGGAAAGGCGATCAGCCGACAACCATTCCTGCAAGGACAGAAGCTCAGCTTCAAGCCCACGCGAAATTTCGAGTTCAGCGTTTCGACGACGACCGCATTCGCCGGCGGCCCAACTCCGCTGACCTTTCATACTTTGAATAAGAGTTACTCCCTTACCGGCGGCGGCGAGGCGCAAGGAG
>Ga0075425_100008448_pt1 | contig 10919 bp, 10 predicted proteins | sample SoiMethybrSBSTD4_FD_75300 | JGI IMG/M metagenome (GOLD analysis project Ga0075425, IMG submission 75300) | Bulk soil microbial communities from a Populus tree surrounding site in Tennessee, USA - Soil MetaG P. TD hybrid SBSTD4 | ecosystem: Environmental > Terrestrial > Soil > Tree plantation...
TTTCACGCCAATCCTGAAACAGCTCAGCGAGGAAAACGGATACTGCGACTTGCGTCATTGCTACATGATGTAGGCCATCCTCCGTTCTCTCACAGTGGGGAGAACTTGTTGGCTCAGGACATGAATCATGAAAAGATGACCGCCTTCATCATCAGAGAAACGGAGATTGCGGAGATCATCAACGAACATTATGCGGCAGAAGGAATATCTGCTGAGGATGTCATCGTTGTTGCAACCAGCCCTGCGTTGTCGGATGACCCAAGCAAGAACACTGCTTTTAATCTCTTTCTCAATCAAATCTTGACCGGTGAGTTGGGATCGGATCGGATCGATTATCTGCTGCGAGATGCAGTGCATTCCGGACAACCATCCGGCAGATTCGATTACCTGAAATTGATGAACGCGATGGCACTCGTGCTTCAACCGGAGGGAGAAGGCGAGGCTGTGCAACTTGGACTAGACGAAGGTGGTTGGCTCGTCGCCGAACAAATGGTGGTCGCGCGGTATCTGATGTATATCGCCCTGTACTTTCACAAAACCAAGCGCATTTACGAGCGTCACCTGACCGATTTCATGAAGGACTGGCTTTCGAAAGGGAAACTGCCGAAGACTGTCAAGAAATACCTCGACTTGAGCGACACAACCGTTTTGAATGCAATCGTTGACTCTGGACGAAAACCAGCTTCCAACGGCCACCAACACGCGAAGCGATTCGTTGGACGAAACCACCTTCGACTTGCCAAGGAGGTCATTTTGGCGGACAACTGTCGGGAGGATGACAAGGGCCGCCGTTTTCCTGACGGAGAGCGGTTTGACAAGCTGGGAAATCATGTTAGGATGTTGTACGGTGATACGCTGACGGATATTCCTGATCACACGGCAACCAAGATGTTTGCCACGGACTCCAAGATATTGGTGCGGATTGATGGCAAACCACGATATCTTGACGAGGTTTCTGAGGTCGTTCGAGGGATGTCCTCAAAAATCTGGCGAGGTCGGATATATTGTGAAAAAGGTCACGAAGATCAGGTCAAAGCGGCATGCGAAGAATTCTTGAGTCAGAATTCATCAGTTCAGGAGAATAGTGATGCCGACGAAACCAGCAAAGCCGGTCAGTGACGAGGCTTGGGTTGCGGCCACCGTCGTGGCGCTTAGAACGCCGGAAATAGACAGTTGGACCGGTCGAATTCACGTTCACAAGGTTCTTTTCTTGGTGGATGTTCTGGGATTGGCAAAGCCACCATTCCGATTCGAGCTTCATCAGTATGGGCCGTATTCGTTCGATCTGGATCGCGACATCGCGATGATGGAGGCGTTTGGCCAGTTGAATGTCGAATACACGAAGCCTGGTTACGGGCCTCGTTACCAGATTACAAAGGCGGGGCTTTCGCTCGACAGTGAACTTCCTCAACGTGATCGCGATGCGATTTCTCGCGTGGTTGATGAAGTAGGCAATAAAGACAGCAAGCAGCTTGAGCTTCTTGCCACATGTCTTTGGGTCACAAAACGCGAGAATGTCAAAGATGATGACAGAGCCATTGACGCCGTTCGTCGCATCAAGCCGCGATATTCGGACGAGGATATTCGGAAATCTCTCCAACAAGCAAAGAAGATGGAGAGCAAGCTGAAGGCGGCGTAGTTAGCCACTTAGAGCGGTCCATGACCTATTGTCCCGCACCACCGGCCGATACAACGTATCCCGCTCCACTGGCTTAAACCCCGCTTCGCGGATCGCCTTCTGCAAGTCCCACACGCTGGTTTCCTGGTGGGTGCTCGTGTGACCGACCTTGGTGATGTCGTACCAGACCACAGTCCCATCAATGTCATCAGCGCCGTTCTGGAGCATGAACTGGGCCATTTGCAGCGTCTGCATGATCCAGAACGCCTTGACGTGCGGGAAGTTGTCGAGCATCAAACGCGCGATCGCCAGCGTGCGCAGGTTCTCCAAGCCTGTCGGCGCGGGCAAGTGCTCCAGCTCGCTCTCATCCGGGAAAAACGGCAGCGGAATGATCGTCTGAAAATAGCCGGTTTTCGCAGAACGCTGCGCCATCGGACCCTCACTCCGGCCCTCTTCCAAAGGGAGAGGGAGACGCAACTGCGGATACATCTCATCCGGCCCAAACAGAATCACGGAATCATCGCGGCCCAGCGCGATGCCTTGTGCGCGGGCCCATTCGCGCAGCGTCCGATCCTGCTGATCGCGCAGCAGCATCATGTGATGAATGCGATCGGCCCGTTGCTCGATGTGGCCGTACAGGATCGTGGCGTTGGTGTTGATGCCCAGCTCGTGAGCCGCGCGATGCACATCCAGCCACTGATCGCTGCGAATCTTGCCTTTATACGCTTCATCGTGCACTCGATCGTCGAAGACCTCGGCGCCGCCACCGGGAAGTGAACCCAGTCCAGCCTCTTGCAAATCGCGCAACACGGCCTTGATGCCTTCATACCCATCGCGGCCGCGCTTGGAAATGCGCGCCAGGTGCACGATCTCAACCGCGGTGAACGCCTTGATGTGCAACTGCGGCGCGGCTTGGCGAATGACGCGCATCATGTCCGTGTAATATTCAAACGGCAGCCAGGGATGCAGCCCGCCGACAATATGAATCTCCGTCGCGCCAGAAGCGGCGGATTTGCTTGCCTGGTCGCGAATCTCATCGATCGAATGCTCGTAAGCGCCATCCTGATCCTTCTTGCGATAGAACGCGCAGAACTTGCACGAGAGCGCGCAGATGTTCGAGTAATTCAAGTGGCGGTTGACGTTGTAATACGCGATGTCGCCGTGCACGCGGCGGCGCACCAGATCCGCCAGCCCGCAAACGGTCCAGATGTCGGGCGTTTCGTACAGGAGCATCCCATCATCAGCCGACAATCGAAGCCCCGCCCGCACCTTCTGAACAATGGGCTCCAAGCGCGGATCGAACCCCGGCCTGGAATTGCGGCGTGCGTGGGCAATATTGGCTGGTGCGGTAACAGTGGACATGCGGTGAATTCGATCCAGAACTGCCCGGCTTGGCGGACGACGGATTTTAGCCGATCCGCCGTCATGGCGAGCGATCGCGGGGTTATGCTTTCGGCAGAACAATGGATTTCTCGCCGGATGTCATCCTGGCCGTTGCCTCGCCGCCGGGCCGATCCGCGCGCGGCATCATTCGCGTCAGCGGCGCGCAGACGTTCCAGCTTTTGTCACATCATCTGAAGAGCGCATCGGACGATAAAAGCGGCAAAGACGGGTTTCCGGATCGACCGTTTTTTGCGCGCGGGATCCGCTGCGCTCAATTTCATTTTTCCGACAAGTGCAGCTTCAGCATCGAAGCGCTGATTTTCCCGGCCCCGCACTCTTACACCGGCGAGGCTTCAATCGAACTGCAATTACCCGGAAATCCAACTCTACTGGAGCGCGTGATCGAAACGATCCTCGCGACCGCGCGGCGGGTTTCCATCGAGGCCCGGCGGGCCGCACCGGGCGAGTTTACTGCCCGCGCCTTTCTCAACGGTCGCATGGACCTGACACAAGCCGAAGGCGTTGCCGCGACCATTGCAGCGCAATCGGATGCCCAATTGCGGGCTGCTCAATTGCTCACTAGTGGAACCTTGGGGACGCTGGCCCATCAGCTTGCCGATGATCTGGCCAATGCGCTGGCCCTGGTTGAAGCGGGCATCGACTTCACGGACCAAGACGACGTGGTTGCAATCACGCCGGCCGATCTACATGCGCGCTTGGGGGCGCTTCATCAGCGCATTGAAGGCCAGCTTGATCGATCGGTGGGCATGGAGCAGTTGCAGGCAATTCCCTGGGTGGTGTTAGCCGGCGAGCCCAACGCCGGCAAATCAGCGCTGTTCAATGCGCTGCTCGGGCACGAGCGCGCGGTCGTTTCGCCGGTATCCGGCACCACCCGCGATGTGCTCACCGAGCCATTGACGATCCAAACCGATCATGGACCGGCGGAAGTGATGCTCGTCGATCTGGCGGGCCTTGATGAAGAGAATGAATCAACAATCAATCGGCTGATGCAATCGGCAGCGCATGGTGCAATCAAACGCGCGGAGTTGATTCTTCGCTGCGTGCCGGTGGATCAAAGTACCCCACTATCGACTCCGGGGGAACTGGTCGTGCGAACGAAGAGCGATCTGGCCAGTCTTAGCGATGTGGCGGATTCAACACTGGTGAGCGCCGCCACCGGAGCCGGTTTTCATGCGCTTCGCAGCGCGATCGGGCAGCGTTTGGCCGGCCGAGCCGTGAGCCTGGCAGCCGATGCCATCGTGCTGGGGTCGCGCCATGATGCGGCATTGCGCTCGGCGGCGGCCAACCTTGGTCGCGTCATCGATCTGCTGGAGCCGCAGCGATTGAAACCCGCGCTGCGGGATCCGGAGCTGATCGCCGCGGCGATGCGGGCTGGGCTTGATGATCTGGCGGCACTGGCCGGCGACATCACCCCTGACGATGTGCTGGGCCGCGTGTTCGCGACATTCTGTGTGGGAAAATGAAACCCAGTTCATCAAAGATCCCATCAGTTCATGCTCGATTCATCGCTCGAATTGAACACATCCTGAACGTGAGCCTGGAATGCTTTTGTATGATGGCAGACGAGGGGAAAGATCGCCCGCGGCCGACGGCCCGCATCGCGTGCCGCACGCCGCGGCGACTTTTTGGCCAAAGGAAACGATTCTCTTCGCCAAGAGTTTGTGGTAACTTATCCTCTGCGACAGACAACGCATCAGGCCGACTGCAACAACAACGGCATCGGAGACCCCTGCGAGACCTGCCCATTTTGCACATTGGAGGAGAGCCGTGCATCACAAGAATTTCATCGGTTTGGGGATCGCAGCGTGCATGCTGCTGGGATCGGCTTCCGTGGCCTTGGCCACGGTCACGGCCGACATGGCCACGCCCAGCGGCGCCAGCGCCATCATTCAAGTCACAATCACCATCACCACCAGCTTTGGCACCCAATCCAACAGCGACACCAAGACCATGGCCACCACGGGCACATCGTCATCGGCGTTCATGCCCGATGCGCCGCGATTCACCGCCACGCAGATCAACGCCATGCAGGTCAATTTCGCCAACACCACCTTTCACTTCCAGTTCTTCTGCCTTCCATTTATCGGCTGCGCTGTCACGCTCAACGTCACCGCGAACGATTTGCAGTTCACCCTTGTGCAGCCTGCCTGCTCGCCCGTTGGCGCAGGCGGCGCCGTCTCGATCTCCAATGCCCTGCTGCACACGACAGGAAGCTATACAGTCACCGGCAGCGCCACCAGCAGCGGCACGATCGACTCCACCGGCACCGGCAGCATCACCGGCCGCGTCACCAGCCCCACGCCCTCGACTGTCAAATTCGATCAGCTTGCCGTCGCCGATCAGACCTTCGTTGTTCCAGCCGATCAATTACCCGCCGGCGTGACGGCGATGACCATCGTGATCCATCCCACACTGACCAATACAACCTTTTCCGGCCCGCTCGGGCCGTCGGCCAATGCTTATGACGCCGACAATGACGGTATTTTCGATGGATGCGATTCCTGCACCGACACCGATGGCGACGGCTTTGGCGATCCGGGCTTTCCCAGCAACACCTGCGCGCTGGACAACTGCCCCAATGTGTTCAACCCCGATCAGACTGATAGCGATGGCGACGGCATCGGCGACGCCTGCGAACCACCCCCGCCCTGCATCGCTGACATCGCTCCGTCTGGGGGCAACGGCATCGTAAATGTCGATGATCTTTTGCTCGTCATCAACAGTTGGGGACCATGCGCGGATCCGAACAACTGTCCTGCGGACATCGCACCGGCTGGCGGAAATGACTTGGTGAACGTCGATGATCTCTTGGCGATCATCAATAGTTGGGGACCGTGCCCCTAAAGAACGTTCCGAGTTCTGAGTGAACCATCGATGCGCGCCGGTGTGGCGCGCTCACGCGTCATCGGTCAGAAGCCAGAGGTCAGAGGTCAGAGTGAAACTCGTCGCTCGTTTCACATCGCGCCCATCTTCTTGGCGCGCTTCTCCGCACGCTTTTCCTTCAGAGACTTCTGGGCTGGCTTCTTCTTTTCTTTGTTCTTTTTCTGTTCTTTGTTGGCCATGATCCAAAGTCTATCGGCCAAATCCGCTCTTGTCGATCATTTCCAGCGGCTCCCAAGCCCGCCGCCGCCTGCTTGCTCCTATGCTTCCTATGAAATTCCGATCGCGCTGTTCACCCATTGAAGACCCTGCAAACCAAATGCGATTTTGGCAATTCCGCGACCGCCAGGCTTGACCGCGTCGTGCAGCAACTCACCGGGCTTTCCCGCGCGGGCGTGCGCGGGCTGTTTGATCATGGCTGCGTGAGCGTCAATCAGGTTCTCTGCGAAGATTCCGCAGCGCTGGCCCGCAGCGGCGATCTGGTGCAGGTCAAATACAACCCGCATCAGCGATATAAGGAGCTACCCCGCCGTGCTGCTGAACCCAATCCGGCCTATCGCATCCTCTATGAAGATGATCATCTTCTGGTCGTTGACAAGGCCGCCCACGTACTGACCGTGCCCACCGCCAGTGGCAAGGGCAAGACGCTGATCGATGCGCTGGACAACGCCATCAACCGCGACCGGCCGGAAAAACTGCGGAAGCGCTTGCACATCGTTCATCGCCTGGACCAGGGCGTTTCAGGCGTGCTGGTGGTGGGCAAGACCGCCCAGGCGGCGGCGCAAATCAAGCAGCAGTTTGCGGCCCACAAGCCGCAGCGCCTTTATATCGCGATCGTCAAGGGCGACCTCGCGTAGCGCAAGGGCACCTTTCGCAGTCATCTGGCGACCGATTACACGCTGAATCGCTATTCCACCAAACGGCCAGGCCACGGCGAGCTGGCGGTGACTCATTTTGAAGTGATCCAGAGTTCCAGCGGCCGTGGCGATGACAATTCTGAAAAGACATGGAAGGATAAATCGAACAATCGGAGCGCAGCCAGGGCGAAACACGATCGTTATGATTCTGAATCCGGAAATCGCCGCTCCCATCCAGCGCGCAAGTCGGCAAATCTCGGGCGGGATTTCACAATCGTGCGTGTGCAACTGGAAACCGGCCGACGCAATCAGATTCGCGTACACTTTGCCGAGGCCGGCCATCCGGTGCTGGGGGACCTGCGCTATCCGCGTGTGCTGCGCGAGACTGCGGCCGCCGACGACCCGGTAACCTCCGCCCATCCAAAGTGGAACGCCAAGCGTTTGGCCTTGCACGCCGCCAGCCTGGAATTCATGCATCCAGTGACTGGAAAGAAGATGCGGTTCGAGGCCGAGGTGCCGGCGGAATTCGCATGGTTCATGCAACCACCCGAAGCACCGCGCAAGTCGGGAAGCACCTGCGGCTAATCAATGGAATTGATTCCTCCAGGGAGTCTGCCACAGCTAATGATGTTGCCTGGATGGCTGTCCGCGCGATCGGCGCACGAATCTTCGATTTCACCGACTCTTTCGTCCGCGCCTTCCCTGTTTGAACCCGCTGCGCTTGCCGCGCTTCTTGGTTTTGCCCGCGCCGATGGCTTTGCCGCGGCGCGTGCCGGCGGCGTCGGCGTGACGCTCGTCACGCGCGCCTTTCTTGCCTGGCGGAGCCGTCGTCGGCCGGCCGGGCATTTGCGTGATCAACAAATCCAGATGACGCGAAGCCAGATCGACCGCGACGATCTGCACCGTCACAATGTCACCCACCGAGAGCACCGCGCCGGAGCGCGCGGCGGTGGCGCGTCCGATCGCGTCATTCACGATCCAGCCGGAGCTTCCTGATGATTTGGCGCGGCCATCACGGGCGCCGCCGCGGGTTGCCGCCGTTCGGCTTTTGTTGCCTTTCTCGCTCAAGATTCGGGCATCGTCGGTTTCGCCGATGTCCTGCCAGCGCACGCGGCCTTCCACCAGAAAGCGATCAATCGAAACAAACACGCCGCTGGACATCATGCCCGTGACCACGGCCGTGAACTCATCGCCCAGGTGATTCTCGTGCAGGAACTGCATGATGAGGAACTCGCGCAGCTCGCGCTCCGCCAGCTCAGCTTCGACTTCGCTTTCGCTGCAACGCCGGCCCAGGTCGATCAGCTCGGCCTCGTCAAGCACGCGCGAATCCTGGGCAAGTTGCCGGCCCAAGGCGCGGCGCTTCTTGCCGCCGGGAACATTGCGGCCGTTGTCGGTGGCTTCCAGAAATGCCTGCATGGCGCGGTGCAAGGTCAAGTCGGGATAACGGCGGATCGGGCTGGTGAAATGCGCGTAATGCTCGGACGCCAGGGCATAATGGCCGATCAACGCTGGGCTGTAGCTGGCCTTGCTGAGCGTGCGCAAAACCGCGAAGTGAATGGCCCGGGCCGCAGGCGTATGGCGCGTGGCATCCAGCAGCGCTTGCAAATCGCGGCGGGTGGGCTCATCGGGAATGTTGACATGGGCCGCCAGCGCGAACATGCGCAGTTCCTGGATGTCGCCATGGGCCGGATCGGGATGGATGCGCCGCAGGATCGGAACGCCCATGTCATCAAAGGTGCGGGCCAGGGCTTCGTTGGCCTCGACCATGAACATCTCGATCAGCTTGTGCGTGTAGGCGTTGTCTTCGGGCACCGCATCAATCACGTGGCCATCTTCATCGAAGACCAATTCCACTTCTGGAAGATTGAGCACGATCATGCCATCGTGCATGCGCCGCCTTTCCAGGATCTTGGCGAGCTTGTCGGCCTGCTTGAGCGTTTGCGCAAGCTCTTCCGGATACTTCGGATCGGTCCTGGCGTTCTTGCGGGCTGAGGCCAGATCGCCATCGATCAAGGCCTGGGCTTCCAGATAGGTCAGGCGCTTGCGCGATTTGATCACCGTGGCGGCCAAGCGCTGATGAACGACCCGGCCCTTGCCATCGAAAGTCATGAAGGCCGACTTGGTGAAGCGCGGCACGCCTTCCTGCAATGAGCACACGCCGTTGGAGAGCACCTCCGGCAGCATGGGAATGACCAAGCGCGGCAGGTACACGCTGTTGCCGCGAGCCTTGGCTTCTTCATCCAGCGCGCTGCCTTGTTCGATGAAATGGGCGACATCAGCAATGTGCACGCCCAGTGTCCACTCGTCCTTGGCGGCGTTGTAGTCAATGGAAATCGCATCATCGAAATCCTTGGCGTCCGGCGGATCGATCGTGAAGATGAATTGATCGGTCAAGTCTTCGCGATCCGGCCAAGGCCCTTTCGCCTCGTGGTCGAATGAATGCGAAGCGCTGCGCGCTTGATCGACGACTTCGCCGGTGAATTCCGTGCGCAAGCCATGCGCTGCGATGACCGCTTGAGTTTCCACATCGGGCCGGCCCGCTTCGCCCAGCACCTGCGTAATGACGCCCTCGGCGGCGAAATCGCCTTCGGGATAGTGCAGCAGCTCGATGACGACCTTGTCGCCAGGCTTGGCGTTCTTCACCTGCGGATCGCGAATGATCACCGGTTCGTGCAGCGATCGGCCATCGGGCTCGACAAACCAGCGATTACCTTCTTTGACCAGCACGCCGACAAAATGCTCCTGGCCGCGCTCGAGCACCTCGACGATGCGGCCGGTGAAACCGCTGCGGCCGGATGAGCCTCGGTCGCGCCCGCCGCCGCGGAAGATTTTGGCGCGCACGCGATCGCCGGAGATCGCGCCGCCTGATGAACCCGGCGGCACGAACAAATCGCCTTCGCGGAACCGCTGATCGGGAATGATGAACCCGAACCCCTTGGGATTGAGCTTGAACTTGCCGGTGAGTTCATCGTTGGCTTGGCCGTAGCTGGGCAGGCGGGCGAAATCATCATCGCCGATGATCAGCTTGCCCTGATGAACCAGCTCACGAAGGGATTGTTCGAACTCGTCGCGGTCCTCGGGATCGATGCGCATTTCGCGCGCGATCGCCTTGGTGTAGGACGGTTTGTAGTTCTCGTGAGCCAGGTGCTCGAGGATTCGTGAGTTGTATCGAAGGGGCATTGCAGGGCGCTCAGCGGCTGGGAAATTTGCCGCCAGCCGGCGGAAACCAAGTGAATGAGAACACGACGGTATGACGGCGCGGTAATTCAGGCAATTTTTCGATGCGTCCCATATGCGAATCAGGTTGTTTGAGCATGGCTGTTGGCCGGCACATCGCATCGACTTCCAATGGATCCCAACACTTCCCCTTTGCAAAGGAGCTCCACATGAGGCAGTTGAAAATCGCAGTTCCGGCGGTCGCCATCATCGCGCTGATCATTGGCACATTCGCGTTGGCCCAGCAAAATACCCCAGGCAACGGCGTGACCACCACGCTCGAAAACACCATTTTTCCAAGAGCGCGGATCTTTGAATTCAATGGCGATGTGGCCCAGCTCGACACCTCCACCGGAGCCGTCCTGAAATTCAGCGGCAAATTGGCCAACCCCAACGCGCGGGGAACGTTCCGGCTCTTTGTCCGGCCGGTGGATGAAACAACCTCGGGTTTCCTTCAGATTCAGCAAGCCGGCGGCGCGACCTTCCTTGTTGATGAGATCAATGGCACCACGTGGATTCTGCGCCAGCGCGGCGGTGTGGCGATCTGGGATGAAGTCCAGACTGTCGGGTTGTAAGAATCTACGTTTCTTTTCGCGATCGCCTAGTTGACTTGGCCGCGGATTTCTTGGGCGTTTCGGAAGCCTTGCCATCCGATGTCGCTTCGGATTGGCTCTTCGTCGAGGCGCGCGTGTCGGTCTTGTTGGCATCAGCCTTGACGTCGGTCTTGTCATTGCCATCAGCTTTGACATCCGAAACGGGCTTGGCGGATTTCTTTTCGGCTTCGGCGGCCTTCTTGTAGCCCTCGCTGCGGTAATCGGTTTCATAGAAGCCGCCGCCTTTGAATAGCACCGCCGATCCTGTGCCGATCAATCGCTGCAACTTGGATTTACCGCACTTGGGACACTTGCGCTTGACCGGATCGGACATTTGCTGGAACAGCTCGA
>Ga0075425_100008452_pt1 | contig 10915 bp, 11 predicted proteins | sample SoiMethybrSBSTD4_FD_75300 | JGI IMG/M metagenome (GOLD analysis project Ga0075425, IMG submission 75300) | Bulk soil microbial communities from a Populus tree surrounding site in Tennessee, USA - Soil MetaG P. TD hybrid SBSTD4 | ecosystem: Environmental > Terrestrial > Soil > Tree plantation...
GGCCGTCAGGAAGATCACGGGCGGCATCTTGTCCGTGCCGATCTCGTTGATCACTGCGAAGCCGTCCAACCCCGGCATCTTCACGTCGAGGAAGACGAGGTCCGGCGTGAGCTCGCGGATTGCTCGGACGGCGCTCGGCCCGTCGCCGCAGGTGCCGACGATCTCGACGTCGTGCTCCGCGGCGAGCGCTAGCGCGACGCCCTCGCGCGCGAGCGGCTCGTCGTCGACGATCAGCGTGCGAATCTTCATTGCCCCGCGAATGCGGCCGTCGGCAATAGCGGCACGCGGACCTCGATTCGCGTGCCCGCGCCCGGCGTGCTCGTGAGCGCGAACTTGTGCTCGGGGCCGTAGAGCTGCTCCAGCCGGCCGCGCACGTTCCTGAGGCCGATGCCTTCCTCGAACTTCGGGTCGCTGTAGAAGCGGCCGCCGACGCCGTCGTCCTCGATCGCGATCGCGAGGGAGTCGCCATCGGCGCGGCATGCGAGCTTCAGCGAGCAAGGGCCGATCTTGTTGCCGAAACCATGCGTGACGGCGTTCTCGATGAGCGGTTGAAGCAGCATCGCGGGGACCGGCGTCTCTCGGACGCTCGCGTCGCAGTGCTCGCTGACGGTCAAGCGGTCGCCGAACCGTACTTGCACGATCGCGATGTATTGCCGCACTAGCTCGAGCTCCTCCTTGAGCGTGACCCAATGCCGATCGGAGCTCTCGAGCGTCTGGCGGAAGAAGCTGCTCAAGCGGCCGAGCGTCTGCTCGGCGCGCTCGTTCTCGCCTTTCTTGATCAGCACGGCGACGGCGTTCATCGCGTTGAACAGGAAGTGCGGATCGATTTGCATGCGCAACGTTTGTAGCTGCAGCTCGGCGAGGCGCTGATTCAGCTTGCTGGCGTCGAGCTCCTGCTGGCGCACGATCTCGGCGAAGTTGCGGATGTTCAGCGTCGCTGCGAGCCACGCGTACGCGACCATGTCGAACAGCAGCATGTTGTCGCCGAACAAGAAGTGGCCGGCGTGTTGCCACGGCTGGTACGTGGCCATGTCCGTGCCGGGCGCGTTGGCGTAGTGGTAGATGATGCCGATGACGAGGCCGTGCACGAGCGCTAGCCCAAGCAGCAGCAGCGAATGCGCGAGCAGCGCCTTCGGCCAGTTGTCCGGGCGGATCGGGATGCGCGCCGAGGCCGCGGCGACGAGCGGCGCGAACAGCACCCACGGCAGCCAGTAATAAAGAGTGAGAAGGATGAGGGGCGCGACGAGGCCCGGAGTGAAATTGCGCAGCGTGAGCACACCCGAGATCTGCTGCAACGCCGTATAGACCGCGAAGCCGACCCAGACGAGCGCGAGTGCCCACGCGAGGCTGCGGAAAGAGATCTTGCGCTCGGCGGTCTCCGTCATCGGCAGCGGTTAGTGAGTAGCCGGCGCATGAGCGACCGGGGTGCCGTCTCGTGCTGCGATGACGACGTCGCGAATCGCCGCGACGACGGCCTCGGGATTGTCGACGTGAATGAAATGCGTAGCGCCCGCAATCAGGCGGTGGTCGGAGTTCGTCGATAGCGCCGCGAGCTCGGCCTGCATCGCCATCCACGGCACGCGACTCTCGTCACTGTCGTACTCCGTCCGCGTCAGCACGACGACGGGCCGCGATCCCAAGGAGCCCGGAGTTCCGGAGGCGGTGTCTTTCAACTGGTGCGTCGTGTCTTCGATCGAGGCCATCTCGCCGTACAAGCCAAACACGGAGTAGGGCGACAACGCCTCGACCGCTCGCGCGGCGGGCATCGGCAAGCCGTCGACGGTTCCCGTCGACATCGACCTGATCAGCCCGGTCGCGCCGAATGCCGTCAGCAGCCAGTCGGGCGGCGGCATCGTTCTGTTGGGATTCTGCGGCATCCGCGTGAGTTGATCCTCGTGGCCGGAATCGATGAAGACGAAGCCTACCGCAGTGCCGGGAAAATGCTCGTCGAACATTCTGATCAGCCCGCCGCCCAGCGAGTGGCCAACCATGACGTACGGCGGACGGACCTCTGCCGCATCGAGCAGCGCGCCGAGCTCTTCGATCATCCGATCGCCGGTTCGCGGCCGGGCGCGCCGGTCGCTCCAGAGAATTCCGGCGCGGTCGTACGCGCAAACCGTCGTGACCTCTGCAACTGCGGGCTGCACGACGTACCACTGCATCGAGCCCAAGCCGGTCATGCCCGACTCGAGCAGCACGACGGGGCTGCCCGTCCCGGTGCAGTTCAGATGCATGTCGTATCCGCCGACGTTGACCATTCGCCCCGGTGCGGGGAACTCGGAAGCAGCGGAATGCCGGTTGAATTGCTCGTAGCCGATTGATGCGCCGATCACGACGACGAGCAGCAGGGCGATCGTCTTGACCAGCCGTTTGAACCAGAGCCAAATCGTTGCGGCAACGGACATGATTCAACCTCGCGTCGGGAGCCCAAGGTGGCGCGAGCGTAGCGCGGTCCGTGGCCCAGCAGAACGAGCCTCGGTGAGACGCCATCGACGCGCGCCGAAGCGAGCGAATCGCGCGCTCGAATGCCGGCGACTCGGACTACTTGAAGTTGAAGATGTCCTCGTCGGGTTCGGGCCGCTTCATTCCTTGCTCGAAGTATTCCTCCCAGATCTTGGCCCACGGACGGTCGTACCAGTCGGGGATGCGGTACTGGATGACCGTGCCCGGTGCGACGGGCTGGAGTCGGCCGTTCACGTTCCAGAGGGCCTGCTGACATTCCTTCCACTGATAGCGCTGCTCGGAGTCCTGTCCCGCGAGAAATGTGTAGAGCGCCTCGAGGTGCAGCGGCGCGACGAACGCGAGCGGGTCGTAGATCGTGATTTCGAGATGGATGTTGTGCTGCGCGTCGCGCGTGAACACTTCGATCGCCTCGAGCTCGTTGCTGAACTCGGGCAATGCGTGCGACATCGACCAGCCTTGCACGTTGTCGGTCCAAGCGACGAGCGTCTCGCCGTCCCAGAAGCCGACGGTCTCGCCGTACCACTGCGAGATCTTGGTGACGTGCTTCTGGCCGATCAGGATCTGCCGCAGGATGTTCAGCGCGGTGCCGGAGAGCAACTGCACTTGGTGTGGCGTCACGGTGACCTGGATGTCGCGAATGCCTTGCGCCCACCAGCGGATCAAGCCTTCGGGGTAGCACGTCGACGACACCCACTGGGCCGAGTTGCTGACCCCGACGTGATAGAGCGACTGCACGAACCGGCGTTGGTATTCCGGCGTCAGCACTTGCATCAGCGCCGCCGATTGGACGTTGTTGCCGAAGCTCCATTGCTGTTGCTGCAGTCCGCGCGAGTTGTAGTAGCCGTCCCAATCGGGCGGCGGATGGTCGCGATCGTAGATCGCCGGCCCGCCGTTCGACTTCGCTTTCGCGAGCAGCGCGTTGTAGTGCTCTTCGGCCGTCTTGTACGGATAACGGCTTTTCAACTGCGCCGCCGAGAGGCCCTCTTTGCAGTCGCCCCATTCGCCGACGAAGCCGCGAACCCACATCTGGTCGACGCGCCACGGTGTATTGCAGCGCGTGTACCGCGGATCCGCCCAATGCTCGGCATCGAGATAGAAATCCTTCGTCGTGAAGAGATCCACTGGCAGCGGCTCGACGCCGGGCGGCGGCCGTTGTGCCTCGATGGATTTCGCGATCTCGGGCGTGACTTGTGCAGGCGCCTGCGGCTCACGGAGCAGTGTTGCTGCCAACGTGAGCGCGGACGCGGCCGTGATGAGTGTTCTCGTCGCCATCTTTCGTCCCCCGGGCCGCGGCGCGAGCGGAAGCCCCACGCCCGATCGCGGGCGTGGGGTCTCGAACGATTCAGGAACGACTTAAGCCGGTACGCCCTTCGGCCAAACGAAATCGGGGCGCAGGCCCTCGTACACGGGCATGTCCGACGGCTTCTTCACACCCGTCTTCGGATCGAAGAACGCGTGATACCCCGCCTTGCCGATCTTCGTGTGGCCCATCAAGTTCGGAACGACGACGCGAATGCGCTTCTGCTTGTCGTCGAGCATGATCGGCTTGCCGCACTTCGAGCAGACGCAGAGCTCGAGCGGACCCTTCGGATTCTGATCGTTGAACGGCTGGCGCTTGAGGCCGGCCATGTTGTCGACTTTCAGATCGCCGTGATTGAAGAACACGACATGCGTCGTGGGTTGTCCAGTTACGCGCTTGCACACGGAGCAGTGGCAAGTGTGATTGTCGATCGGTTCTTTATCCGACGTCGTGTGGACGTGATCGCAGCCCCCAGAATACTTCGCCATTGTTCGTCACCTTGATGTTGTTGATGTCGAATTGCGTCGACCCTACGGCCGGCTCGCATGCCCGGGGAATTATAATCGTTGCGCCGCGGCGACGCGCGCCGAAATTCGGGGTTGCGACGAGCGGCGGCTCGCCGATAACATCGCGTTTCTTCCACGCTCATGGAATAGAGACGTGCTGCCGAAGGGACCCTGGCAATCTCGGACTTTTCTTGCTTTCGCCGCGCTCTGTGCGGCGCACGCCAGCGTGCGTGCGCAGGAGCTCGAGGCGCCGTCCGAGCCGACGCAGAGCATAGAGGACCTCCCGAAGTCCTCGCCCGACCCCTCCGGCGGCGAGTCAGCAGGCATCCGCAACGCCGACGTGCAAGCGATGGCTGAAGCGGAGTTCAGTGATTCGACGATCATCGCGGCCATCGATGCGAACGACGTCGAGTTCGATTTGTCGCCGCGCGCGCTCGTCGCGTTGAAGGCCGCGGGCGTGTCCGAGCCGGTCATCGAGGCGATGCTCGCCGCGAGCTCCGAGAAGAACCGCGCGGCCGAGCCGATCGCGGCGGCAGCGCCCGGCGAAACGCAAGCGTCGGCCGAATACGCGAAGCTGACCGAGATGATCGAGCAATTGGCTGCGCGTCAGGAAGCTGCCGAGAGGGCGCGCCGCGCGCCCGAGCCGCCGGCATCGCGCGCGGATCCGACGCCGCGCGTCTGGTTGGTTCAGGACGCCAATCGTGCCGCGGTTGCGCCGACGATCGCGCAAGTCGCGCTCGCGGGCGGCAGCGGCAAACGCGGTGAGCGCATGAAGAACCTGCAAGGGCTCGCGAATCAGGCGCTCGCGTTCGCGAATCCCGGCATCAGCGGAATAGCGACGACGCTCGGTAGCTTGTTCCGTCCCGACGAGGAGCGAACGGCCGTGTGGGCGCTCGCGGCGACGCAGAGCTCGCGCGTTCTCGACATCGCGCCCGTTTTCGAGATCGACTACGCGCACATTCCCGGCGTCGATCCCGAGAAGTATCGGCCCGCGATCGTGCAGCTCGTGCCGACGAGCGACAACTACCGTCTCGTCGCGGCGGCCGAAACAGACGCCAGCACGAAGGCAACGCCGCGCGGCCCGATCATCGAGGAGAACGTCACGATCGAGAGCACGCGTCTCGATCGCGGGCGGTATCGAGTGACCCCGAAAGGCGCGCTCGGCCCGGGCGAGTACGCGCTCGTGCTGCGGCCCGTGCCCGAGACCGGCCGGCATCGTCGGCGCGACTCGGAAGCGTCGCTCGGCGAGCTGCTCGGCGGCAGCACGAGCCAGATTCTCTATCTGACCTGGGAGTTCTCGGTCGGCGGCGAGTCCGTCGCGCAAGCTTTCTAGCGCGCGCTCCACCGCTGCGCGCTCCGCAGCTCGTCGAATTCCTCGCGCAGCTGCTCGCTGGCAACTGCGTGCTATGCTCTGCGCGCCCGCACTTTTCCGCGTTAACGGCCCAGTAGCGAAACAAGAAAGGAGGCTGTGTCGTGAGGGAAATCAATTACACGCCGCCGAGCTCGAGCAGTGTCTTCCGCTTGGGACTCGGTGTGCTCGTCGGTCTCGCGGTCGTCTATCTCTTGTTCGGTTCTTGGTACCAGGTCGATCAAGGCGAGCGCGCCGTCGTGCTGCGGTGGGGCAAGCTCGTCGGCGAGTCGGATGCGGGACTGCACTTCAAGCTTCCGTGGGTCGACTCCGTGCGCAAGATCACGCAACAGAACCAAACGAAGCGCTATCCGAACCTCGAGGCCTATTCGCGCGACCAGCAGCCCGCCGATCTCACGGTCAGCGTCACCTACGTCGTCGCCAATACAAGCGAGGTCTACGCGCAGTACGGCGATCTCGAAACGGCCGTTACCAGACTGATCGATCCGCGGTTGACGTCGGGAATCAAGACGATCTTCGGTCAGTACGATGCCGTGCGCGCGATCCAGGAGCGTGCCGCGCTCAACAACGACTTCGGCACGGCCATCACGTCGGCAATCAACGGCGGCCCGATCAGCATCATCAGCGTGCAGATCGAGAACATCGATTTCTCGGACGCCTACGAGCAGAGCGTCGAGCAGCGCATGCTCGCGCAAGTCGAGATCCAAAAGCGCGAGCAAAACCTGCGCACGACGGAAGTCGAGGCGCAGATCGCACGCACGAAGGCCGAAGGCGAGGCCGAGGCGACCCGGTTGCGCGGCGAAGCCGAAGCGTCGGCGATCCGCGCGCGCGCCGAGGCGTTGCGCATGAACGCCGACCTCGTGCAGCTGCAAGCCGTCGAGAAGTGGGATGGCAAGCTGCCGACGACGATGGTGCCGAGCTCCGCGCTGCCGTTCATCAACTTGCAAGCCCCGCCGCGCAACTAGCGGCCGCCTGCCCGATCAGGCCGAGCGCAAGCGAATGGTCGACTTCATCGCTGCGCTGCCCGCGTAGGCAGCGAGCGCCATTTCGCGGGGTCGTGCAGACCGAGCGCGAACACCATCCCGGCCGTCACGAACACCACGCCGACGAGCTGCAGCGCCGTCGGTGTCTCGTGCAGCAGCGGGATCGCGAGCAGCAGCGAGAACGCCGGCACGAGCGCCGCGAAGACGGCGCCGCGCGCCGCGCCCAAGATCGCGACGGCGCGCGTGTACAGCAGCAACGCGACGACGGCGGACAACACGCCCTGGAACACGGCCTGAATGACGATCTCGCGCCACGGCGCGGCCGCGAGCGCCGCGCCCCCGAGCCACGCGTAGCCCGGCAGATACAGCACCATCGACACGACGCCGACGACGGCCGTCGCGTGCAACGGCTCGACGCGCCAGACGCGCAAGCCGATCGTATAGCTCGCCCAGAACAATCCGCCGAGCACGAACATCGAGTCGCCGAGCCACGTGAGCTCGCCGTGATTGCTGAGCCCGTCCCAGCCGAGCGTGACGAGTCCCGCCGCGATCGCGATCGCGCCGGCGATACGCCCGCCCGTCATCGATTCCTTGAGGATCAGCCAGCTGCCGAGCGTGGAGCAGAGCAGCATGCAGCTCGGCGTCATCACGCCCATATGGCCGCCCGGCGCGAACTCGAGGCCGCCGGCCGTCAACAGCACATAGGGCGCGCCGGCGCCGCACGCGAGAAAAAGCGCCGAGAGCGCGCTCAGCTTTCCGAAGCGAAGGCGAGCGAACAGCGGCAGCAATAGCACGCCGGCGACGCCGAAGCGCAGCGCGGTGACGTCCCATGCGTCGAGCGCGTTGCTCGCCATCGACATTTTCGTGATCGCCGGGAAGCCGGCCCAGATCAGCGCCGCCAACGCGCCGTACGCCGAACCTGCAATAGACGACGAAGGCGACTCGCTAATCGGCGAGCCCCTCGTAGACGCGGTGCTCGAAGCCTTGCAGCGTGTCGATCGCGGCGTGGTCGTAGAACGGCAGATACTGCATCAACAGCACGCCGCCGATGCCGCGCGCGGGGTCGATCCAGAATTCCGTGTTGAAGATTCCAGCCCAGCTCATGCTGCCCGGGGAGCGCGCGAACCGGTCCGAGTGCTGGCCCGTGATCTGGAAGCCGAGCCCGAACTTGTCGCGGCCTGCGCCGAGCGGGAACGGCTCGGTGAGCGCCGGCAGAGCGGCGGGTTGTTGCTCGACGAAGATCGCGCCGATGTGGTTCTCGCCCATCAGCGCGACGGTTGCCTCGCTCAAGAGCCGCACGCCGCTCGGCGCGCGGCCGTCGTTCAGGAAGAGCTGGATGAACTTCGCGTAGTCGGCCGCGGTCGAGTGCAGGCCACCGTCGCCGTAGGCGGGCGCCGTGATCTCGGCCGTGTTCGGCGTCTCGACGAGGCCCTCGGGCGTCGTTCGATGCACCGTCACCACGCGGCTGACCTTTGGTGCCGGCACCGTATAGAAGGTGTCGCTCATGCCGAGCGGGATGAAGATGCGCTCGGTCATGAACTCGTCGAGCGGCTGGCCCGAGACTTCCTCGACGAGCTTGCCGAGCACGCGCGTGCTTTCGCCGTAGGTCCAACGCGCGCCCGGGTCGTGCAGCAGCGGAAAGCGCGTCACGCTCGCGCCCGGGTCGCCGCCGACGAGCGCGGCCATCGTGGGATTCGAGAACCCGTAGCCTAAGCCCGACGTATGCGTCAGCAGGTGTCGCACCGTCATCGGTCTGGCCGCGGGGCGTGTCGTGTACGTCTTGTCGGCCGGGTTGAACGTCTCGATGACTTGCGGGTCCTCGAACGCCGGCAGGTAATTCGCGACCGGATCGTCGAGGCCGACGTCTCCTTCCTGAACGAGCATCATGACGGCGACCGAAGTCACGGGCTTCGTCATGGACGCGATGCGGAAGATCGAGTCGGCGGCCATCGGCACCCCGGCTGCGACGTTCTGCTTGCCGAACGCGCCTGTATAAACGACGCGGTCTGCGTCGACGACGAGCGCGACGATGCCGGGAATGCGCGTGTCGCGAACGACGCCCGTCAGGTAAGCGTCTACGGCGGCGCTCGTGGGCAGGCGGTTCTGGGCCGCGGCCCAGGATGCGAGCGAAAGGGTGACGAACGCCGCTGCGACGCGCAGCAACGGGGTGAAGCGGGGTTTGGGAAGCATGGGTACGAGCTCGCGAATCGACGGCCGGGGCGGCGCGTCGGTCGGCAACACTAGCGAGTGGCCCACGGGCGCGCAAGATGCGCCGCCGCGCGGCCGCGAAGTCAGGGCTTCGGTTGGCGCTTCTCGGGCAGCACGAGCGTGATTTCGTCGAAATCCACCTGCGTCAGCGTCGTGTCGCCGCGGTGCAAGTCTTCGACGAGCGCCGGGTCGATCTCTTGCGTTACGTCGAACGGCAGCGCGGGCGACTCGTTGCTGCGGTCACGGCGCGATTTCTTGGGAGCCATTCTCGTTCAGATTCCGGAGTGTGGTTCGTGGAAGCGTACAGCCCGCGAGGAACACCGCGGCGTTAACCGTGTCACGTAACCGTTGCGCACACTCGAAAACCGCTCCTGCCGTTGACACGACGGGGTAGAGGACTAGCATTGTTTTGAATACGGAACTACGGAGAAACCCTGATGACTCGAACAACAAGAAAACCAGGGTCCAGACCTACAAGGATAGATGCACCGGTGGAATCATTCGACGACGAAGGCGTGCGCTTGGCGATCTTGGCGGCTCTCGAGGCCGTTTATGAGTGCTTTCCGCACATTACGCTACCCCAGTACTTGATCACGCTCGAGGTCCGCAAAGCGGAGCGCGACGGCAACCCGCACACGCTGGCCTCGATCGTCAAGAAGCTCAAGATGCCATTCTCGACGGCTTCACGCGTCGTATGGTCGCTGACCGAGGAAGGCGGCGATATCGGGATCATCAAGTACTTGAACCACCCCACGGATCGCCGCAAGAAGCTGCTCGTCATCAACGAGCGCAACGAGCCGAACGAGATCCCGCGCGCGATCACTCGCGCGATGCTCGACTACTACGGGGAAGCCGTTAAGCAGCTTCGGGGACTGTCGTAGCCGTCCTGCGCCGCCACAGCGGCTGCAAGAGCCGCCGGTAGGCCAGCGCGAGGCCCGTCCAGACCATCAGGATGCTCGTGAACGACACGAGCCCCGCGATCGTTTGCCCCGCAAGGCCAAGCGCCTCGCCGGTGTGCAGGAAGCGGATCCACGACCGAGCCTTCTGCCCGGTCGTCTGGCTGGAGAACGGCGCGTAGCTCGCGACGGCGCCCGTCGAGGCGTCGAGCGTCAGCGTATGACGCCGCTGCGGCTGGCCGCCGTTGCCTTCGTCGATCCCGATGCGAACGCTAGCCGCGTCCGGGCTCGCGGGTATGTTCAGCGTCAGCGTGCGCCATTCGCCGTGCGCGGCGGCGCGGGCTAACAACGCGTCGTAGGTCAATCGATCGATCGCCGTGCCGTCCAGCGCGACGACCTCGGGCGCAGCCTGGGCCCGCGGCGGCCCGCCTCCGCCGGCGCGCGGCGGCTCGTCTCCCGCGATGCGGTAAACGAGGTCGTTGGCCCAGGGGTAAGACATCACGACGGCCGTCGCGACGACGACGGCGAGCGGGATCGCGGACCAGATTCCAAACACGTGGTGCCAGTTGAAGTCTCGGGCCTTGGCCGTCGTCGCCTTCGCGTTGAACAGCAGGTGGGTCTTGAAGGCCACCCACGTCCACACTCGTGGCAGCCACAAGTACATGCCGCTCAGGACCAGGAACAGGAACGCGAGGTTGCTGGCGCCCGTGATCGCGCGCGCCGCCGCACGATTCTCGCCGGTCGCGTTGAACCAGCGATGCCAGCCCTTCACGGTGTCAAAAAAGCGCCGGAGGCCCGCACTGCCGGGGTCGCTGACCTCGCCGGAGTAGGGATCGACGAGCAGCGAGCCGCTGCGCCCCGCGCCGAGCACCACGGGCGCGTCCGCCTCGTTGCGCAGCACGATCGTCGTCGCCACGAGCTCGGGCCGGCGCAGCTTCGCCGCCTCGACGAGCCGCTCGAGCGGCAACGGCTTCGCACCGGGCGCCGGCGCGGGATAGGCCGTTCGGTCCGCCCACGCGACCAGCTGTCGCTCGTAGGTCAGGAGGACGCCCGTGACCGACATCATCAGGACGACGAGGCCGGCCGCGACGCCGCAGACGAGGTGGATCCAGAAGATTGTCGAGCGAACCATGCTGGCGGCTTTGGATCAGGGGGCGGCCAGCCTACCCAACACCCAAAGCTACTGCAAA
>Ga0075425_100008453_pt1 | contig 10913 bp, 10 predicted proteins | sample SoiMethybrSBSTD4_FD_75300 | JGI IMG/M metagenome (GOLD analysis project Ga0075425, IMG submission 75300) | Bulk soil microbial communities from a Populus tree surrounding site in Tennessee, USA - Soil MetaG P. TD hybrid SBSTD4 | ecosystem: Environmental > Terrestrial > Soil > Tree plantation...
AATTTCTCGTCGGCGGTCCCGACGATCTCGCGGAGCGGGCGCGCGTCCATCTCTTGAGAATGGGGCGGCAGGTGATTCACATGGGGCCGGTCGGCGCAGGCAATGCGGCGAAACTGATCAAAAATCTGACTTCCGGGGCGGAAACGCTGATGATGCACGAGGCCTTGCAGTTGGGCGAGGCCGCCGGAATCAAATTTCCCCAGGTCCTCGAAATGCTCCAGGAAGTCGAATCGGAGCGGCTGGTGGACCGCTGGCGCACGGTCTTCGATCCCGCTCTCGACAAGCCGAGTCCGCGTCTCGGCCACAACGTCTTTCAGAAAGATATTCCGCTGGCCGGCGAGCTGGCTGAGAGTCTGGGCCTTCGCCTGCCGATCATCAAGCAACTCGCGGCGGCGGCGAAGCGCCTGTCCAAACCCAAACGCAAATCCTAGGAGGAAAGTCATGGCGAGAATCCGTCATATCGCGCTTTTGACCGAGAATCCGCCGAAACTGGCGGAGTTTTACCGGAACTCGTTCGGGATGAAAGAGGTCGCGCGGAGCGGCGAGAAGCGGGACGCGATCTATCTCTCCGACGGCCACATCAATTTAGCCATCCTGCCCGCGCGGGGCCGGCCCGAAGGCATCTATCATTTCGGCTTCGAGGTCGCGAACGTCGAAGCAGCGACGCAGCATGCGATCGAGGCCGGCGCCTCTAAGGGAACCGAGGCGCTGCCGCGCGACGGCCGCTTCGCCGAAGGCTTCATCCGCGATCCGGTCGGCACGCGCGTCGATCTATCGCTCGGCTGGAAGATCTGAGCGCTGTTCAGGTGAAAATCAGCCTCTTCACCGAGATTCAATGTCCCGCGGGCGGCGCACCCGCCGAGCGCCTGGATGAATTTCTTGCGCAGGCGGAATTGGCCGACACGCTCGGCTTTCGCGGCTTTTGGATCGCCGAGATTCACTGCCAGCCGGCGTTTTCGCTCTTATCCGCGCCTTATACGGTTCTCGGGGCCGCGGCGCAGCGGACCAAGCGGCTCCGCCTCGGCGTCGCCGTCAATACCTTGCCGGTGCATCATCCGGTCGCAATCGCCGAGCAGGCCGCGACGCTCGATCTCCTGTCGCACGGGCGGATGGACTTCGCGGCCGGCGGCGGCCACCCGCACAGCCGCGTCTACGAATGCTTCGGCGCCGATCACAAGATCACGCACGAAGTCGTGGAGGAGGCGCTGCAAGTCATTTACGCGGCGTGGACCAAAGAGACGCTCTCGTTCCACGGGCGCTTTTTCAAAATCCCGGGAGTCGTCGTCAATCCGAAGCCGCTGCAACAGCCGCCGCCGCCGTTTTATATCGCGGCGAGCTCCCCCGAAGGCGTCGAGCTGGCGGCGCGCATGGGCGTCAATCTTTTTCTCCCGATTCATACGCGGACGCACACGCAGGTCGTCGAACTGGCGGAGGCGTATTGGAGCGGGCTGGAGAAATCCGGCCACAATCGGGCCGAGCGCGAGCTCGGCTTGCTCGTGCCGATGCACATCGCCGCGAATGCCGCCGAGGCGCGCGAGCGGTCCCGCGACGGCGTCATGGGCTACTATCGGACGATCGCCGAAATGCGCGCGGGCTATATCGACTGGCTTCGGAGCCGGGGCGAAGCACTCCCGCCGCGTCTCTTAAAGACGGCGACCGGAGAGTTGACCTTCGAGCGCGTCTGCGAGGAGCATGCGGTGATCGGCGATGCCGCCTCGGCGCTTCCGGCGTTGAAAGAGTGGGCGCGGCAGACCGGCGCGCGCCACCTGCTCGCGTGGATGAATATCGGCAGCGTGCCGCACCGCTTCGTCGTCGAGTCGATGGAGCGCTTCGCGCGCGAGATCATGCCGCGCCTCGACGGCGAGCGGTAAAGGAGCTTCTTATGATGCGCATCCATCGGTCCATTGCCGCCGCGCTTCTGATCGCCGTGGCGCTCTCCGGCTGCGACGCCTATCGCAAATACACGGCGACTAAGATCCGCGACATCCTCGATCATCCCCGCGATTACGAAAACAAGGACGTCACCGTGTACGGGACCGTCGGCGAGGCATCCTCCATGATCTTCGTCAAATTCTTCGAGCTGCAGGATGACACCGGCACGATCAAAGTCGTGACCAACCGGGTGCTGCCGCAAAAAGGGGAAAAGATTCGCCTGACGGGGCGAATGGAATCGATCGAGATCGGCCCCCAGCGCGTGATTGTTCTGCGGGAATCCAATCCTCGGGAGGGTGACTCGGCGGGCCGCGGCGAGAATCCGAAGTAGCGGGCGGCAACCTAACCGCGCGCGTCGACCTGTAAAACGCCGTCCTTCAGCGTGAGTCGCTGTCCGGATAGCTCCATGCCGGCCTCGGCCGCGAGCACGAAGCGATTTTCGGCCGACTCCGGGCCGGGCATGGTCCGGCGCACCGCCTCGGGCGCGTCCTCCGTCGCGATCGCGCCGCCCGGAGAAACCGAAACCACGCAGATGTTATATTCGCGCACTTCCTCGGCAACGAAGCGCGTGAAGGTGCGGATCGCGTCCTTCGATACCGAATAGACGCAGGAGCCGAGTGTCTTCGGCGGGCTGCCGCCGTAAAGATTGATGATGTGGCCCGAGCGGCGCTCCTGCATATAGGGGAGCGCGTGCTTGGTGCAGAGAAACGTCCCGCCTAGATTCGTCTCCATCACCTTGTCCCAGAAGTTTTTCTCCATATCGCGCACCATCGGCCAGCGCGGCACGCCCCAGCCGAAGTGCGTGACGATGCCTGCGTTGTTGACCAACACGTCGAGCCGCCCGAAACGGCCGACCGTTTCTTTCATGAACGCGCGGACCTCGACTTCGGCGCGCACGTCGAGCTTGAGCGCGAGCGGGTCCGCGCCGATTTCTCTGAGTTCGGCCTCGGTTTGCTTCAGGCGGTCGAGGTCGATATCCCCGATCGCGACCTTCGCGCCTTCGCGGGCGAAGCCGTGCGCGATGTAGCGGCCGATCCCCTTGGCGCCGCCGGTGACCACGGCTACTTTGTCTTTCAGCATAATGAACCAACCATAGCGTAACGGAAGTTGTCTGTCGATGAACTCTTAGAACAATTTGCATCGCAGCGGCTTCTCGCGGTCACGTAATACGAAGAGAGATTCTTCGCTGCGCTCAGAATGACACTCGTTCGATCGGCATGTCATCCTGAACGAAGTGAAGGATCTCTCTTCATCCGATGACACGCGGAACCCGCCGGTTGACACTCTCGGAACACGGGTGATAGCTTTCCCGCAGATGGATCCCATGCGCATCATCGACGCCGACGGGCATGTGCAAGACAAAAATATCCCCTGGCGCGACTTGCTGCCGAAGTCGTTCGAGTCGCGCGCGCCGCACGTCGTCAAGGACAATCGCGGCATCGAATTTATCATGATGGAAGGGCGGCTTTGCCCCAAACCCGTGGGCAAGTCGTGCAGCTTCGTCGGCGCGCCCCGGAGCCGAAAGCAGAAGGAAACCACCGGCATGGAGGACCCGGTCCAGCGTCTCAAAGACATGGACCTCGAAGCCATCGACACCGCGGTGCTCTTCGGCACGAGCCCGTTCCTGAGCCTGCCGTTTATCGAAGATAAAGACCTCGCCGGCGCGATCTCGGAGGTCTATAACAACTGGCTGGCGGACTATTGCAAGGCCGACCGGCGGCGCTTAAAGGGCGTCGCGCTGGTGCCGATCCAGGACCCGCCCGCCGCCGTAAAAGAACTGCGGCGCGCCGTCAACGAGCTGGGGTTCGTCGCGGTCGCGACGCCGGTCCATTCCTCTTCGAGGAAAAATCTCGATCATCCCGATTTGGAGCCTTTCTTCGCCGAGGCCGACCGTCTCGGCGTTCCGGTCTGCGTGCACACCGGCGCGGGCGACGGCGTCGCCGCCGGCACCGAGCGCTTCGACCACCCGTTCTTCACGCATGCGATGACGCATCCGTTCGAGCAGATGATCGCGGTCCTCTGCGTCGTGGTCGGCGGGATCTTGGAAAAATTCCCGCGCCTCAAGGTCGCCTTCATGGAAGCCGGCGCCGGCTGGGTGCCTTACTGGATGGAGCGCCTCGACGAGCATTACGAATACCTGCAGCCGACGGTTCCTTGGCTGCCCCGGCCGCCGAGCGAATACATGCGCGGCGAACAGCTTTATTATTCCTTCGAGCCCGACGAGCGGACCATCGGCTTCGTCGCCAGCTTCGTCGGCGAGGAGCGGCTCGTGTTCGCGTCCGACTACAATCATTCCGATTCGAAGTTTCCCCATACGGTCGAGAGCATCACGCGGCGCGAAGACATCCCGCAGGCTCTCATGGCCAAGATCATGGGCGAGAACGCGGCGCGGCTTTACACTTTGTAAGAGGGAACATGGCTGACCTCAAAGCCTTCGAGGAGGAGCTGCGCAAGAAAAACTTCAGCGGCTATTGGCAGACGGTGCAGGGCGAGCGCTACCGCGAGCCGGTCGCGACCTTCGCTCCGTGTCTCTGGAAAGGCAAGGAGCTCTACGAGGCGATGGAGAAGGCGGGCGAGCTGCTCGGCCTCGAATCGACCTTCCGCCGCGTCATCCAGATGAAACACCCGGCGCTGCCGAGCGGCACGACGCACACGCTCACGCTCAATCTCCAATTATTGAAGCCCGGCGAGCACGCTGCGGCGCACCGACATATGGCGGGCGCGATCCGCTTCATCACCAAAGGGCGCGGCGCGCGGCTGGTCGTCGAAGGCGAATCGTTCGAGATCGGCGCCGGCGATTTCGCCACCACGCCGAGCTGGACCTGGCACGACCACGTGAACGAATCGAACGAGACGCTCATGTGGCTCGACGTGCTCGACTCCCCGCTCGTCCGAATGCTCCAGGTCGACTTCCATGAGCCGGCGCCGCAAGCGCATCAAGCGATCGCGCGCGCGGACGGAACTTCCTACGCCGAGTTCGGGGCAATCCGGCCGAGCTGGGTGCGGAGCGATTCGATCCAGCCGCCGGCCTATGTCTATCGCTGGGAGGACACCGAGCGGACGCTGAAGAGCGTCGGCGAGCGCCCCGGAAACCCCTACGACGGCGTCGTGCTGGAATACGTGAATCCGCTCACCGGCGGGCCGACGCTGCCGACTTTTTCCTGCGGGATTCAAATGCTTCGCCCCGGCGAAAAGACGCTCGCGCACCGCCACACGAGCTCGACCATCTATCACGTCTTCAAAGGCCGCGGCACGTCGTTCATCGGGGAGGAGCGCTACGACTGGGAAGAGGGCGATTCCTTCGTCGCGCCGCTCTGGCAGCCGCATCGCCATGAAAACAGCCACAACCAGCCGGCGATTCTTTTCATCATGAGCGACGAGCCGCTCATGAAAGCGCTGGGCTTTTACCGCGAGCAGGAGGAAAAGAGATGAGGAAAATAATTTTTCCAACGCTCCTGACGATTCTTCTGCTCTTCGTTGCCTTGCCCTTCCCGGCCGGAGCGCAAAAAATCGTCCTCGGCTGGTCGGCGGTCAGCGCGCTCAACTCGCCTTACTGGGTGATGAAGGACGCCGGCTTTTTAAAGCAGGAGGGGCTCGACGCCGATCTCATCTACATCGCCAGCTCGTCGACCATCGCCCAGGCCCAGCTCGCCGGCGACGTTTCGGTCTCGACCGCCAACAGCCAGGTGATCGCCGACATCGGCCTCCAGGGCGGCGACTTGATCGCCATGGGCGCGGTCATCAACGTCGCGGCGTTCTACATCATGGCCTCGCCCGAGATCAAAAGGGTGGAGGACTTGAGGGGCAAGCCGGTCGGCGTGACCCGCTACGGCGCTTCCACCGATTTTTCGATGCGGCTGTTTCTGCGCAAATACGGCCTCGAGCCCGTGCGCGACGTGCCGGTCATCCAGATCGGTGAGATGCCGGCGATCGCCGCGGCGCTCTCCAAGCATTCGGTGTACGCCGCGCCGATGTCCTATCCCATGGCCTATGTGGCGCAGCAGGCGGGAATCAAGGTGCTGTCCAACCTGGCGAAGGAGGACATTCCGTTCGTTCATGTCGGTATCGCCGCGACGCGCCGGTTCATGAAAGATCACCGCGCGCAGGCGAAGGCGGTGCTCCGGGCCTACGGACGCGCCGTGCACTTCATGCATACGAATAAAGAGGAATACAAAAAAATCATCGCGAAGTATTCCAAGGTCACCGACCCGGGGATGCTCGACGGCAGCGTGCAGTACGCCTACGATTTCGTCGAGAAGGTGCCGTTGGTCAAGCCGCAGGCGTTCCAGGTGACGCTCGACGTGATCGCGCAAAAAAATCCCAAGGCGAAGCAGGCGAAACCCGAGCAGTTCTTCGACAACGGTCTCGTGCAGGAGCTGATCAACGAGAAGTTTTTCGTCGGCCTATGGGGAAAGAACCCGTAGACATGACGCTGATCCTCAACAACGACGACGTGCGCAGCGTGCTGACGATGGACGTCGCGATGCGCGCGCTCGAAGAGGCCTACGCGCAGCTCGCGCGCCGCGAGGCGGTGTGCCGCCCGCGCATCGACATCCAGATCCCGACCGAGGATCCCAATAAGGTCTACCAGTGGGGCACGATGGAAGGCGGCTCGGTCTCGGGCTACTTCGCCATCCGCATGAAGTCGGACGTCGTTTACGAGCAGGAATACGAGGGCGCGCGCACGCAGGAGAAATACTGCGTGCGCCCGGGCAAGTTCTGCGGGCTGATTCTATTAACGAGTATTCACAACGGCGAGCCGCTCGCGCTGATCAACGACGGCTACCTCCAGCATATTCGCGTCGGCGCCGACTCGGGGATCGGCGCAAAATACATGGCGAAGAAGGAAGCGCGCGTCGTCGGCATGCTCGGCTCGGGCGGCATGGCACGCACGCACGTCGAGTCGTTTCTGCTCGCGCGGAAGATCAGACGGATCAAAGTCTACAGCCCGACCGCGGAACATCGCGAGGAGTATGCCCGCGAGATCGGCGAGCGCTTCGACATCGAGGTCGAGCCGGTGGAGACCGCGCGCGACGTCTACCGCGGCGCCGACATCGTTGCCGGATGCACGGACTCCGCCATCGCGGTGATCAACGGCGACTGGCTGGAAGAGGGGACGCACGTCACCTGCGTCGGCGGCAAACCGGACGATGCGACGCTCAAGCGCATCGATGTTTCGCTCCGTCTCGGCAACGCGCCCGCCCCTTGGGGCTATCCGGAGCTGGGGGTCGCCGACGAGTACCTGACGTACGCGGCGGACGCCGGCTATCCGACCGGCTTCAAGATGAAGACGCCCGGCAAGAGAGCCCATGGCGTGATCGCCGAAGACCGCGCCGTCCTGCTCGCCGATTTGCTCAGCGGAAAAAAGCCGGGGCGCTCCTCCCCGCAGCAGATCACCTATTCCGAGCGCGGCAACGTACAGGGCGCGCAATTCTTCGCCGTCGCCGGGAAAGTCTATGAGCTCGCGAAAGCGAAAGGGCTCGGCAACGAGATCCCCACCGAATGGCTGCTCCAGGATATCCGCGATTAGCATGATCGAGCCCCTGTTGATCAAACCCGACGCGGTCAAAGGGATTGTGACGATGGCCGAGGCCATCGACGCCGTGCGCGAGGGATTTCGCGCCTGGGGAGAAAATCCCGAGTTCAACGCGCCGCGCCGCCGCATTCATGTCCCGACCGGCGTGCGGGTCAGCGTCCACCAGGGGGGCGTTCCGGCCGCCGGCGCGACCGGCCTCATGACCCACTGCGAATGGGTCAAGCCTTTTTCCGATCACCAGGAATATCCCCGGCTGAATCACCCCGTCACGGTTCTCTACGACGGCGCCGAGGGCGAGTTGAAGGCGATCATCATCGGCGAGTTCACCTGCAGCGAGCTGCCGAATAATGTCGCGGTGACGGGGCTCCGCACGGCGGCGACGAGCGCGCTCGGCACCGATCTCCTGGCGCGACCAAACGCCGAGAACATCGGCATCTTCGGCGCGGCGGGCCAGGCGCGAAACCACCTACTCGCGCTCGCGAGAATTCGCAAGCTCAAGCGCGTCAACGTTTACAGCCGGACGCCGGAGAACCGGACCCGCTTCGCCGCGACGATGGCCCCGATTGTCGATCTCGACATCGAGCCGGTCGCGCGCCCCGAAGAGGCGGTGCGAGGCATGGACATCGTCCTCACCGCGACCAATTCGAGCGTGCCGGTTTTCGACGGCGAGTGGCTCGAGGCGGGCGCGCACGTAACCTCGATCGTCGGCAGCAACGTGGGGCTCGTCAAGGGCGGTTTTGCCGGCGCCAAGCGGCGCGAGATTGACGACGCGACCCTCAGGCGCAGCGATGTGCTCGGGATCGCCTCCGTCCAGCAGGCGGTGCAGGATGAGCAGGCGGACGTCTTCGATCCGGTCGCCCGCGGCGTGGTCCGGTGGGAGCAGTGGGTCGAGATCGGAGCGATCCTCGCCGGAAGACAAGAAGGCAGGTCGCGCTCCGATCAGATCACACTCTTCAAGAACAACGCCGGCCAGGGGGTTGCGGACGTTGCGCTCGGCGCGCTGGTGTGGGAAAAAGTGCGGCAGCGCGGTACAGGCGAGCCGCTGAAAGTATAGGGAACAACAGTACGACATGAAAAACGGCTTCAAGATTCTCGATTCCGACATGCATCTAAGAGAGCCGGGCGACCTGTGGGAGAAATACATCGATCCCGCCTGGCGCGATCGCGCGCCGAAGATTCTGAGCTCGACCGCGCGGAGCTCGGCGATGGTGTTGCTCGACGGGAAAATCCTGCAAGGTTACAAGCCGACTTATCGCGGCGGTATTTTCGACGCGACGCGCATCGATAAAGAGATCGCCGATTATCGGGCGCGCGGCTTCGACGCCGCGACCCAGCTCCAGGCGATGGATCGCGAGGGCTTGGACGTCGCGGCGCTTTATCCCTCGATCGGCCTGGGGATCATGATGCGCGAGGATATGGATCCCAAGCTCGCCGCGGCGATCGCGCGGGCCTACAACGACTGGCTCCACGACTTTTGCGAGACCGATCCCAAGCGTCTCAAAGGCGTCGCGATGATTCCGCTGCACGATCCCGATGAGGCCGCTAAAGAGGCCGAGCGCGCCGTCGGCAAGCTCGGCTTCGTCGGCGTCTTCACGCGGCCGGAGCCACTCCGCAGCATGCCCTGGCACGCGCGCTATTTCGACTCGCTCTGGTCGTGCTTGGAGGAGCTGAACGTGCCCATCGGCTTTCATTCCGCGGCGGCGGCCGGAGAGGTGCCGCAGATCGGCGATCGCTTCGGCGATAATCTGCTGCTGCGCCATGTTGTATCTCATCCGTTGGAAAATATGGTCGCCATGGCCGACATCATCGGCGGCGGCGTTTGCGAGCGCCATCCGAAATTGAAGGTGGCGTTTCTCGAATGCTACTGCGGCTGGGTTTCGTTTCTTCTCCACCGCATGGACAACGCGATGGAGAAAGGCCGATTTCCCACGGCGGGGAAGCTCAAGCCCAGCGAATATTTCCAACGCCAGTGCTGGATCTCCACCGAGCATGAAAAAGAGCTGCCGATGATCATCGAGCTGGTCGGCGACGACAACATTGTCTTTTCCACCGACTATCCGCACGGCGACTCCGATTTTCCGCACGCCGTAGGAGAATTTCTCGAGATGGACAGCGTGTCGAAAGAGAGTCGGAAAAAGATCCTCTGGGACAACTGCGCGCGGCTGTACGGACTGGCATAAGGTGAAAGTGGCGTTTCGCAGCATCGGAAAAGCCCTTCCCCGTATCGAAGGGGAAGGGAAGGTCACCGGTCAAACCAAATACGCGGCGGACCTGCATTTCAACGGACTGCTGTGGGCCAAGGTGCTGCGCGCTTCAATGCCGCACGCGCGCATCGTAAAAATAGATAGGTCGAGGGCCCAAGCGTTGAAGGGCGTCCGGGCCGTTCTCACGGGGGCCGATGTGAAAGACATTTTCGTCGGCACCAGGGTAAAAGACCAGCCGGTGTTGGCGCACGACAAAGTGCGCATGTGCGGCGATGCGGTGGCGGCGGTCGCCGCCGACAGCAAAGAAATCGCCGAGGAGGCGATAGGACTCATCGATGTCGAGTACGAAGATCTCCCCCGCGTCGATGATCCGGTCGAAGCCTTGAAGCCGACCTCGCCGCTCATTCACGAAGACCGAAACAAGTATAAGAACGCGGCCAAGCTGCCCGAAGGCATGTCGGGGCATAACCTTCAGTCCTTCGTCGTGTGGAAGAACGGCGATATCGAAGCCGGGTTCGCCAAAGCGGCGCGTATCTTCGAGCACACGTTTCGCACGCCGCTATCGCACCATGGATACATCGAGCCCTGCGCCTGCACCGTGCAAGCTCATCCGGACGGAACCGTAGAGGTGTGGCCGTCGAACAAAGGACCTTGGGGCCTGCGCGAGCAGATGGCCGAGGACTTCGGCGTGCCGAAGGAAAAGATCAAAGTTCACATCGTCCACGTCGGCGGCGACTTCGGCGCCAAGGCGTCGTTGATCGACGTGCCGATCGCTTACTTTTTATCCAAGGCGTCCGGCGGCAGGCCAGTCAAGCTCGTTTTCGACTACACCGAGGATCTGCTCGCTGGCGGCCACCGCCATCCCGCGGTGATTCATCTGCGCACGGGAGTCGCGCAGGATGGGACATTCACGGCGATCAAAGGGACGATTCACTTCAGCGGCGGCGCGTACGGCGCGCCGAAAGCGAATCCGCAGGTAACGGTGCTCGGCGGGCGGCGCCTGGCGAGCATGTATCGAGTGCCGGCGATCAGTTGCGAGACTTATTGCGCGTATACCAACCAGGTGCCTTGCACCCAGACGCGAACGCCGGGCAGCCCGCAGGTCGTATTCGCGTTCGAGTCGCAGTTGGATATCATCGCCAAAGAGATGGGCATCGACCCTCTCGAGCTTCGCCGCAGAAATATTCTGCGCGACGGCGATGCCAATCCCATGGGTGAAAAGTGGAGTGATATTCTCATGG
>Ga0075425_100008454_pt1 | contig 10913 bp, 8 predicted proteins | sample SoiMethybrSBSTD4_FD_75300 | JGI IMG/M metagenome (GOLD analysis project Ga0075425, IMG submission 75300) | Bulk soil microbial communities from a Populus tree surrounding site in Tennessee, USA - Soil MetaG P. TD hybrid SBSTD4 | ecosystem: Environmental > Terrestrial > Soil > Tree plantation...
ACTCAGGCTGGGCACGACGTCAAGACCTTCGATCCGAAGGTCGACTCGACCTCGTCCTCACTCGAAGAGCTCGCCGGCCAGCTCGAGGCACCGCGCTCGGTCTGGCTGATGGTGCCGGCCGGGATCGTGGACTCGATCCTCGGCGAGCTCGCCCCGCACCTCGCGGAGGGCGACACGATCGTCGACGGCGGCAACTCGTACTACGTCGACGACCTTCGCCGCTCGCGGGAGCTTCGTGAGCGCGGGATTCACTACGTCGACGTCGGCGTGAGCGGCGGGGTCTGGGGCCTCCGCCGCGGCTACTGCCTGATGGTCGGCGGCGACGACGAGGCGGTCGAGCGCCTTCGGCCCGTCTTCGAGACGCTGGCGCCGGGTGTCGACGCGGCGGCGCGCACACCGGGCCGCGAGGGAGCTCCGGCTCCGGAGGAGCAGGGTTGGCTGCACTGCGGCGCGTCCGGCGCGGGCCACTTCGTGAAGATGGTCCACAACGGGATCGAGTACGGGATCATGGAGTCGTACGCCGAGGGCCTGAATGTCCTGAAGCACGCGAACGTCGGCCTGAGCGACCAGGAGCCGGACGCGGAGACGGCGCCACTGCGCGACCCCGACCACTACCGCTACGAGCTCGACCTCGCCGCGGTGACGGAGGTCTGGCGGCGCGGCTCGGTGATCGCCTCCTGGCTGCTGGACCTGACCGCGCAGGCGCTGCATCAGTCGCCGATGCTCGAGGACTACGCCGGCCATGTGAGCGACTCGGGCGAGGGACGCTGGACCGTCCAGGCGGCGGTCGAGGAAGGCGTGCCGGTGCCGGTGCTCTCGGCGTCGCTCTTCGACCGCTTCTCCTCGCGCGGCGAGGCCGACTTCGGCGACCGCCTCCTCTCCGCGATGCGCAACGCCTTCGGCGGTCACCTGGAGAAGGGCAGATGACGGAAACCGCACAGACCGGGTCGCAAGAGGAGAACCCGCTCCTCGAGGGCCTACGCCTGCGCCGTACGCCCGACCCCTGCGCGATGGTCATCTTCGGCGCCTCGGGCGATCTGACCAAGCGAAAGCTCTTCCCCGCGCTCTACTCGCTCGCGCTCCGGCACCTGCTACCGGAGCACTTCGGCATCGTCGGCGTCTCCCGCACCGAAGAGAGCGACGACGAGTTCCGGGAGGGAATGAAGCGTGCGGTGCAGGAGTTCGGGCGGGACGCGTTCCAGCAGGAGACCTGGGACTGGCTCGCGGAGCGCACCCGCTACGTCCCGACCGATGCCACCGACGAGGAAGGCTTGCGCCCCACCGGGGAGGTCCTCAACGACTACGACGAGCGCTTCGGCACGAGCGGCAACCGCCTCTACTACCTCGCCGTCCCGCCTATGGCGCTCTCGTCCTTGGTCAAGATGATCGGAACGCACCGCACGACGGGCGGCTGGATGCGCCTGATCGTCGAGAAGCCGTTCGGGCACGATCTCGAGTCCGCGAAGAAGCTCAACGCCGAGCTGCTGCAGTACTTCGACGAGAGCGAGATCTTCCGGATCGATCACTACCTGGGCAAGGAGACGGTCCAGAACCTGCTCGCGTTGCGCTTCGCGAACGGGATCTTCGAGCCGATCTGGAACCGCCAGTTCGTCGACCACATCCAGATCACGGTCGCCGAGTCGATCGGGATCGAACGCCGCGCCGCCTTCTACGAGCAAGCCGGCGCGATCCGCGACATCTTCCAGAACCACATGCTCCAGCTCGTCGCGCTGACCGCGATGGAGCCGCCGATCGACTTCACCGCCGAATCGGTCCGCAACGAAAAAGTGAAGGTGTTCCGCGCGATGCCGACTCCCGCGCCGAAGGACGTCGTGCGCGGGCAGTACGGCCCCGGCTTCGTCGAGGGCGAGGAGGTGCCCGGGTACCGCGACGAGACGGGTGTCGCACGCGACTCGATGACGGAGACGTTCGTGGCCGCGAAGCTCTTCGTCGACAACTGGCGCTGGGCGGACACGCCGTTCTACGTACGCGCCGGCAAGCGGCTCGCGCGCCGCGAGACGACGATCGCGATCGAGTTCAAGCGCGCGCCGCACCCGCCGTTCGAGGAGACGGCCGAGGGCGAGCTGCAGCCGAACGTGCTCGTCATCCACATCCAGCCGGACGAGGGCGTCTCGCTCGAGTTCGCGGCGAAGGTCCCCGGCCAGGGCCTGCAGCTGCGCACCGTCCACATGGACTTCCTGTACGGCGGCGCGTTCCGGACGGGGATCCCCGAGGCCTACGAACGGCTGATCCTCGACTGCCTGCTCGGCGACGCGACCCTGTTCACCCGCGACGACGAGGTCGAGGAGCAGTGGTCGCTCGTCGACGCGATCGTCTCGTTCTGGAAGCGCGACCGGCCGGCGTTCCCGAACTACGAGGCAGGTACCTGGGGACCCGCTGGGGCGGATGAGCTGATGCGACGGGACGGGCGCTCGTGGCGACGGCACTAGCCTCGATCGTCGAGATCGAGCGCGAGCTCGGCTCGCAGCGGATGAGCGAGTCGGGCGAGCCGATGCAGCGGACGAGCGTCATGACGCACATTGCCTGGGTGCCCGAGCGGTGGGTCGAGGCGGCCGAGGACGTCCTGGCCGGGCTGGCGGAGCGGCATCCCTCGAGGACGATCGTCCTGGTTCCGGATCCCGAGGCGGAGGACGGGCTCGAGGCGAGCGTGGAGGTCGACTGCTATCCGGTCGGCGCGGACCGGAAGGTCTCGATGGAGACGATTCGGCTGAGGCTCTGCGGGAACCGCGTGCAGGCTCCGGCGAGCGTCGTCGAGCCGCTCCTGCTTCCCGACCTTCCGGTGTTCCTCCGCTGGCGCGGCCTGCCGCCCTTCGGCGAGCAGCCGTTCGAGCAGCTCGTCGACACCGTCGACCGGTTGATCGTGGACAGCACCGAGTGGCCGGGCCTGCCAGAGCCCTACGAGCGGCTGGCGGAGGTCTTCGACCGCGTCGCGGTCTCCGACATCGCCTGGGCCAGGACGAGCCGTTGGCGCCGTCAGCTCGCCTCGCTGTGGCCCGGGATCGCGGAAGTGACGCGAATCAAGGTGATCGGCACCGAGGCGCAGGCGCACCTGCTGGCCGGGTGGCTTCGCTCGCGATTGAAGCGCGAGATCGCGCTGGAGCACGAGCACGCCGACCGGCTGACCGGAGTCGAGATCGACGGCGAGCCGGCGCCGTTCCCGCCCGGCGATCCCCCGGCGCCCGCCGACCTGCTGAGCGACGAGCTCGAGCGCTTCACTCGCGACCGGATATACGAGGAGGCCGTCCGAGCCGCATGATGTGACGTGATGGGCCCTCGGCGACGTATACGCGCCGTGACAACGGAATTCGAAGAGGCGGCGGAGCGCCACCTCGACGACGTACATGCGTTCCTCGTGTACCTGACGGGAGACCGAAACGTGGCCGAAGAGCTGACAGCCGAGACCTTTGCCCGCGCCTGCGAGCGCTGGCGCCGCTTCGACCCGCGGCGCGGGAGCGCGCGCACCTGGCTTTGCCAGCTCGCGCGGTCGACCGCCCTCGACCATTTTCGGGCGGAGGACCGCCGCCGCCGCCGTGAGGGCCGCTACGCGGTCGGTGTGCCGGAGTCGCAGGAAGCGGTCTTCGGCGAAGGGCTTTCGCCTGCTCTGGAGGCGGCGCTGTCGCGCCTGTCCGCCGCCGAGCGCGAAGTGCTCGCGCTGCGCGTCGTCCTGGAGCTGGACGGCGAAAGCGCCGGCCGCGTGCTCGGAATCAGCGCGACGGCGTGCTCGACGCGGCTGAGCCGAGCCCTGCAGAAGCTGGAACGGGAGGTGAGCGCCGGTGTCGCCGCTTGAGCTGGTGGACGACCGCTTCGACAAGCTCGCCGCGGAGCTTCGAGCCGCGCGGCCGGTTCCCCCGTCGGCTCTGCGGCAGCGCGTCCGCGCGCTCGAGCCACGCCGGCGTCGCGAGCTCGCGCTCAACCTTCCATGGCGAAGGCTCGTCCCCGCGGTCGGTCTCGCGGTTCTCGCGGTCGCGGTCGGGATCGCCGGAGTGGCCGGGCTCGTTCACGGCTCCCGAGCGCCCACGACGAGAGCGTTCTCCGCGCCGGCCGTCAAAGGTTTTGCCCCACAGCGCTCGGTCGGAGTGCGCAGCGCGTTCGATGCCGCGAAACTGGCTGCGCCTGGCCCGTCCGGCACCCGCCTACAGCAGTACGACGCGTCGCTTCGGGTGCGGGTCCAGAACCAGGACGAGCTCTCGAAGCGGACGCAGGATGCGATGCGCCTGGCGCGGCGGCTAGGCGGATACGTCGCCTGGGCGAACTACTCCACGCCTTCCAACCGCGGAGACTCGGAGCTGCAGCTGCAAATCCCGATCACGCGGGTTCAGGCGGCGATCGCGGCGTTCTCCGGCTACGGAACGCTGCTCGGCCAGCGGATCCGCCTCAAGGACCTGCAGGCGCGCACGGACAATCTGGCCGCTCGCATCCAGCGGCTCCGGGAACGGATCGCGAGGCTGAACGACCCGCGAGACCGTGCGCGCCTGGCCCAGCTCCTCCGTGCCCGGTCGGCGACCGTCAAGCGCGCCCAGATGGCGAGCGTCGCGCTCACGATGGTGGTCGGCAAGAAGTCGGCTGCCGCTTCGCCGAGCCGATTCCACCGCACGATCGACGACGCCGGCTCCGTGCTCGTACGTGAGCTCGAGATCCTGCTCTACGCGCTCGTCGTCGCCGGCCCGCTGCTGGCGATCGGCGGGGCGGCGATCCTCGCGAGCCGGTCGGTGCGGCGCCGCTCGGACGAAAAACTTCTCGAGCGCAGCTAGCCGAGGCGCCGCTTGTCGGCGCCGACCTCAGGACGCGTGGGCTTTGCCCGCGCGTTCGTCTGCGTCGCTGGCCTGGACGTGTGGATCGAGACTGCGCTACCGAACCACGCGGAAGCGCGGCTTCGTCACCACGAGCTTCACCGGGCTCGACCAGGAGAGCTGGGGCTTGGAGCCGGTCATCAGCGAGTCGATGCCGCGCACGCGGTAGTACCAGGTGCCGGGGCCCAAAGGAAGCGTGAGCGCGGTGGCCCAGGTGAACTTCGAACCGGCCGTGCGCCACGGGTAGCGCGTCCGGCTCCACTGCACCTCGTACTGGTCGGTCGAGAGCGTCGGCTGCCATGCGATCAGCGGCTGGCCGTAGAACTTCGGCTTGGAACCGGCTGCCGCGACGAGCTTGCCCTCGGGCGAGAGGCCGGACGCGTACGGCGCCGCCTGTCCCGTCACCGCAGGCTGGCTCGACTTTCCGAACGTCAGCCTCCGGCCCGATGCGCAGGAATCCTGGGTGAGCTCGGCGTCGCGGTACTTGACCCCGCCGCTCGGGCGGACGACGTTCTCCCCGGCCGCGTGGAAGGCCGTCAACCCGGCGGTGAGCGTGATGTCGGTCCCGCTGACGGACAGGACGACCGCGTTCTCGTGGTTGGGCGAACCGACCTGAAGGACGTCGCCCGCGGCGATGCCGGACGCATCGACGACCGTGATCGTCGTCGCGCCAAGGCTGGCCGGCGCAGCGAGCACCGTCGTCTGCTGCTGGTCGGCTACCGCGTCGACCGGCACGACCGTCCAGTAGTAGCCGCCGCCGGCCCAGTCGTTGTCCCAGAGGTCGACCTTGGCCGCCTTGACGAGCTGCGAGGGGGGAAGGCTCGTTCCGCCGCCGTTCGGATCGCCGGAGACGGTGTCCATCTCGTTCGTGGTCACGTCGAGGCCCTCGAACGTCTGCGACGTCGGCTCGGTGCCGAAGCCGAGATAGGTGCTCGCCGCGGCATTCACGCCGTTGACGTCGGTCGGCATCGCGTTCGGGCCCACCTCACGCGGGACGTAGGCCGGGCTGCCGACGATCGCGCCGCGGAAGACGGGGTTGATGCAGTCGGAGTCGGTGAAGACCTCGACGCGGTAGAGCTGATGCGTCGTGCCGCCGACCCCGGCATCGCCGTGGTAGACGAAGGCGGGCATGATCTCGTGGTCGCGGGGGTGGCCGGCATTCGAGACGACCTGCGAGACGGTCGCGTCGAGGGTCAGCGGCCCGCTCGTGACCGGTGGGTTGGTGCTCGTGTAGACGGGGCTCCAGGGGCCGTACGAGACGGAAGGCATCCCGTTGTCCGTCTGGCCGTAGAGCCAGCGCGTCGCGCGCACGCGCCAGTGCACGACGCCGGTCCAGGACGGGTTCTGGTGGAAGGTGTAGTACTCGCGCTCGTCCGCCATGTTCGAGCGCGTCGTGAACCACTTGCCCGCGTCGACGAGCCAGACGATGTAGCCGCTGGCTCCGGGCACCCGTGTCCAGCGCAGCAGTCCCGGGTAGCTGGGCGAGAGGGGAGCCGGGACTGCGGCCCAGCGCATGTTGAAGCCGAACGGCGCGCTCCACGGGCCGGCACCTCTGCGCGTCACCGCGCGCACGTGTGCATAGAGGGAGTACGGGTGCCCGGTCATCCACGGAAGCGAGACCGGGATCGCGACCGCGGGGCTCTTCAGGCCCTTGGTCGACCAGACCATGCCGCTGTCGGCGAAACGCGCGCTTGTGGCGAGCTCGAACTGGTAGGAGACCGCCCCACGGACCGGGTTCCAGCCGAAGGACGGCGTGCGCGAGAAGGTGTGCGTGACCGGCTCGTCCGCCCGGAGGACGAACGGATGCACGCCGGTGGGGGCCGAGCTCGGTCGGCGTGCCTCGGCGGAGCCGACCAGCATGAGCGCGGCTAGCAACGCAGCAAGAGAGAGGACGCGCGCCATCGTCCCGAGAGTTGTCGGCACGGCGAGATGCCGTGGTGTCCCTCGAACGAGTGACTCAGGCGAGTGAGAGGGCTTGTTCGAGCGCCCTTCCAGCCGCGAGAACGAGCGCGTCCTCACCGGGCGGCGCGGCGAGCTGCACGGAGGCGGGAAGGCCGTCCTCGGCAGGCCCGCACGGCAGCGCGAGCGCGGGCCAGCCGGTCGCGTTGAACGGCAGCGTCAGGAAGGTCAGCCGGTCGCGGATGGCGATCTCGTCGGTCGGCGCGGGCGGCGCCACGCAGACGAGCGTCGGCGTCAGGACCAGATCGACCTCGCGCGCTGCTTCGAGCATCTGTTCGCGGTAGCGCTCGCGGGCCTGGGCCGAGCGCTCGTACTCGGCCTCCGGGAGCGCGAGACAGCTCTCGACCTTCGGGCGGACGTTCGAGCCGTACGCGTCGGCGTGCTCGGCGAAGAGCTCTCGGTGCACGTCGGCGACCTCCCCGCGGAAGGCTGCGCCGACACCCTCGGCGAGCGGAAGCTCGAGGCGGCGGCGGTTGGGAAACAGCTCTGCGGCGGACTCGACGCGCTCGCGTACGAGCGGATCCGCGTGCTCGGTCCAGGCGACGCCGATCTCGATCTCGTCTAGGGCGAGCTCGGTGGGCTCGAAGTCCGCCGCCAGCGCCTCCATCAGCGCCTCGCAGCCCGCCACGTCTCGCGCCATCGGGCCCGCGTGGTCGAAGCTGGGCGCGAGCGGGAAGCAGCCGTCCAGCGGCACGAGCCCCCACGTCGGCTTGAGCCCGACGGTCCCGCAGCAGGCCGACGGGATGCGTATCGACCCGCCGGAGTCGGTGCCGATCGCTGCTTCGGCGAGGCCGGCCGCGAGCGCCGAGGCCGAGCCGCCGCTCGATCCTCCCGCGATCCGGCCCGCGCGGAGCGGGTTCGGGACCGTGCCGAAGTGCTCGTTCTCGGAGGTGGTGCCGTAGGCGAACTCGTGCAGGTTCGTCTTGCCGACGTTCTGCCAGCCGGCGGCCTCGAGGCGGAGCACCGCTGTGGCCGTCTGCGGCGGGACGTGGTCGGCGAAGAGGATCGAGCCGTACGTCGTGACGAGCCCCGCGGTGTCGAAGAGGTCCTTGACCGCCAGGCGCTTCCCCGGCGGCACGTCGTCGGCGCCGGGCGGTCGCGCAAGGTAGATCCCGTCGGGAACCGAGGTCAGTCGAGCGCCAGGTAGAGGTAGGCGATCGCCACCGTGAGGCCGAGCAGCACGACGAACACGCCGAACAGCGCGAGCCCCCACTTCACGTTCGTGCGGTCGAACTCCTGCTCGCTCTCGCTCATCCGAGGATCGGGTCGAGGGCCATCAGCACGAACAGCAGCGCGAGGTACACGAGCGAGAACTTGAACAATGCCCGCGCGTGCACCGGGGTCGTCTCCTGCCGCAGCCTCCACGCGAGCCGGAGGAACACGGCGCCGAGCAGCAGCGCCGCCGCGAGGTAGACGACGCCCACGGTCTGCCACGCGAACGGGAGCAGGGTGACGGCGACGAGGACGACCGAGTACCAGACGATCTGCCGCGCCGTCTCGCGGTCGCCGCGCACGACCGGGAGCATCGGGATCCGCGCCGCCTCGTAGTCGCGCTTGATCAGCAGCGCGAGCGCCCAGAAATGCGGCGGCGTCCAGAAGAAGACGATCAGGAAGAGGAACAGCGCGGGCACGGTCAGGTTCCCGGTCGCCGCGGCCCACCCGACCAGCGGGGGAACCGCGCCCGCCGCGCCGCCGATGACGATGTTCTGCGGCGTCGAGCGCTTCAGCCAGCGCGTGTAGACGAGCACGTAGAACAGGCCGCCCACGAGCGCCAGCATGGCCGTCAGCACGTTCACCAACGAGGCCAGCAGCACGAACGAGAAGGCCATCAGCGCGAGCCCGAACTCCAGCGCGCGCGCCGGCGCAACTCGCTCGCCGGCAACGGGCCGCTTGCCCGTCCGTGGCATCAGCCGGTCGATGTCGCGGTCGAGCACGTGGTTCAGCGCGCTCGCGCCGCCGCACGCAAGCGCGAGCCCGGCCATCCCGACCACGAACGTCTCCGTCCCGGGCCACCCCTGCGCTCCGACGAACATCCCGGCTGCGCCGGTCAGCAGCAGCAGCGTCATGATCCGCGGCTTGGTCAGGGTTACGTAGTCGCGAACCGAAGCACGGGGGACGGGCGCGCCCCGGAAGCACCCGACCACTGCCGCGAGCGCGGCAGCGAGCGCCAATCCCGCCAGCGCGAGGTGCGCCGGCCGCGGCGTCACCAGCGCCGCCGCCAGGAAAAGCACCAACGCGGTGACCGACGGAGCGAGCAGCCGCCGGTGCGCGACCCACGCAGCCGCCACGAGCGCGCACAGCGGCGGCAGCGCCAGCGCGGCGAGCACACGGTGCGCTGCGTCCAGCTGCAGAGCGCCGCTGACGACGGCGGCGAGACAGCCGGCCACCGCGGCGAGCGCCGTCAGCCGCAGCCAGGGCCCGGGTCGCAGCTGAGGCACCGCTTGCGGTGCCGTCGCCAGGATGGGCGGGCTCTGCCCGCGCATCCGTCTGAAACGACCGGTCGACAGAAGTGGATGAGTAGAAGTCGCTCTAGGCACGGTACTCCGCGAGCCGGCGCCGCAGGTCGCGCAGCGGGCGCGTGCTGGAGACGTAGGGAACCCGGTCGAAGTTGTGCGGCGGCGGCGGCGAGGTCGTGTACCACTCGAGCGTGTCGGCGACCCATGGGTCGTTTCCCGCGCGCACGCCGGAGCGGGCCGTCTTGATGACGTTCACGAAGAAGACCGCAATTCCCAGAGCCATGATCCCCGAGCCAATCGTCGAGACGAGGTTGTACCACTCCCAGAGCCCGCCCTCGTAGTAGGTGTAGACGCGCCGCGGCATCCCGAGCAGCCCGAGCATGTGCATCGGGAAGAAGGTCAGGTTCATCCCCACGAACATGAGCCAGAAGTTGACCTTCCCGAGCCGCTCGTCGAGCAACCGGCCGAACATCTTCGGCCACCAGTAGTAGAGGCCCGCGAAGATCCCGAAGATCGAGCCGCCGAAGAGCACGTAGTGCAGGTGGGCGACGATGTAGTACGTGTCCGTCACCTGCCAGTCGAACGGAAACGCGGCGACGAAGATCCCCGACAGGCCGCCGATGGTGAAGATCGCGATGAAGCCGAGCGCGAACAGCATCGCCGTGTCGAAGTGGATGTTCCCGCGCCAGGTCGTCGCGAGCCAGTTGAAGATCTTGATGCCGGTCGGCACCGCGACCAGCATCGACGTGATCATGAAGAACGACTGCAGCGAGTCCGGGAAGCCGACCGCGAACATGTGGTGCGCCCAGACGAGCATCGAGATGAACGCGATCCCGATCGTCGAGAAGGCGATCGCCTTGTAGCCGAAGATCGGCTTCCGGGCGAAGACCGGGATCACCTCGGAGATGATCCCCATCGCGGGCAGGATCATGATGTAGACCTCGGGGTGGCCGAAGAACCAGAAGACGTGCTGCCACAGGAGCGCGCTGCCGCCCTGGTCGGGCTTGAAGAAGTGCGTCCCGGCCTGGCGGTCGAGCAGCAGGAGCGTCAGCCCGCCGGAAAGCGCCGGCAACACGGCCACGAGCAGGACCGAGTAGGTCTCGATCGCCCAGATGAACAGCGGCAAGCGCATCCAGGTCATCCCCGGGGTGCGCATGCGGTGGATCGTGACGAGGAAGTTGATCGCCCCGGCGAGCGAGGCCAGCGTCAGGACGTGCAGCGACACGATCAGGAGGTCGACGCCGTGCCCCGGGGTGAACGCTGCCTCGGAGAGCGGCGCGTAGATCGTCCAGCCCGTCTTCGCCGCTCCACCGGTCGCGAACCAGCTCGAGTAGAGCACGATCCCGCCGAGCAGGAAGAGCCAGTACGAGAGAGCGTTGAGGCGCGGGAAGGCGACGTCGCGCGCGCCGATCATCAGCGGGACGAGGTAGTTGCCGAACCCGGCCAGGATCGGCACGACGACCAGGAAGACCATCGTCGTTCCGTGGATCGTGAAGAGCTCGTCGTAGGAGTCGCGGCGGATGAAATGCTCGTTCGGCGTCGCCAGCTGCGCCCGCATGAGCAGCGCGAGGATCCCGCCGACGACGAAGAACGCGAGGCTGGTTGCGATGTACATGATCCCGATCCGCTTGTGGTCGACGGTCGCGAGCCAGCTCGAGTGGCGCCCTCGCGAGACGAGGGTCGCGGC
>Ga0075425_100008455_pt1 | contig 10911 bp, 7 predicted proteins | sample SoiMethybrSBSTD4_FD_75300 | JGI IMG/M metagenome (GOLD analysis project Ga0075425, IMG submission 75300) | Bulk soil microbial communities from a Populus tree surrounding site in Tennessee, USA - Soil MetaG P. TD hybrid SBSTD4 | ecosystem: Environmental > Terrestrial > Soil > Tree plantation...
TAATGTTGTTGAGCGGTGAACCAAAGCAGGCTACGCAAAGAAGCGCGCTTCAACAATTCACTCGTCCGCCTTTGGCGCCGCCATCTCAGGAAACAGTAAGTCGAAGGTATGTTCTTAAAACACAACTACACACATCGGTTCTGCGGGCGGGAGTTGTAATATTTCTGCAATCCGCCAGAATCTCTCAAACCATTCCCGCTAGCATTCGTCCAATTTGGTAAGTACCGTTCGCGAGATACACCGGCGTCACCATATCTGGGAACCTGCTGTTGTACTTCCTGTGGAGTGATGATGCCGGCGTGCGGTGGATGCTTGGGGGACTCATGTCAATTCGAAGCGTATGCCTGATAGGGGCGCTTCTCAGCTCGTATGTCGCATGGAGCGCCAATTTGAATGTGCCAGATGACGACTATCAGCGGCAGGCACGCGCCTTGGCAGTGGAACAGGTGGCCCCGCTGACCGCACGCGCCGCCGCGGGAGATCCCCAAGCCCAGTGCGTGCTGGGAATTGCTTACGAAGACGGCTTTGCGGTGAAACAGAATGATGCGGAAGCCGCAGAATGGCTGCGGCGGGCAGCGGAGCAGCGCATTGCCCGCGCCGCCAATGATCTGGGGTATCTGTATCAGCATGGAAAGGGCGTTGTCCCAAGCGATGCGGAGGCGGTGAAGTGGTACCGGATTGCGGCCGAGCTAAACAATCCGGATGGGCAAACCAACCTTGGTTTCATGTACTCCAACGGCCTGGGCGTCCGGCAGGATTTAGCCGAAGCGCTGAAATGGTATCAGCGAGCCGCAGCGCAGGGAGTTCTGGCGGCACAGTTCAATTTAGCCACCTTTTACCGTGACGGGAAGGGCGTGAAGCAGGACTACGCCGCAGCGGCGAACCTTTTTCGAGAGCCTGCGGAGAAGGGCTACGGTCTAGCCCAGCGTGAGTTGGCTATCCTTTATCAGCACGGTCTAGGAGTGCCGCGAGATAACAAGGCGGCCCTACGCTGGTTTCAGGCCGCGGCCGAACAAGGTGATGCTCTAGCGCAAACCAGCTTGGGATTTGCGTATTTCAGCGGCGCACTGGGACAGAAGGACTACCGGCAGGCGGTGAGATGGACGGAGCCGGCTGCGTTGCAGGGAATGGCTGAAGCGCAGGCAAATCTGGGCTACATGTATGAGCGTGGGGCGGGTATGACCGCCGATAGCCGGCAGGCGGCTAAGTGGTATGCCGCGGCGGCCGCCCAAGGCAATGTGATCGCCGAAACCAGTCTGGCGCAGCTTTACTATGCCGGCGAGGGAGTACCGCGGGATTACGATGAGGCGGTGAAATGGTATCGCAAGGCCGCCGAGCAGGGAAACATTCGGGCGGCGAGGAACCTGGGGTATATCTATGCGACCGGCCGCGGAGCACGACTGGATTACGAAGAAGCTTACAGCTGGTTCCGTCGCGCTATTGCCGCAGGCGACAATGCCAGCAAGCGGGATTTGGCGAAGCTGCGGCAAATCATGACCGGGCGGCAGGTGCAAGAAGCGGAATTTCGCTGGTCAGCACAACGATCGTTGCTGTCTTCCTCGCCATCAGGCATGCCTCCCGTGGAAGCGTTGCGGCCACTCCAAGGCGGGCGCCCCTGACCTTTCCCGGAAAGCCTGATCAGCCCGGGCGGACAAAGCTCAAAGTATCCCAGCGCTACTGCACAGGAACGGTTGCGCTCAGCGGAATCCCGCCTATATAGCCGGTAACGGTCAGCGAGCTAGTGCCGGTGGGGACAGTGACGTTCAACGTAGTGGAGGAAGTGCCGTTGGGAATGGATGCGCTTGACGGCAGCACTCCGCCAGGCTTGCTTGACAGATAAACGGTTGTGTTCTGAATCGCGCTTTTTGCGAGGCTCAATGTGACGGTTGCCTGTCCCCCGGCGGGGGCAGGATTAGGTGAGATGTTGACAGCACTCAGCGCTTCCAGGACGCAGCTCATATTCTGCAGTTGCTTCGGGGGAGTGGGAGGGGTAGCCCAAGGAACATTGTTGAAATCGAAGAACTCCGTCATATCAGGTTGCGCAGCATCACGCGACGTAAGACTCGGCAGGTTAAAGCGCGTTTCTATCAGCTTGAGGACCGCGGTGTAGTCCATGACCGTGTGCGACACGTAATTTTTCTTGGCAAAGGGCGAAACCACAATCAGCGGCACGCGGAATCCAGTGAAGAAGAATCCGCAGAGCGGATTGCTTGTATTGCCATAGCAGATGTCGTTACCGTTGGAACTGGTCTTCAGGTCAGTAGGATATTCGATGCTGTCAGGAGGCGTTGCCGGTTGGGGAGGCACATGGTCATAGAAGCCACCTGACTCGTCAAAGGTCAGCACAAACACCGAATCTTTCCAGGAGGGACTCGACATCAGCGCGTTAATGAAGCCCGAGACATATGCGGCGCCCGACTGCACATTGGGAGGATTGGTCACATCGTCGTCGGAAGAATGCTCGTCCAGCGCCACTTCGCTGGCGGGCTCCACAAACGCAACCTGGGGCAAGGTTCCGTTTTGGATGTCGCTCACTAGTTGTGTTGTCGGAGCGAATTGATTGGGCATGTGATTGATCACATATTGCCCGTAAGTAAACTGGTTAAGGTAGCTCTGCGCGTACAAGCACGAGGGAGTGGAGCAACCATGCGCGTCGGGATGAACATAGATTTTCCAGCTTATGCCATGTTCTTGCAGAAGCTGAATGATGGTTTCGCTTGTTAGTTGTGGGCTGTTGCTGTCCTGCAATGGATAGACGTGGCCGGCTGAGGTCGCGCCGTACAAGTACATGCGGTTGGGCTGAGTTCGGCTCATGACCGGAGAAAACCAGCGGTCTGAAGTGGCAAAACTCGAAGCCATAAAGTAGTAATAGTTCAGTTGGTCGCCGGTGAAGTAGCCCATGGCACGGTGCCCAAGCACATCGAAGAAGCCAAAGCCGATGGCGTCCTTTCCTGCGGTGTGAACAAATCCATCCATAGGAGCGTTGTTCGCATTGGTGGAATCGTTGCGATTGCGGTCCACGTGGTCTTCATCCCAGGAGGGGCTGGGATTCTCGGTGCAGGCAGTCGCCAGCTTGTAGGCGTCCAGGGGCGCCCCTTTATCGTCTGTATTGGACGCGCTTGCAGGCTCACCGTCAAAAGTAGTTCCGTTGGTTGCTTGTGGGAAACCATTCTTCTGCCAATAGTCCGGGAGATGGCCGAAGTAGTGGTCGAAGGAACGGTTTTCCTGCAACATCACAATGATGTGGTTGATTGAGCTCAGGTCATGCGACTGGGCTTGTGCAAAAGCCGCGCTGACGCTTGCGTTTTGGCCATTAGAGAGGACAACCTGGCAAGTAGCTCCACTGCAGGCGCCGCTAAAGCCGGAGAAATTGAACCCTGCAGCCGGTGCAGCGCTCAGGCTAACCGCTGTTCCTGGGGGGAAACTCGCCGCACAGCTTGAGGGACAATTGATTCCTGCCGGGGTGCTTGTCACCGTTCCGCTGCCGGAAAGCGCCACCGTCAACTGGGCGGCCGGAACAGCAGTGAATGTGGCCGAGACAGTTTGGTTGCTGGAGAGCACAATTTTGCAGGACGAGCCGGTGCATGCTCCGGCGAAACCGGCAAAACTAAAGCCCGACGCAGGGGTCGGCGTAATGGTAACGGTGGTGCCTGGAGCAAAACCGGCGGTGCAGGTTGATGGGCAACTAATTCCAGAGGGGTTGCTGGTTATCGTGCCGGTGCCGGACACAGCCACAGTCAGTTGCACCGGCGTAGAGGTTGACGGGCCAGAGCCACCACCGCAAGCAACTAACAGCAATGCCAGGCACAAAGAAAACAGCAACAAAGGGCGCAGAGACACAGGGTAAGGATCCCGCTACTTTCGAACTGTTGGTTGCGAAACAGCTTAGCTGGGTTGCTTGCCGTGTCCTGCTGCGAAGCACCGGCGGCGCCGCCATGGCCGAAGTCCGGACGGCCATAAGGGGGGTGCGTGGCTAATTCACTTGCCAGCGGGGGGTTGGCTGGGGGGGGCCTCAATGCGTAGTGGCTGTCCCAGCGCGCTGGCCACGAACTTCAGCTGACTCGCGAGCGCCTGGCTCCAGCGTTCCACGCAATGCTGAGCCGATTCGTGCATCTGCCGCTCAAATGACTGCATGGTTTGCACGATCCCACTCTGCAGCACTTCGGAGACCGAAGCTTCGATTTCTCTTTGTGTATGGTTCAGCCGTGTGCAGGCGTCCTCGAGTTGAGTTGCAAGCGTTTGCGCATTGCGGGTTGTCAACTGTTCAAGCAGGACATCGGCGGCGCCTTCAAGTTCGGCTCTGGTCATAGAAGCGACTTCGCTGGCCATTGCCGCCAGGCGCGCCTCGAAATCTGATTCCAGGCGGCGGGCTGATTCGTCGAGCTTTGCCAGCCGACTTTCCACCACCGCGATTTGTGCTCTCACGCGCGACCAGTCCTCTGAGATGACGCCCTGCAGCCGCTGGATCTCCTGTTGCTGCTTCTGGTGTTCCGATTCCAACTGCTGGTGAAGAGAGCTCATCAACTCTTCGCTTTGCTGGCTGAGCCGAGTCTCTGCCGCTGCCACGCTCATTTGGAACTGTTCGACGGCGCTGCGGAACTGCTGTTGAAGGTCCTCGGCAATTCCGTCGGCCAAGGTCTGGGCACGTTGTTGAGCCAGCTTAAGCTCATTTGACGCGTGTTGCTGTAATTCACTTTGCGTCTGGCTGATCTTCCGCTCTATGGCGGCATGCGCCGTCCCTAGCACTCGGTCGGACTCTTCACGGGCCATTTGCAGGGCTCGTTGTCCGATGTCCTGACGCAGCCGTCCCCACAGTTCCTGTTCGAGCTCGGGAGGAATGTGCGATAGCGAGACCTCGAACCGGCTGCGGTTCGTCTCTCGCTGAGCCACCTTTTCCCGGAGCGTGGCTAGCTCCGCCTGCAATGGCTGCAGCAGAGGGGCCACTATCTTCTGCAGGCGGTCAGCGGGGATCTGCTGGTCCAGGGCGTCGGGGGCGTGGCGCAGAGCGGCAGACGAACTGTGCAGTTTATTGTCGGGCGTGAGCTGTGGCTTCATGGCTAGCGGCTGCTCGTGCGGATGTACCCAGTCTTCCGGGCAGGGATTCAACCCCCAGAAATTGTCGGGCGCATCCAGCTGCGCACCCAGTCTCCAGGCTTCAGGCTTGGAGCCAATGCGCTGACAATCAATGATGCGGGCCATCATTTGACGGCCATCTTTGGTGTGGAAGTGCACCGGGATACCGGCTTTCACTTCCATCGGGGACCGTATGGCGCAACCGTGGGCGTTGACCACAAGGGTTTCGCACACCTCGGAGAAGTCATTGCTGGGGTCCAGGCTGGTCACCAGAAGAGGGACCGCGATCGGCACTCTCGAACTGCGTCGTGATGCGGAAGATGCGTTGTATTCCTGCATAATTATGTTCTCTGTTCTGTGAGCCGTCGCACGATCAAAAGTGCGATCGCGACTAACTGTCCTCAAACCGAGCTCTGCCTGCCATTGTGGGGCGCAGCATAGCCAAGGTATCCAGCAACACCGAGCAATACGCCTTTGCGCTTTCCTCCGTCAAAGAACTCTCGTCTTCCACCCACGGCCGCAGGCGCTCCATGGCCTTGGCACTGATGTAGATGTTGTGCTGGTTGGGTCCCTCGACGCTGGGCGCACGCCATGCGGAATCAAGAGTTCCGGCAGACTGCGTTCGCAAGAGACCGGCAATGTGCTGCAAAGACCTGCCAATGTTAGCTAACAGGAATAGGAGGATGAGGACGAACACTCCGGCAGCAGTGCTGTTCAACCACAGAGCGCAGGCTGCGGCGCCCGCGATGATTCCAATGAGGGGAAGTGCTTTGCGAACCGATTGCCGGGAGAGGTGGCGCTTCACGCCCGCGTTTTTCAGGAGCCTGCGAATACGCTGCTCTAATCCCCAAAATTTGTCGCCGCACCAACCGGATATGCTGCTCGCCAAGCCTCGAGCGGAGTTTTGTGTGGTGCTGTGCATGGTGTCCATCTCCGGAGTGCCAAAACGGATTCTAGGATGAGGTTGGTACTAATCCCATGTAACGAAAGGAGTGCAGCAAATTCGTCTTCAGTGCCGCCAGAGCCCACGGCTGGTTGTGCATCCTGGATGAGAATGTGCGCGCCTCCCATTGTCCTAGCGGACAATGTGAATTCGCTGCCAGAAGTAACTTTCTCATTCTGAAACGCGAGTGTCTCGCATCTTCCAGCCTGTGCTTGCGGAGGGCCCTATATCTGTCGGGATGGGGGGTAAGACTCGCAGAGGCGTTTTATTGCGCCCCGCTCTGAGTCATTCAACTGGACGAATTCAACACCGTAGTGAAAACTGCGACGATTGCGAACCGTTGCATATACCTTGAGTGCGGGCGCCAGTTCCAGGTAGACCGTTCTCCCGGGGAGCAGGTGTTCGGGCAGGATCACATCCAGTCCGCCTTCGCTCAGTACGCGGCAGCGGCCGTTAAGCGGCAGAGTGGATGGCTCGTTGGGAGCCATGATCGCCCGAACAGGCCGGTCTACTCTATACCGTGGGAAGCGGCGTTTGATCATCGTGCAAAGCGTACCTCGAATTTCCTGAGACCGTGCTCTCACCGAAGGCCATGGCCGCGTGGACAAACTACGGCCAGCTATGGCTGTGTCCCCGAAAGACTTTGGAAGGGTGGTGTTATGCCGGATTCAGCCACAATATTCCGCCACGCTCGATGGTGGGCACGCGGAAGATCAGGTGAGTGCCGCGATGCTCAGGCGGCACTTCCTGCTTCTGGCCCAGGAACGGCACATAGTACATGCGCAAAGCGGGAGCCGCGGGAACAGTCACCGTCATTCCTGAGTCCGGCGTAGGCACCGCACTCTGACCGCCCCGTAATCCTCGAATATTGAAAAGGAAGATGTGGGCTGCGCCATTCAGACCGGCAATATTGGTAACGAGCAGGGGGGAAGCGCTGATCTGAATGGCGGCATCGGCCGTAATGGCCGTGAGCATGTTAGTGGCCCGCTGCTCGTCTGCTTTCTCCAGATTCGGGTCCAGGGATTGCAGGTAGGCGGTCCCAGCGCGCCCCTCGAGGCGCACAATCTGGCTGGAAGCGGGCAGGTCCGTGGCGTCCTGGCCGGTAATAATCAGTTTGGCGCCGCTGCCTAGCAGGTTCTTGAGGGCGGTCCGTTCGATCTCATCCAGCACGCGGACGTCAGGCAGTATCAGGGTTTTGCCTTTGAACCCGGCCAGCGTGCGCGGGCTCACAACCTCCCACTCGCGATGGTGCTGAAGGAGGAGAATGGCCCAGCCCTGGAATTCGGGTAGGAACTGGCTTTCGAAGTAGTCTCGCGTCCGAGGCGAAAAATAAATTCCGGCAGGCTGAAGAGGCTCCCGCAGATTGTAGATTTCTGTTTCATTTTCGGCAATCCAGGCAAAAATGCGCTGCCGCATGGCCCTATCGTTTGAGCCTGCCATTACGTGGCCGGGCGCATCCCAGAAATTTGCTCCCGCCGCTATTTGCGACATGGCCAGGTTCTGCATGGCATCGGCAGGCTTGATTTTCTTGTCGCCATCCCAGGAATAGTTCAGGATCCAGGTGGGCTTGCCCTGGGCAAAAGCGCGGAAAGCCCGCATTCCCACCTGATATTTGAGCCAATCCAGCGGGGTGCGCGAGGAAGCCATGTGGTCGCCGCCGCCGAACTCATACTCGTGGGCGACGGCGTCCACGACGGGATAGAGTTGGTACACGTCGGCGCCCACCCGTACCGCCGCCTCATCAATACCGGGATAGATTTCCGGGATCGTCTTGATGTTGGGATTCACCGACTTGGCGTTCTGGTCAATTTCCTGCATGAAATCCGTGATTGTGCTTATACGGAAGTCAACCCACTTGCGGAAGTTCGGGTCATTAAAATCGCCCAGCTTCAAGTCATGACGGGCGTCCAGGCCCGTCGCCTTGCGGAAAGCGGCAACCGTATAGTCGTCGAAGCTGGCCCAGGTGTGCTCCCAGCCCTCGAAGTGGGTCATCCAGTAGGGAATGTCTACGTAAATGCCGTCAATGCCGGTAGCGGCGATCTGGCGCACGCGCTGCATGTAGATTTTCCGCCATTCGGGAGCATAGGGGCTCACCCAGACGTCCTCGTCGCCGGGGGCAATCCAGAAAGCATCCCCGCCCTTGAAAATCGCCGGTTCGCCGGTCAGCTTGCGCTGCAGCCAGTCAGGATGTTCTTTGGCTAATGTGTGCGGGGTCTGGTTGGCCAGGGCGGTAATGCACTCCAGCCCGGCGATATAGACGAAAGCGTAGTTGTGCGCGGCATGGGCCCGCTGCGCCAGATCTCGTATGGCGGCGAGTTTCGCGCGCGGATCCACGAAGCTTTCGTAGCGCCCGGGTATGTCGTTATCCACCTCGATTCCGAAGACGCGGTCCTCGGTGGCATTGCGCACAATCTGGGCAGCGTTATCGCTCTTCAGGGAATAGGCGCCAATACGGACAAAGTGAGTCCAATCCTGCTCCTTTGAGTTAGGGGAAGCCATCAGTACTACGGCGAACAGCAGATGGGAAATTACAAGACGGCTTGTTCGGTTCATTTTCAGACTTCGACCAATCATGGGTGCGTAGCACCCTACCGCTTGCCTTGCTTTCAGCTTGCCACCACTGTCTAACACCCACTGAACGAGACGGAGACAGGAATGGCTACCCCCAAAACGGGGGTAGCCCCTCTATGCCTAGAACTGAAAGCGCGCCCCAAACTGCATTCTACGGAAATTATTGGTGGTGGAAGTGACCGTGCCGAAACTACCATCTCCCGACCCGACATCTGGGAAGGCAAAGCGCTGATGGTTGGCAACATTGAATGCTTCCGCCCGCACCTGAAGCTGCATACCCTCCCGGACTGTGAATTCCTTGGAGAGTGAAATATCGAGGTTGTTGATTCCTTCACCTCGCAGGTTAGAGAAGTTCCGGGGAGCGTTGCCGGGAACGTTATCCCCAGGGAAGGCGAAACAATTCTGGTTCAAGTAGGGCTGCGGGGACCCTGCCTGTGTGGATTGCGCGGCCTGTTTCCAGCTCAGGCCCGTTCGCAGTTGCGAGCAGATAACGTCCGGCCGCTGATTGCCATCGGCCAGCAGGCCAGTGCTGTCATAAACCGCTATCGGCTGTCCTGACTGCAAAGTGAGGAACGTGTAGAGCGACCAGCCCCCGACCACACCATCGAGAACCCGGTTCATGCCCCTTCCGACCCAGCGTCCCCTGCCGATCGGCAAGTCAAAAATGATTGCCGTTGTGAGGCGGTGGGTCGCATCATTGGAACTAATGCCCCACTCCCCCTGCACACTGTCGAGCAGTTGCCGGTTGTCAAACTGGAGGTTGCCAACCCACGCATTACGTCCGGCGGAAGAGTCGTCCGTCGCCTTCGAGAAGGTGTAGTTGCCTTCGAAACTCAGGTAGTGGCTGGCCCGCTTCTGGAAACGAATCTGCAGCGAATGATACCAGGAGTTGGCAGTCAAAGGTGGCAGGCCCTCGAAAGAGCCGTCGAATTGCGGGAACGGCCGGAGCAGGTTCAATAACGGGATCGTCGGATCCAGGTAGATAGAATCTGCCACGTCGGCAGGCTGGAAGATCGGCGACGATGGGCAATAAGCCGGTTTAGGACTTACCACTGTGAAGAAACACTGGAACGGGTTGGGAACTTGCTGATTGAGGAAACCGGTTACGTCGCCGCCGGGAGCGAGTGCAATCGCTTGTTGGCGCATGGCACTCGACAGAAAGTTGCGATCGCGGGGAGTAATGCCGTTAACCTGCCCTCCGGCTCCCGCCCATGGGAGGTGCGTGCTGCGGTTGGCAGAGTAGTCCACACCCACCACGATCTGTCCCGGGAACAGATGCTGAACCCCCAGGTTCCACTGGTAAATCTGGGCGTTCCGAACGCTACCTGTGTCGAGGTCGCTGGCATTACCGTATCCCCACTGCGCCAGCTTTCCGTACTTGGTTCCCTGGGGCGGCGTCAAACCTGCCGGGAATGGGTTGCTCAGGCTCGCATATTGGGTCTGAAAATTATCTTTGCTGAATAAGATATTGGCAGTTCGGGAGAACGATGGCCCAGCGTACTGAAAATTGGTGGCCACGTTCATGCCATAGAACACGCCGGCGCCGCCGCGCAGCACCGTGTTGGAGGCGAGTTGATAAGCAAAGCCTAGACGCGGGGCGAAGTTGTTGCGGTCCACGGGCGCATTCCGATTTGCTGAGGTGGCGAAAACGCTGGTGCCTAGGACTTGGCCGATCGTACCGAACTGGGGAAACCCAGCAACCCTGAGAGCCGGAATACTTATTCCCGTGTTCCCCTTATAATCGCTAAACTGCAAGCGATTGTGACGCTCGGAGTAAGGGGTGCTCCACTCATATCGCAAACCGAGGTTGAGTGTGAGCTTGGGAGTGACCTTCCAATCGTCTTGCACAAAGAAGGCGGTTTCTTTCGACCTGTCCGCCACCGCCGGGATGATGTGCAACTGGGCATCTTGGCCAAACCCGGTAAGGATCGTCGCGAAGGGATTGCCTTGCGGAGTATCGCTCTCTCCCAGTCCCTGTCCGGGCTGCTGAGTGGTCACATCGCGCGAGAAGTTGAAAATACCCGTGGGATTGTCGGGCTGAAAAAAGTTGTTGTAGAACAGGCGCTGCTCGCCACCGAACTTAATGGAATGAGCCCCGTGCACCCACTGTAGTGACGAGGAATAGCTGTAGAGGGTGTGGGCGAAGTGAGTGTCCACGCAGCACTGGGTGAACATGGAAAGAAAAGGATCGTCGACATTGATAGCGGGAATGCGGGTAAGTCCGTTGGCCGCCAGGATTGAGGGCAGTCCCACATCACTGAGGGTAGGGTAGCTGTTGTTCTGTACGGGTTCATGCACGCGGTCCACGCTGAAGCGGCTGGTCC
>Ga0075425_100008458_pt1 | contig 10911 bp, 9 predicted proteins | sample SoiMethybrSBSTD4_FD_75300 | JGI IMG/M metagenome (GOLD analysis project Ga0075425, IMG submission 75300) | Bulk soil microbial communities from a Populus tree surrounding site in Tennessee, USA - Soil MetaG P. TD hybrid SBSTD4 | ecosystem: Environmental > Terrestrial > Soil > Tree plantation...
GGCGCCGAGATCAAGATCATCGGCGGTTCCAATTACGGCTATCCTTATCAAGTGATCGGCAATCCACAGTTCAAATCGCTCAACGATCTCAAAGGGCAGAAAGTCGCCGGCGCCTCTCTGGCAAGCATCACGACGACGATTTTCAAAGATGTCATGCAGCGGCGCGGTATTCCACCGACGGCATATACGTTGTTGTTCGTTGGCGGCAGTCCGGAGAGGTTCCAAGCAGTCGCTTCGGGTCAGGTCGCGGCTTCGCTCGCGGAAGCACCGCCGTTCAATTTCAAGTCCATTGAAGCCGGCCGCAAGGTGCTGCTCAATTATTCGGACGAGATCAAGAATCTGCAGTACACCGCGTTTTTTGCATCGAACAAAGCGTTAGCGCAAAATCGTTCGCTGTTTACCCGCTTTATTCGCGCCATCGGTCAGGGAATGCATTGGGTCAACGATCCCGCCAACGAGAAAGCGGCGATCGAGTTGATGGTTCAGCGCTTGAAAATTGACGAGGGGATCGCCGCACAGACCTATCGATTCATGATTCCCGAGAACAAGGCCTTTCGTGGCGAAGGCATTGTCGATGGCGCGGGACTTGCGGAAATGATTCGCTTGCTCGCAGCCGACAACATGATTTCCGAACGCAAGCCATGGGAGACTTTTGTCGATCCGGCATTCATGCCGGCAGCGAAATGATTGCGTTTATCTGATTGAGATTTCGTTAACGCATGCAGAGAAAATCTCCCCTGGCCCCTCTTTGTCAAAGAGGGGTAGAAACCCACAAAGGATTCTCCCTTGGAAAAAAGGGAGATACAGAGGGATTTCTTCTGTTTCTTATAACTGTCGGCTTATTGCCGCCATTGTGAAACCGATTTCCAGAAGATTTAAATCCCGTGACAGCTCTAACGAAGTTTTCGACGAACCGGTTACGGCTTCCAACCGCTCGCTTGCAACTCGGCGTTGGCTTTCTTCACGAAACTCAGGTCGAAGACATCCGCAACCTTGATGTCGCGTTGCACCTTCGTGGTCCGCTTCATATCGTCGATCATGGATTGTAAAACCTTGTCGTCGCTGAAGCCTTCCTTCAGCACCAGCTTGCTTTGCGTATCGTAGATGGCGCTCACTAACTCCCGGTCTTTCATTCGCAAGCCGTCCGCCATGTACTTGATTGCCGCTTCCCGCTTCGTCACATAAAAGGTAAGCCCCTTCAGCGCGCCGCGCACGAAGCGGAAAATCTTATCCGGACTCTGTTTGATCTTGTCCGCAGACGTCGCCAAGCCGCCTTCGATCAGATTCGCGTACTCGCTGGCGGTGCCGAGCTTGCGATATCCTTCCTTCTGCGCCTTGAGGCTCATCGCCGTGTTGAACAAGGTCGCCTGAATCGATTTGGTCTGGAGCGCCGGAAAGCGGACCTCATCGCCGCCCATAACCACGAGATTGACGTCCTTGGTTGGGTCGAGGCCGTTTTTGCGCAAAATCTCGCGCGCGACCACTGCAAGCGATCCCTCCGGCGACATGACGCCTATGGTTTTACCGCGCAACTGCGCGATCGATTTGATGTCGGGTTCGGAGATCAAATCCCAACCTGGCTTATCCTGAAAAACCGTCACCAGCCGGACAGGAACACCTCGCACCGCTGCCGCTAGCGCGCTCCCGGCATTGGTGAAAAAATCAACCTCGCCCGCGAGCGTCGTGCGGATAGCAATCTCGCCGCGGATGCTCAGCAGCTCTACATTCAGCCCTTCTTCCTTGAAGTAGCCCTCCTTTTGCGCGATCACGAGCGCAAATACCGACGTATTCATCGATGGGTAAGCAACGCGGAGATTATCGATGGCGAACGCGGTTTCGCCCGCGAAGAGCAGAATCGCATAGGTAAAAATCACCAGACGTATGATTCTCATGGCAAGCTCCCTGTTAAGCCGATTACATCCAAACCCGAGCGCAGCATCCTGCGCCCAAAAGTTCGATGGCACGCCGCTTATTACTGACGCGTTGTAACTCCAGGCCAAACTTCGGTCAAGACGCCAGTGTCGCGGATCGTGGTCGACTTTGGATGAGGTCAAATCAGATCCTTCGCTAAAGCTTAGGATGACACGATGATCGACCCAAGACTTTTTTCTGTCATTCTGAGGAGTACAGCGACGAAGAATCTCAACTGAACCACTACGTTCTGGCGGCGATGCGAAAGCCGTAGTCCGCGTATTTGAAAGCCGCGGGGAGTGAGCTGCGCGCCGCACAGCGGCTGTACTGGATTCGATGGCGCCACGAGCCGCCGCGCGAAGCGCGCCGCTGGCCGAAGGCGGGGCCGCGCGGATTTCGCTCCGGCGAATGGGAATAATATCGGTAATCGTACCAGTCGGCGCACCATTCGTGCACGTTCTCGCTCATGTCATACAATCCAAACCCGTTCGGCGCGTTGACGCCTACTTTGGCCGGACCGTCGCTCTCTGGATTAGCGCCAACAAACGTTGCCGGTGGCGGTTCGTCTCCCCAGGGATAGAGCGCGCCTTCGAGTCCGCCGCGTGCCGCACGTTCCCACTCCGCTTCCGTGGGCAAGCGAAACGATACGTGCTTCTGTTCGCTCAACCAGGCGCAATAAGCAACGGCATCTTCCCAACTCACGCCGACGACCGGCTGCTCTGGATCGGAAAAGATCGGATTCAAAAAAAACGGCGCAGGCTGTTTCCGAGTTGCTTCGATAAATTTTATGTACTCATGATTCGTGACCGGAAATCGGCCGATGCCGAAACGATCCACCCAGACGCGGTGGCAAGGTTGTTCGTTCTCCTGGCCTTGCACAGAACCCATGAGAAACCAGCCGCCGGGAATCGTCACAATATCGGGAGCGATCATTGAGCAAATCTAAGACTCTGGGAAAAAACTTGTCAAACAAGATTCAGCGATGCCAATGTAGTTAATGTGCCATTCGAGCGAAGCGAGAAATCTTTCTTTATTTCATGCCTACCCTCTCAAAATGTGAACTTCATCGAACAGCCCTATGACTCAACCAGCATTGCACCCAATCGAAGAATTGCCGTATAAGCAGGTCTCACACGAAGTCGGAGGACAGAATGAATTTTCGACCATTGTACTTACTGCGTAGACTCTTCGGACCAGGAACTGTAGGAGCTCTTTTTCTTCTCGGATTGTTAGCTTCCCAAGTGCAGGCGCAACCAGCACCTTTTTACAAAGATAAAACCATTCGCATCATCGTCGGTTTTACTTCCGGCGGCCTTTACGATCAGTACGCGCGCATTCTCTCCCGCCAAATGGGCAAACACATACCCGGCAATCCCAACATCATCGTGCAGAACATGCCCGGTGCGGGCTCTCTAAGCGCGACCAATTACGTATACGGCGTAGCGAAGCCCGATGGCTTGACTCTCGGCATGCCCGGAAGCGGGATATACCTCGATCAACTCTTGGGTCGTAAGGAAGCGACCTTCGATGTCGCGAAATTTTCCTGGATCGGCAGCGTCGATCAACGCGACTTGCTGCTTTACCTGCGCGCGGAAGCGCCGTGGAAGTCCATCGAGGACGTGCTCAATTCGAAGGAAGCGCCGAAATGCGGCTCGACGGGGACCTCCGATTTGACGACCATCGTCAACAACGTACTTGAGGAAACGCTCGGCGCAAAATTTCAAGAGGTGCGCGGTTATCCCGGCGGCGTTGAAATCGACTTGGCGCTCGAAAAGGGCGAGATTCACTGCCGCGGTACGGGCATTACGACGCATTTTGCCCGGGAACCTTACTTCACCTGGCACAAGAATGGATTCGATCGCCACCTCGTTCAAACCGGCAACAAAAAAGATCCACGTCTGCCAGACGCGCCGACACTGCTCGATCTCATGGATAAAAAGAAAACGCCGGCGCTCAGCCGCAATGTCGCCAAAGTGATGCTGGTCTCGGCAACTCTCGGGCGACCCATGATCACGACTCCGGGAATTCCAACAGATCGCATCAAAACTTTACGGGATGCCTACCTGAAATCGTTCCAAGAACCCGAAGTGGTCGAGGAAGCGAGAAAAACCAAGCTCGACCTGGCGACGCTGTCGGGCGAAGAGGTAGAGACACAGATTCGCGAAGTGATGAACCAGCCAAAGGAAGTTATCGAGCGCGTCAAGAAACTATCAGAATAAGGGCGGAGCACGCCGCGCCCTATTCCTATGAAACCTTTCGTTCGCTATACCGCGCTCGTTCTCGGCATGCTATTTCTCTGTGGCGCCGGCTTCGCTTGGTTCGATGTTCTCACCCACGAGAATGTCTTAAACAACCCCGAACTGAAAATCGCCGCAGGCTGGTTGATGACGGGATTAATGCTACTTGGGCTCAGTGTCCGCGGATGGCGCGGGCGCTAGTAATCTGAGTCCGTCTTCGGAGTCGATGCGACCTCGTCGATAGCAAAAACGCTCTTTCTGCCGCCCTGGCGCGCATTCGAGAATAGTCGCGTGGAGCGAAGTTACTTTCCGCTCTCCAGCTCTTTCACCACTGCCCGGGCAAACGAGAAATCACGGATCTCGTCGAGTGGCCGCTTTTTGTCGGCAAGCCTTTCCATTTGAAATTCGATCTCGCTGTCGGTCATTTGACCGTCGCGCGCGAGCGCCTTCAGTTCGACGTCATACGATCGCGCGGCGATTTCCGTTGTCTGAGGAACGAACTTCGTCATGATGCGTATTGTTTCTTCTCGGTTCTCATCGATAAAGCGATTGGCTCGGAGTGCGGCTTTTATCGTTCGCCGGAGAATCTGCGGGTTTTCTTTGATGAGCTTGTCGGATGCGAACAAACCCGATGACGGCACGCCGATCTCGGGCGGGCCGGAGATGGCTTTCAGCCCCATCTGCTGTAGCGTCAAATCATACGGCGGCGGGACCGAGACTGCCTGCACAGCACCGGTGATCACGGCTTGAAATCTCAGCGACGGATCGCCGACGGCAATCGCCTGAACGAGATTCGGATCGACGCCTTTCATACGCAAGAGCTCTCGCCCGATGATGTGATCGCCGCCGTTCACCGCCGTGACTCCGAGTTTTTTTCCTTTTAGATCCTGAATGTCTTTGATGACCTCCGGGCGGACCATCAAATAGTAAACACCCTTTTTGAGCAGGACGAGCACCGTTTTCATCGGCAATCCCTGCACAATGCCCCGAAATGTGCTGACAAAGGAGGTGGTGAAGGTGACATCAGTGTTGAGCACCGCCATCGCGCCGAGCCGTGGATTGATCTGAATGAACTCGACCTCCAATCCTTCCTCTTTGAAAAATCCTTTGGCCTGGGCAACATAATAGGACGTGTTGGTATTGCTGCGGCTCGAGAGCGAGATGCGGATCTTTTGCGTTTGCGCACTGGCGCTTTGCTGGCAGCAAAGAATCCCGAAGAACGCAGCGAGCACTACCGCAACGCGCCTGCACGATGGAATCCACTTCATGGTCTTCTCCCGCGGCTCAAAATAGTCGCCGCAGCGCCAACCGTCAAGAACGGTGCTGCATCGTGATATTTACATCCCACCGCGATTTGAAATAGATTTCTGTTCCGTGAAGACATGGACAATACTACTGTTCTTGTTTTTGTTGCGGAACAGCGCTTTTGCCAATCCCTTTTTGCCGCACGCGGGCGAACCGGCAACGATGCTGCGCGTGGCCACATCGGCAGTCACCGGTGGCTTCGTACACTTTTACAGCGGTCTTGATTACGGGATTTTTGAAAAATATGGGCTCAAATACGAGCACATTTATATTCGAGGCCAATCGCCGGCTTTGGCCGCCCTCGCCAACGACCAGGTCCAATTCAATTACGGTGCAGCCGATGGCAGTCTTCCCGGTTTGGCTGCCGGTGTCGAGGCTAAGTTCGTCGCCTCGCCGCTCGTCAAGCTTCCCTATGTCATGGTCGCACGGAGAGAGATTCGACGTCCCGAAGACCTCAAGGGCAAATCCATCGGTGTAACCCGTCCCGGTGATTTGAGCGCGCGCTTATCGCGCCAGGTGATCCGCAAGTTCGGTTTGACGGCTGATGACGTCACGATCCGTCCCATCGGCGGCAGCCAAACCGAACGCTATCAAGCTATGGTCGCCAATGTCGTTCAGGCAATTCTTGTGACGCCGCCGCTGGACGCCCGTGCGAAAAGCGACGGTTTTAATGTGATCTATCGTCTTATCGATCTGGACATACCGTTTATTTACAGCTCGCTGATCACCAACTATCGAATGCTGCGGGAACGTCCCGAAACGGTGCAGCGCATGGTCGCGGCGCTTGCCGAGACGGTTTACTTCGTCGAAAAAAATCCGGAGAAGGCGAAAGCCGCCATTGCGAAAGCGATGCGAGTCAAAAATGAAGAGGCGTTGCAATCTTCTTACAACGTATATGCGAAAGAAATTGTCGATCGGACCATGATTGTGCCGGGAAAGTCCATAAGTGAAGCCGTCGAGATTGCACGCGAAACCGGCACCATCGTGCGACGCAAGCCGGAGGAGTTGTACGACAACAGCTTCGTAACCAACTTGGAAAAAAGTGGATTTCTGAAAGAGCTTTGGGGCAGTGAAAATTACCGAAGATAGACAGGAGTGTTGGATCATCGGCTGCATCTCGCCGTTGCCGGGCGATCATCCGGGAGCGTCGCTGCCATATGCTCGCCTATTTACAAGGGCTTTGTCTTTACATAAGGTGCGCCGCATGAAGCTCCCTACTTCTGTGTTGCTTTTTCTCTCCTTGGTTTCTTCGGCCTTTGCAAATCCTTACTTGCCAAAGCCAGGGGAGAAGGTTCTTTCGATGCGCGTCTCGACGTGCGCCGTCTCCGGCGGTTTTATCCATCTCTACACGGGTTTGGACTACGGGTTATTCGACAAATACGCCTTCAAGTTGGACAACGTTTTTATCCGCGGCAGCGCGCAGAATCTGACCGCCCTGACCACCGATGAAGTGCAGTTCACCTATTGCGCTTCCGATGCGCTCATTCCCGGATTGGCGGCCGGAATCGAGGCCAAAATTGTCGCGTCTCCGCTTGTGAAGCTGCCCTACGTCTTGGTTACCCGAAAAGAGATCAAACGACCGGAAGATCTCAAGGGGAAATCCTTGGGGATCGCGCGCGCGGGAGATTTAAGCGACCGGCTTTCCCGCGCGGTTGTGAAAAAATTTGGCTTCACTCCTCAAGCGGTGACGATTCGGCCGATGGGTGGAAGCCAGGGCGAACGCTATCAGGCCATGGCGGCGGGCATCGTCGATGGCGTGATCATCACACCGCCGCTCGATGTGCGCGCCAAGAACGAAGGCTTCAATGTCATGTATCGCCTGATCAATTTGAACATTCCCTTCATCTACAGCTCGCTCCATACGAGTAATAAAATGTTGCGCGAGCGGCCCGAAATCGTTCAGCGCATGGTCGCCGCTTTCGCCGAAACTTTATACTTTGTCGAGAAAAACCCCGACAAAGCCAAAGCGTCGATCAGCAAGGCCATGCGCACCAAAGATCCTGAAGCGCTGCAATCCGCCTACGACGTCTACGCTAAAGAAATAGTCGATCGCACGATGGTGGTGCCGGCCAAAGCCGTTGCTGACACCGTCGAGCTCGCCCGTGAAGAGGGCTCTCCGGTCCGAAAAAAACCCGAAGAGATCTACGACAATACGTTCGTCAATAACCTGGAAAAAAGCGGATTCTTAAAAGAGATCTGGGGCAACGAACCGTACAAGCGCTGAATTGTCATTGCGCGCACAGCAACTCGAGTCGTCCCCTGAATTGCGTGTCAGATTGGCGGACGCGGTTCGGGCGCACGCCGTGCGCCCGAACCAAGCCTTCTTCTCGATAAATTCGTTTACACGCTCAGTCGCATACGCGCCCGAATGTGTAAGGGGCGTATAATCTACGCCCGTTCTGGATACCGGCGTTCGGCGTATGGCTGCATCACACAAGGCATCAGAACATTAGTTCCAGAGATAGAGGCGAGAACATCTCCTGCCCCAATAGGTCTAGCTGCCCATCATCTTCTTGAGCTTTTCGACCACCTCTTTCGGCTGCGACATTACGTCTTTCGCCAGCGCTTCCACTTCTTCACCCGTGGTCGGATTCATATCGAGCTTCTTTCGTTTGGTCTCTGCGAGAAAATCAGGGTCTTTCATCGTTTTGTTGAACGCCTCACGAATGGTCTTCACCAGCTCCGGGCGCATCTGCGGCGGCGCAAGATAGGGGCGGTGGAATTCGCCGGAAGCCAGCAGCGCCGTGGCCAGCCGCCGCCCCGCCTCGGGCGTTTTGTATTTGTCCATCAGCTCAAAAAGCGTCGGCGTATTGGGCAATTTCTCGTCTCGGCTTCGACCGCCTTGAACCAGCTCTCGAGTAAATCCCTGCTTACGCCAGGTATGAAACGGCTCGCGCGAGAAGTACGCCTCCGAGCTCAGCGAACGGCACACAATCTCGCCTCTCTCCACCGCGAGATCGATTTCATTGCCACCTTGATATCCGGCAATCACATTAAATTTCGCGCCAACCGTTTCTTCCAAGAGTTTGGGCACGAAGTATCCCATGTTGCTCATCCCGGTGGTGCCGCATTTCGGCGCCTCTTTGGCGCTGCGCACATCTTCAACACTCTTGAACGACGTATCCGCACGCATATAGAGCACCTGCGGCGACTTGGTGGCATTCCCCACCCAGGTAAACTTCGTCCAATCGAATTTCACCTGCGGGCGTCCGATCAATTGCTCAAAGTAAAGACCCGCATTGATCGCGCCGAGGGTCAAGCCGTCCGGCTTCGCCACTGTGTAAACGTAGTTCGCGGCGATCATGTGCCCGGCGCCCGGCATGTTTTGCACGATAATATTGGGGTTACCCGGCAAGTATCTCCCCATAAACAGGCCGATGGCGCGAGCGTAAAGATCATAGAGATCGCCGGCCACCGTGCCGACGACGATGGTTATGGTTTTTCCCTGGAAGGACGGCGTTTGAGCGGCAACCGTGCCATGCAGCAAAAATAAAAATATCGCCGCAATTGTTTTCGTCATTTTTCCTCCCAACTCTCTGTCAAAGACTCCCCAGATGCGACTCACCTACCATGTCTCCGCGCGACCACCCTGCACCCACCAGTTGAGTCGTGGCTCGATGCCGAGCTCATATCCCTTATGATGCGCTGTCGCCAGCTCATAGCATTTTTTTGCCAGCGCGATATCGATAATTCCTTGGCCGCCCTGATTCTTGTAGACAATGATTTGTTTGTCATCCGTGCGCCCCTGCACGCGGCCAGAGAGCACATCGGAAATCTCGACAACTTTCTCCCATGTGATCACGCCATTCTGTATCGGCCAATAGATATCGCCCTGCTGCGAATCGATCGCCTGAGCTTTCGATAAGGCAACAATGAAATCGCAGCGCCGGAGCGTCGCGTCGTCGATCTCCCGACGCGGTGCGGCGAGATTGCCGCTCTTGACCAGTTCGATGTTGCTGCCGATGACAGAAACGATGTATTGCCCTTCTTCCAACCACGCTCCGTCGATCACCGGAACATTCGTATTGGTCATGCAGAGAATGATGTCGACATCCTTGGCCGCCATCTCAGGCGCATCGACGGGCTTGACGGTGACACCCGTCTTGGCGCTGATTTTTTTCGCGAAGCCTTCTCGGTGAGCCGGCGTCGGACTGAAGACCTTCGCGGATTCGATCGTGCGCAGCCGGCAGAGCCCCGCAAAAGTTGCCCAGGCCTGCTGCCCAGACCCGTAAATACCGACGCGCCGTGCGTCTTTGCGGGCAAATAAATCTAAGCCGGACAGACTCGCCGCCGGCGTGCGCAAATCAGCGACCCCGGTGAAATCGCGCGGCCGGTGTGCCATCACTGCGAGCAATGAGCCGCTGTCGCTATCATAAATCAGCGCCAGTTCGGTTTGCTCGGCATTGAACGGCGGCCGCTTCTGCGTACTGCCGACGATCGCTTTTCGATGCAGCGCGACCTGCGCGCCGATCGCCCCATAGGTCGCCGATCCGCCGGCATAGACATTCAAAACCGTATCGAAGCTACCTTCCGCGATCTCGCGGTGCAGGTTGAGCCGCTTGCGCGGCGCATTGACGCCCCGTGGCGACAGCAAATCGCGCAGCGCGCTCTCGGTGAGTTCGACTGCGTCTTTGAACGAAATCAGTTGATCGACGTCGTCGGAATGAAAGAAAAGCGCCATGGGAACTTCCTCATTCGGCCAAGCTAAAATCCGCCTGCCAAAGTTTTTGCATGTTGGTCATCTGATTTTCAGAAAACCCCGGCGCTCCCGAAGACGCGACCGCATCATCGATGTGACTCGGTTTAGAAAACCCGACGAGCACCGTCGAGACATTTGGATTGATCAAAGCAAAACGGATCGCCGCCTGAGTTAATTCCTTACTCTCCACTCCGAGCGCCACTTTCACCTTTTGCGCACGTTTCAGGTCGACCGCGTAATCCGATCCCGGCGATAATGTCTGTCCGCTTCCGCCGCCTCCGGTGCTGGGATCCGCGGTGAGAGCGCCTGCCGCCAGAACTCGGATGACGAAAGCTCCCATGCCATTGGCTGCGGCGCGATCCAGAATGCGCCGATAATTTAACGCGCTGAACGACGCCGGCACTGGGTTCCCGGCGCTGGGATTGAGCAAATTGTAGTAGCATTGAAAGCCGTGGAACTCGCCGCTATCGACCAATTCGAGCAGCGCCTCCGGATCGCCGAGGCCACTAAAACCAAAAAAGCCGACTTGGCCCCGGTCACGCATCGTTTTGAAGCCAGCGATCACGCCATCGGCGGCAAGGACGTCGGCGGGAGTTAGGCTAAACCGTCTTTCCGTGCCCCGCGCCGTCGTCACGCGTGTGTGGAGTTGCACGAAATCGACACGTTCGCGCCTGAGTCGGCTCAGTCCGGCTTCGACAGCCTGAATCGTGGCTGCTTTAATATCGGTTACAGAGTCCGCCTCGAGTCGGATCTTTGTCG
>Ga0075425_100008459_pt1 | contig 10911 bp, 8 predicted proteins | sample SoiMethybrSBSTD4_FD_75300 | JGI IMG/M metagenome (GOLD analysis project Ga0075425, IMG submission 75300) | Bulk soil microbial communities from a Populus tree surrounding site in Tennessee, USA - Soil MetaG P. TD hybrid SBSTD4 | ecosystem: Environmental > Terrestrial > Soil > Tree plantation...
AGATCACGCGCGTGCCGCCGGTGACGACGACGGCGTCGCCCTATGCGGCGGTCTACACCCTCAACTGGCTGACGGCGTCGGGCACGGCGTGTTTCCTGGCGACGCTGGCGGCCGCCGCGTGCCTGCGCGTCAGTCCGCGACGAGTGGTCGGTCTCTACGTCGCCACGTTCCGGCAGCTCTCGTACGCGATCGCGACGATCGCGGCAATGCTCGGACTCGCCTACGTGATGAACTACGCGGGCATGACGTCGACACTGGGCCTCGCCCTTGCGGCGAGCGGCCCGGCGTTTCCATTCTTCAGCGCCGTCGTCGGCTGGCTCGGCGTGTTCCTGACCGGCAGCGACACATCGGCCAACGCGCTGTTCGGGAATCTCCAGGTCGTGACTGCGAACGCGCTCGGCCTCAATCCCGTGCTCACGGCGTCGGTCAATTCCGCCGCGGGCGTGATGGGCAAGATGATTTCCGTGCAGAGCATCGCCGTCGCGGTCGCCGCCACCGGCATGACATCGGCGGACGAGAGCCGCCTCTTTCGATTCACCATCAAACACAGCGTGCTGCTGATGACGGCAATGGGTCTGATTGCGCTGATGTTCGCGTACGTGTTCCCGGGTGCCGTGCCGGCCGCGAGGTAGTGTCCCTCTGTAACTGGACGATCGCTTCATGGATGTCCGCATCGACGTCTGGCTCGACGTCGCGTGTCTGTTCCGGACGCGTTCGGAAGCGCAGAACGCCTGCAAGGCCGGTCGAGTGTCGGTCAACGGACAGGTCGTCAAGCCGAATCGCCATCTGCGCCAGGACGACGAGATCCAGATCGGCCGTCCGTTCGGCCGCAAGCAGAAGATTCGCGTGCGCGCGCTCGCCGACCGTCATGTCGCAAAAGCCGAGGCCCGTCTGCTTTACGAAGATTTGACGCCGCCGCCAACTCCTGAAGAGATCGAGTCTCGGCGGATCGAACGGATGTATCGCGCAGCCGTGACGCCGCCGCGCGCGCCGGACAAACGGCAGAGGAAAGAGTTGCGGAAGATGCGGGGAAAGCCGTGAGGTCCGAGAGGGGCGGCTCCCGAGCCGCCCCCCGCTGTCATCCGGGGTTACTCCGGTCGATTTCCGATATCGCCGCCGACGGCGCCGCCGCCGGTGCGATAGTTGCGCGTCCCGCCCGATTCCGTTCCGGTCGTCGTGCCTTCCGTCACATCGCGCGAGCCCGGGTGTTTCGTGCGGTCGTGTTGCGAGCCCCCGACCATCGATTCGTTGTTCTCGAGGTCGCGATCTTCATCGGTGTGCGCGCCGCGAGAGGGCGACGCCGCGGGACGCGGAGGATTGATATCGCCGAGGATGCCGTGGGTAATGCGGTCGTTGAGATCGCTCATTTGCTTCATGCCTCCGCCGTACTGAAGGCAAGCGAGGTGCCACGCTCGGACTCGGCCGTTTCCGACAACTTCACCCAGAGCCGCAGAACTTCGGCGACGCTCCAGGCCTGCGCGATGCAACCGCGCGGCGTGAATGGCGGCTCGGCATCGAAGACTTCGGCGATCGATCCGATGCATGCGCGATAAACGGTGTCGTAAGCGAAACCCTCGAGCATCCGCCGCGCCCCGTCGACGTCGCCGGGATGCAGCTTGAGCCAGGCGTCGACGAACGGACCGATGAGCCACGCCCACACCGTGCCCTGGTGATACGCGGCGTCGCGCGCGCGCAGGTCTCCGAAATAGCGCGGCTTGAAATCCGGATCGCCGGGCGCGAGGGATCGGAGGCCGACAGGCGTCAGCAGTCGATCGCGTACGGCGTGCACGACGGGCGCCCATCGATCGCCGGCGAGCACCGGATGCGGCAGCGCGACGGCCAGGATCTGGTTCGGCCGGAACTTGCGATCGACGGCGCCGTCGGTGCCGTCGCAGTCGACGACGTCGTAGAGATAGCCGCCGTCGGCAAACCAGAACCTCCGATTGAAAGAGTCGCGCGCTTTCTCGGCGCGCGCCCGATATTCGGCGGCTTCAGCCGCGTCGCGCTGCTCGATTTCGCCGGCGGCCCATCGCTCCATCAGCCGAAGTGCGTTGTACCAGAGCGCGTTGATCTCGACCGCCTTGCCGCGCCGCGGCGTGACGACCCAGTCGTCGACCTTCGCGTCCATCCACGTCAACTGATAGCCGTCGGCGCCCTGCGCCAGCAGGCCGTCGCGGCCGTCGACGTGGATGCCAAAGCGCGTGCCGCGGACGTGCGCCTCGACGATCGACTTCAGCGTGGGATACAGCATCGAGAGCGTCAACCGATCGCCGGACAGCTGCACGTAGCGATCGACGGCGTGGAAGAACCAGAGCGAGGCATCGGCGGTGTGGTACAGCCCCTCCGTGCGGCCCTCCGGGAACAGATTCGGGATCAGACCGTCGCGGACGTAATGCGCGAACGTCCGCAGGATGTAACCCGCTTCGACGTGGCGTCCCGTGGCCAGCGTCAGCCCTTCGAGGCTGATCATCGTGTCGCGGCCCCAGTCGGTGAACCAGTGATACCCCGCGATGATCGTGCGCACTTCGTCGCCGTACGCATGCGCGCGCGCGGTCTCCTCCGTGCGGCCCGCGGGCGCGATGACGAACTGATCCGCCGCGAGGACGAGCTCCGCCCCGAGCCCGTCGCGCGCCGGCGGCGCCGCCTGCGCGACGAGCCGCAACCGGCGTCTGCGCTCCGCCTCCCACACCATCATGGGCTCGAGGACGCTCATCGTCTCCCACGACTCGGTGGACGCGACGAGCGTCGCGCGCTGGCCCGCCGTCAGCGTGAAGCGGAAGTAGCCGGGACTCCAGAGGTCGCCGCGCGCCTGATAGCCGCGGCTCTCCTCGACGGGATACAGCACGTTGTCGAGGCGCTTGCCTTTCAACACGAACGCGGCGCCGTCGGACCACAGCTTCATGCGCAGCGCCGGCAGCGATCGACCCGGCAGGCAGATTTCGTGCTCGTCGCGCATCGATCGGAATTCGTAATGCGACTGCAGCGGCTCGCTCACCGGCGCTTCCTGCGGACGGAAGTTCACCGATGGACGCAGCGCGAGCTCGATATGGCCGCCGGCGCCGCCGTCCACGAGCTCGTACATCACGTCGACCGTGTTCTGCATGTGCGGCATGAACAGCCGCTTCTCGATCACGACGTCGTCGACGGCATAACGCCACACGGGAAGGCCGGCCTCCAGACGGAATTCAGTCAGATATCCGGTCCCGTGCGCATCGGCGACGGCGCCGGAGCGCTCGCGACCGCCGATCTCGACGCGACGTCCGTCCGGAAACCGCACCTGCTCGGCGACGTGGCTCAGCATGACGGTGCGCCCGAGCGGCGCGCCGAGCGCGGCGATCAGCAGACCGTGATACCGGCGCGTGATCGCGCCAGGGACGGTTCCCGATGCATAGCCGCCGAGTCCGTTCGTCACCAGCCATTCGTACATGACGAGCGATTCCGGGTTCGTCTGATTCTCCGGGGGCCACGAGATGCGACGGAGCGTCGGCGCGGTCATGCCGTCCTCCGAAAGCGCGGTTTGGCGCGCGGCTCCCGGCGAGGCCCTGGCGCGAGGACCATGGCGCTCTCGCCGGGAATCAGCCAGCGTCCGCCCGGCCAGGGGTCCGGTGTACCGCCGCCCCCGTACGACGCGTCTTCGCTCGACCATCGAACCGACCAGTCCGTCTCGATCGGCGGCGCCACGAGCGGATCGGCGATTGACGGTCGGTGCAGGTCCACGCCGAGATTGACGAAGAGCAGCCGATCGTCGGCGTGATTCTCCGCGAAGAAGCGGAGCACGAGCGCCGCAGGTCCGACGACGCTGCCGTCGACGCCTTGCCGGCCGGACGCGAACGCGGCGTCAGAGCGTCGAAGGGCGATCAGATCCTGATGCAGGCGGTACGCGCCGGCATGCGCCTCGCGCTCGGCAAAGTCGAGAACGCAGCGCTCGAACGTCTCGGGCGCGCCAGGGTCGTCGAGCCGCTGTTGCTGCGCATACGACGCGACGCTGGGAAACTGCCGCAGGAATTCGGCACGTCCCTTGCGGACGCCCTCAAGCAGTTCGCCATCGAAATCCGCAAAATACAGGAACGGCGACGATGCGGCGAACTCCTGACCTTGAAACAGCATCGGCGTCCAGGGTCCGAGCAGCAGCAGCGCCGTCATCGCGCGACAACGCCCGGGACTTGTCTGCTGATGAATGCGCCGGCCGTGCCCGGAATTCGCAACCTGATCGTGATTCTGCAGGAACGCCACGAAGGTCGACGCCGGCAGCCCCCACGACGGCGTACCGCGCGACTGCCGCTGCCAGTGGTAATGCTGACCCTGGAACAGATACCCGTATTTCGCCGCCGAGATGAGTTCCTGCGGCGATCCCGTCGTATCCGAGTAATACGCCTCGGCGCGCCCGGTCATCGCGACCATCGCGCTGTGATGGAAGTCGTCGTTCCACAATCCGTCCAGCCCGTAACCGCCTTCAGCAGCCGGACGAACGAGCCGCGTATCCTGCGGCTCGTTCTCGGCGATCAGCACAATCGAACGGCCGCGCGCGGCCGCGCGCGCCGCCCGACCGACCTCGGCAATGATGTGGTCGGCAGACTGATCGAAGATCTGCTGCGTGGCGTCGAGTCGCAAGCCGTCGAGATGGAACTCGTCGATCCAGTACCGCGCATTGCTCACGAAGAGCTCACGGACCGGCGCCGCGTCGTCGCCGTCGAAATTGATCGCGTCACCCCATTCGTTGTCGTAGCGCGTGCTGAAATACGCCTTCGAGAACGCGTTCAGGTAGTTCCCCGACGGTCCGAGATGGTTGTAGACGACGTCGAGAATCACCGCCAGGCCGGCGGCGTGCGCGGCGTCGACGAACCGCCGGAAGTCGTCCGGCCTGCCGTACAGATGCGACGGCGCGAACAGATCGACGCCGTCGTAGCCCCAGCCGAAGCCGCCGTCGAACTCGGCGACGGGCATCACTTCGATCATCGTGATGCCGAAGCGCGAGAGCGCCTCGAGGTGGCGTGCGGCCCCATCCCACGTCCCGTCGCGCGTAAACGTGCCGATGTGCAGCTCGTACACGATCTGGCCGTCCAGACGGGCGCCTCGGGATCCGTCGTCGCTCCATCGAAACGCCGAAGGGTCGACGATCTCGGATGGACCGTGCGGCCCCTCGGGCTGGAATCGCGACGCGGGATCGGGATAGAGCTGCTCGCCGCCGTCCAGTCGAAAGCCGTAACGGGTGCCGGCAACCGCCTCGACGGCGCCGCTGAAATAACCGCCTGCTTCGCTCGCAAGCGAAGTCGATCGTTGATCGGAGCCTGGCGCGCCGATGACGATGTCGACGCGGCGCGCGGCCGGCGCCCAGAGCCGTGCGTGCGCGCGGCCGTCGCCGATCAGCTCGACGCCGATCGGCAGTCGTCGGCGCACGTCGCGAGGACCCGCCGCGGAGGGGGCCCCGGTTTGAGCCGCCGCGGAGGGGGCCCCGGATTGAAAAGATGTCGAGTTGGCTCGCGCCTCGCGCTTGACGACAGCTGAGTCGGACATGGTTGTCCGACTGAACTGCACGAACGGTGCCTATCGACTGGCCGCCAGCGCGTCGTGCAGATCGGCGATGAGCGTCTCGGGCCTGAACGGCTTCGTCAGAAAAGCGTTCTTCAACCGCGGCCGCTGCTCCGCAAGCCGGCGCGCCAGCGCGGGCCCGGTCTCGTTGGCGGGCGCCTGCCCCGTGATCAGTGCATGGATTTCGTCGGGATGACGCTCCGCCATGCGCAGCGCATCGGCCGCCCGACGCGCTTCGAGCACGATGTACCCCTCGCGGTGCAACACCTCGCGCGCCAGCGCGCGGATCGCATCGTCCTCTTCGACGAGCAGGACCGTTTGCCACGCGCGGCGGTCGGCGCCGCCGCCCGCGCGGATCGGCACCCGTCGGAAATAGATCTCGAATACGCAGCTCTCGCCGCTCCGATTCACGGCGAAAATGTAGCCGCCGTTCTGCTTGACGATGCTGTAGGCCATGGCCAAACCGAGGCCGGACGCGCGGCCCCTGAATCGCCTGGCGAAGAACGGCTCGAAGATGTGCCGGCGCGTTTCTTCGTCAAGCGCCGGAGTGGTGTCGCTCACGGCGATCCTGACGTATGAGCCCGCCGGCGGCGACAGGTCGGGACGCAGGCTCTCCGGCGTGTCGGCAATCTCGGCATTCGTCGTCTCGATCGTCAGCTGTCCGCCGCCGGGCATCGCGTGCTTCGCGTTGACGGCGAGGCCCAGAATGACCTGCTCCAGCGATGTGGGGTCGACGCGGATCGGCGCGGCAGTCGGCTCGCACAGGATCTCGAGCGCAATTTCACCGCCAAGGGTACGGCCGAGCAGTTTCTCGAGCTGTCCGACGAGCTCGTTCACGTCGACGACCCGCGGCTGCAGGACCTGACGCCTGCTGAATGCCAGCAACTGCCGCGTGACGTCCGCGGCGCGCTCACCCGCGGCGCGCATCTCCTCGACGTCGGCCCGCAGATGGTGCCCCGCGGGCAGCTCGTCGAGCATCAGACCGCAGTAACCGAGGATCGCCGTCATCATGTTGTTGAGATCCTGCGCGACGCCGTCGGCGATCTGGCCGATCGTTTCCATCTTCTGCGACTCACGGAGCGCCTCCTCCAGACGCCTGCGGTCGGTGACGTTACGCGCGGTAATGACGATCCCCCGCACGCTCGCGTCATCGAGACGGTTGACGACGACCATCTCCGCCACGGCCCACGCTCCGTCCGACTGCCGGAGCCGCAGTTCCTGCAGGATCGCCTCGCCCGAGTGGCGCAGCGCCTCGCCGATCCGAACGCCCGCGATCGCGCGGTCGTCGGGATGAATGAATTCGAGCAGCGATCGGCCGATCATCGCGTCCGGTCTCCAGCCGAGATGCTGCTCGACCGACGCGGCGACGTAGGTGAGCCGGCCGACATCATCCGCCAGAATCAGCGCATCGGAGCTGTTCTCGACGAGGGCACGGAAGCGCCGCTCCTCGGCGCGCAGCGTCCATGCGTGCCGGAGCGATCGCTCCAGCGCGTCGAGGGTCAACTCCGATTTGTTCAGGTAATCGGCGACACCGGCACGCATCGCCTGGACGGCGACGTCTTCGGCGCCGTAGCCGGTGAGCAGAATGACGGCCGTGTCGACGCCGCGCGAGCGGACGTCGCGCAGCAGCGACACGCCGTCCTTCGCGCCAAGCCAGTAGTCGAACAGCGCGAGGTCGTAAGGCGAGGCGGTGAGCGCCGCGGCCGCCTGCTCGTAGGACATGGCGATCGACACGTCTGCCGCACGGTAGGCATCGATTGACCGAAGCATCTCCCGCAGCATTTCCGCGAAGGCTATCTCGTCGTCGACGATCAGGATGCGCGGCGCGGGAATCATCGCTTGAAGATGCTTCCGAGCTTGCCGCCGAGCGACTTGAAGAAGCCCTGGATCGCGCGGCCCGCCTTCTGCTTGAGAGACCCCTCGTGAATCGGACAGAGCGTGGACGGGATGGCGTCCCCGCTCTTGAAGAACTCCGTGTATGTGGGACACCCGTCGACCGGACGGAGATACGACACGCTGCAGAGGTCCTCCTGCCGCATCTCGTCGGGGATCGTGAATTCGCCCGGCGCGCGCTCCCGCGCCGCGCGCTTCATGAAGTCGGCCCAGATCGGCAGGGCGATCCGCGCGCCGTACGCCTCCGCGCCGATGGACGCCGGCTGATCGAAGCCGACCCAGACGCCGACGACGACGGAGGACGAGAAGCCGACGAACCAGGCGTCATGATACTGATCGGTCGTGCCGGTCTTGCCGCCGACCGGTCCGCGGACGCCGAGCGCGCGGGCGGACGCGCCCGTTCCGCGCTCAATGACGTCGCGCAGCATGCTCGTCATCTGAAACGCCACTTCGGGGCTGGTGATCCGCTCGCGCTGGACCGGCTGGTCGTACACGTTGCCGCCGTCGGCGTCGTAGACGTCGAGGATGCCGCGCGGACGCGCGACTTCTCCGCCGCCGGGAAACATCGTGTACGCGTCGGTGAGATCGAGCGGCGAGACCTCGCCGGTGCCGAGCGACAGCGACGGCACGTCGGGCAGATTGTTCAATCCGGCGTTGCCGGCGAGCACCAGAACGGGCCGCGACCCGATCGCCTGCTGCAGGCCGGCAGCGGCCGCGTTGTTGGACTCCAGCAGGGCGGCGCGGAGCGTCATCGCCGTGGGCTGTTCGCCGTGCGCGTTGCGTGGATTCCACTCGGGATCATCGGGCGCGTTGACCTGCTCGAGATTCTTCAGCACCGAGACCGGCGAGTAGCCGTGCTCCAGCGCGGCGGTGTAGAGGAACGGCTTGAACGCCGACCCCGGCTGCCGCTTGCTGCGCGTCGCGCGGTTGAACGTGCTGCGCGCGTAGTTCGCGCCGCCGACCATTGCGAGAATGTCGCCGGTCGACGGATCGATGGCAACGAGAGCCGCTTCGAGACTCTCCCGATTGTCTCTCCCGGGCCGGCGCAGACGATCGAGCCCCGCCCCCACCGCGCGCTCGGCGGCGTCCTGCAGCGCCGGCACAAATGACGTGTGCACCTGCCAGTCGGGCGGATGATCGCCGCCGAACTCGGCGCGGAACTGCTGCCGCAGGAACTCCTTCGCCCATGCCGCGCGCGTGTCGTTCGGCCCGCGGAACGGATAGATGCGCGGGCGCGCCGCGCGCGCCGACGCTTCCTGCTCCGCCGTGATGAATCCCTGCGCGCGCATCTGCGCGAGGACCAGGCGGCTGCGCTCGAGCGCGCCGTCGAAATTCGACCACGGCGACAGCGCCGACGGCGCCCGAATGAGCCCGGCGATCAGCGCCGCTTCCGGCAGCGTCACCGCCCGGGCCGGTTTGCGGTACAGGTGCTCGGCCATCGCGTCGACGCCATACACGCCGGCGCTCAGATACACGCGGTTGAGATAGAGCTCGAGGATCTGCGCCTTCGTCAGCTGCGCTTCGATCATCACCGAGATCGCCGCTTCCTTCGCCTTGCGCCCGTATGTGCGCACGGTCGACAGATACAGCGTCCGCGCGAGCTGCTGCGTGAGGGTGCTGCCGCCTTCGCTGCGCGCGCCGCGCTGGACGTTGCGCACCGCCGCACGCGCGAGACCGATGGGATCGACGCCGGGATGCTGGTAGAAGCGTCGATCCTCGATGGCGACCACGGCGTGCTGCAGATCGGGAGCGATCTCGGAGAGCGGAACATCGTGGCGTTGATCGTCGAGCCGGAACCACGGCTGGCCGTCAGCGCCGTAGAACATCGTGTCGCCAACGCCTCGGGTGAGACGGTGGACGAGCACCGCATAGCGCGACATCCATGCCGTGGACCACGCGGCGCCGACGACGACCGCCGCCAGCAGCGCCACGGCGGCGAGTTCCCAACGATTCGCCGGACGGAGAAGGCTCAGCGGCCCTCCCCTTCCCGGACGAGCAGCTTCCGGGCGTCGGCTTCCGCGCGCCCGGTCGGCCGCCGCCGTTCTTCGCGAATCGCGTAGATGAACGCCAGGCTGAAGATCACGACGATCAGCATCAACGAGAACCACGTCGGGATGGCGAGTTCAATGTAGCCCTGCACGTGCAGGAACTCCACGAGCAGCTTCGTCGCCACCCAGGCAATGATGATGAAGGCGCCGTCCACGAGCGGCGGATACCGATCCACGAGCGACAGCATGCGTCCGATCAGCAGGCGCATCATCACGATGCCGAGGAACCCGCCTGCCATCACGACCCAGAGCTTGGGAGACATCGCGACACCGACAAGGATCGAATCGATTGCAAAAACGATGTCAGTGAGCTCGACCTTGACGACCGTCGCCCAGAACGCGGAAAGGCCGAATGAGGGCCGCGCCGGCGGCGGCGTCCGGCGCTCCTCCGAGCTTTGACCACCGCCGAAGTGCTGATACACCAGATACAGCAGGTACCCGGCGCCGACGAGCTTCACCCAGCCGAGCCGGATCAGGTAGACGGCAAGGAGCGTCGCGACGCCGCGAAACGCAAACGCGCCGATCAACCCGTAACGCAGGGCCTGGCGCTGCCGGCCTTTCGGCAGTCCCAGGACGAGCACGGCGAGGACCATCGCGTTGTCAACGCTGAGGAAGCCTTCGAGCGCGACGAGCGCCGCGACTGTCAGGAAATCTGCGGGGACCACTCAGCTCAGTATCGTCCAGAAACGTTGACACACCTCGTATCAATGCCTATACTTGGATCGGCGCAAGTTTTGAATACGCTGCACCTCAGGCATTGATGTCGCTCGATCAGGACCTTTACTTCATCAGCATGGCGGCGCGCCTGCTCGGGATGCACCCGCAGACGCTGCGGAAATACGAGCGGCTCGGTCTCGTGCAGCCGACGCGGACAATCGGCAGCATGCGGCTGTACTCGCGCGAAGAACTCGAGCGGCTGCGGATCATCAAACGGATGGTGGACGAGGCGGGCATCAACCTCGCAGGCGTGCAGCGGCTGCTCTCGATCGCCGAAGTCGTCCAGCGCCTGCGGCCGCTGATGAAGGACGAGTCGCTCACGGCGCGCGACACGAGGCGTCGCATCGCGCAGGAATTCGACGCGCTAAGCCGGATACTCGGACTGGATTGACGCCGATTCGAGGAATCGGCGTTTGATGCAGATCGCAGCGCGCGGGAGCACGAAGCGAGGCGGCCAATCGGGCGCAGGGGCCCCACGAGCAACGAGCCGGGGTTTGGGGCAGAGCCCCACGTGATATGGACTTCAAAGACTACTACTCGACGCTCGGCGTCGCGAAGACCGCGACGGAGAAGGAAATCAAGCAGGCGTACAGGAAGCTTGCGCGCAAGCATCATCCGGACGTCAATCCGGGCGACAAGGCCGCCGAGTCGCGCTTCAAGGAACTCAACGAGGCCTACGAAGTCCTCGGCGATCCGGCGAAGCGGAAGAAGTACGACGAGCTCG
>Ga0075425_100008461_pt1 | contig 10909 bp, 8 predicted proteins | sample SoiMethybrSBSTD4_FD_75300 | JGI IMG/M metagenome (GOLD analysis project Ga0075425, IMG submission 75300) | Bulk soil microbial communities from a Populus tree surrounding site in Tennessee, USA - Soil MetaG P. TD hybrid SBSTD4 | ecosystem: Environmental > Terrestrial > Soil > Tree plantation...
CCACTGCGCGTCGGAGACCGAGGCGTGAAGCTCGCGCTGCATCACCGGCAGCGCAACGTTGACGACGGTCGTGTCGATGAAGGCCATCGACGAGCCGAGGATCGTGGCGGCTAAAATCCAGCGTCGCATGGCGAGCTATTCTCACATCGTCGCGATCGTCCTGATCGCTCTCGCGGTCGCGATCGCCATCATTGAATATGTGCTGTCGCTGAAGTGGAATGCGCGCTACTTCACGATCGGCATCCCGATCTTCATCAGCCGCATCGATCGCCCCTCGGGACTGGCAGGCGTTTCATTGGAGACATTGCAGAAGGGCTCCGCGACGGCGGCCGGCGCGCCGCTGCTGTTTCACGAGCTGAGTCCGAGCGCGATCGCGTTTCGCGAGAAGCCGTTCAGCGGATCGATTCACTACGCGCCGATCATGCGCGGCCTGATTCGCCACACGCCGGGTGAGCCGGCGGTCGCGGTGATCGGCCTCGTGAAGTGGTGGCTGCTCGCGGCGCTGATTGCGCTGGCGGTGCTGCTCGGTCGCAGCATCGTGTTGATCCTGCCGTGGGTGGGCGGGGCGATCGCGATCCTGTACCTCATTCAGGGCGTGCGGTTCTGGCGCGTGGCGCGGGCGCTGCGAGGCCAGCCTTAGCCATCCTTCCACCATTCAATTCATACATCCGCAAAATATTGATTCCAATGTACTTCGGGGAAATCCGTGCCCGCGCCGTCTTCTCGATCCGATCCGCGAGCGCGTGCACTTCCGTCCGGAGAACGCGATGAAGCTCGTGCGAAGACTCGCGGCGAGCGGCGTCCGTTTCGATCTCGTCCTCGCCGGCGGCTTCTTCGACTACCTCCCCGAGCGCCACGCCACGTACCTCATCGAGCACGCGTACGCGCTGCTCGAGCCGGGCGGCACGTTCTTCTTCACGAACATCGGCAACGGCAATCCGTACCGCGTGCTGATCGAATACTTCGGCGACTGGTTCCTCCTCGAGCGCAGCGAAGAGGATCTCCTCCGCCTCTGCGACCTCGCCGGCATTCCTCGCAAGAACATCGCGCTGCGACGGGAAGAGACGGGGTTGGCGATCATCGTTGAGGTTGGGAAGCTGGAATGAAGGCATGAGGCATGGGGCATGGGGCATGGGGCATGAGTGCTTCGCTGTGCGGCGATCGTCGTGAAGCGGAGCACTCATGCCTCATGCCTCATGCCCCATGCCTCGTTCCCCTAGAATCCCCCCGTGTCCCTGATCTGGAACGCGTACGCCGCGCCGTGGGTGGTCGTCGCCGCGGCGCTGGTCGCGATGACGGCGGTGGTTCTGCATCGCCAGCGCGCGTCGCGCGTGGGGGTGTTGTTCTGCGTGATGATCGGGCTCGTCGCGACATGGTTCCTCGCGTTCGCGGTGATGTTCTCGACCTCCGACCCGCGCGTCGCCATGCGCTTCGCGCGGCTCGGCATGATCGCGGTCTGCTTCTTCCCCGCGTCGATCTACGACTTCACGGCGACGGCGCTGCGTCTCTACTCCGGGCGGCGGATGCGCGTGCTGGCGACGTGGGTCCTCAGCACGATCTTCGCGATTCTCACCGCATTCAGCGCTCGCATCCTCACCGGCGTTGAATCCCATCCGTGGGGCTTCTATCCGATCGCCGGACCGCTCGCGCCGCTGTTTCTCGTCTTCTTCGTCGGGATCCTCCTCTCGCAGCTCGTCGAAGGCATTCTCGAACTTCGCCGCACGACCGACGCGAAGCGCCGCCGCCGCATCGCGAAGCTGATGATCACATTCATCGTGGTCTACGTCGCCGCGATCGACTTCATCCCGATGTTCGGCGTGGCGATGCGGCCGATCGCGTTCGTTCCCGTCATCGCGTTCATGCTCATCGCGTGGGGCTCCATCCAGCGCCATCGCTTCGCCCCTATCACCGCCGCCCGCGCCGCCCGCGAAATCCTCGGCACGATGGCCGACGCGCTGTTCGTCATCGATGCGGAAGGAAGAATCCGCGTCGTGAACGACGCCGTGCGGTCGCTGCTCGGATTCACCGAGGGGGATCTCCTCGGCAAGTCGATCGACAAGCTCGAGCGCGTCGACACGAACGCTACGATCTCCCGAACGCTGCGCGATCTCGCCCGGCGCGGCGCGATCCGCGATCAGGAGCGGGTCTTTCATCGCAAGGACGGCGATCCGGTCGACGTCAGCGTGTCGATCTCGCCCGTGGCGGACGAGGAGGTGCAGCGTGGCGCGGTGGTGATCGCGCGCGACATTCGCGAGCGCAAGCACGCCGACGCGGAGCTGCGCACCGCCGTGAGCCGGCTCGAACAGAGCAATCGCGAGCTCGAGGACTTCGCCTACGTCGCGTCGCACGATCTCCAGGAGCCGCTGCGCAAGATCCAGGCGTTCGGCGATCTGCTCAAGTCGAAGCACGGAACGTCGATGGAGCCGCAGGCGCGCGACTACATCGAGCGGATGCAGGCCGCCGCCGGACGGATGCAGATCCTCATCAACGATCTGCTTTCGTTCTCGCGCGTGACGACGAAGGCACAACCGTTCGCGCCGGTCGATCTGGGCGCGATCGCGCGCGAAGTCGCGCACGATCTCGAGGTGCGCACGCACGAGGCCGGCGGCGAGATCGCGATCGGCGCGCTGCCGTCGATCGACGCCGACGCGCTGCAGATGCGCCAGCTCCTGCAGAACCTCGCCGCGAACGCGCTGAAGTTCCGCCGCGAGGGCGTGCCGCCGCGCGTCGAGATCGGCGGCGCGATCGAGAACGGCTTCTGCAACATCACCGTCCGCGACAACGGCATCGGCTTCGAGGAGAAATACGCCGAGCGGATTTTCACGATGTTCGAGCGCCTGCACGGACGCGGCGCTTACGAGGGCACGGGAATCGGCCTGGCCATCTGTCGCAAAATAGCCGAGCGTCATGGCGGCACGATTCGCGCCGAAAGCATCCCCGGTGAAGGATCGACGTTCACCGTGACGCTGCCCGTCAGTCATCGAGGCGAGTAACCGGTTACACTCCGTTTCTCGTTCGCGGATCAACCATGCAGGACCCAGGCAGACCGATCGTGATTCTCCTCGCCGACGACGACGAGGAAGACCGCATGCTCGCGGCGCACGCGCTCGCCGAGAGCCGCGTCGTCAACGATCTCCGCTTCGTCGAGAATGGCGAGGAGCTGCTCGACTACCTCTATCACCGCGGCCGCTACGCCGATGCCGAAGCGTCGCCGTCGCCCGGGCTGATCCTGCTCGACCTGAACATGCCCCGCAAGGACGGCCGCGAGGCGCTGCGCGAGATCAAGGCCGATCCCGATCTGCGGCGCATCCCGATCGTCGTCCTGACCACGTCGAAAGCCGAAGAAGACATCTACCGCACCTACGATCTCGGCGCGAACTCCTTCATCACCAAGCCCGTGAGCTTCGAGGGCCTCGTCGCGGTGATGCGGGACATCGGCCGTTACTGGATCGAGATCGTCGAGCTGCCACCGAACCACATTGCCTGATTTCGAGACGCGCGCCGTGCGGATTCTCCTCGTCGAGGACGACGAGGACGACTTCGTGTTGACGCGCGATCTCCTCGGCGACAGCAAACGCACGCGCTTCGCGCTCGACTGGGTCTCGACGTTCGAGGATGCGCTGCGCGAGATCGAGCGCGGCGAGCACGACCTCTACCTCATCGACTATCGCCTCGGCTCGCACGACGGTCTCGAGCTGATGCGCCACGCGCGCTCCGCGGGCCTCACCGCGCCGGTGATTTTTCTGACGGGACAGGCCGAGGGGGACGTCGATCTCGATGCGATGCGCGCCGGTGCGTCGGATTACCTGGTGAAGGGACAGATCGACACGTCGCTGCTCGAGCGCTCGATCCGCTACTCGCTCGCACACAACCGCACGCTTCTCGCGCTGCGCGACAGCGCGTTCCAGGATGCGCTCACGCGACTGCCGAATCGCGCGCTGTTCGTGGACCGTCTCTCGCGCGCGATCGAAGCGAATCGCCGCTATCCCGACAATCTCTTCGCCGTTCTCTTCCTCGATCTCGATCGCTTCAAGGTCGTCAACGACAGCCTCGGCCACCTCGCCGGCGACGAGCTGCTCGTCGCGGTCGCGGAGCGGCTCGGCGGCCTCGTGCGATCGGCGGACACGGTCGCGCGATTCGGCGGCGACGAGTTCGCGATTCTTCTCGACGGCATCGATCAGCCGACCGACGCCGTCCGCACGGCCCAGCGCATTCAGGACGAACTGCTCGTGCCGTTTCTCGTCGATGGCCACGAGCTCTTCACGACCGTGAGCATCGGCATCGCGCTCAGCGACAGCGGCTACGAACGGCCCCAGGACGTGCTGCGCGACGCCGACATCGCGATGTACCGCGCGAAGTCGGACGGCAAGGCCCGGCACGAAGTCTTCGATACGGCGATGCACAAGCGCACCGTCGCGCTGCTGAACTTCGAGACCGATCTGCGGCGCGCCATCGATCGCGACGAGCTGCGCGTGCATTACCAGCCGGTGGTCTCGTTGATCGACGGCCGTCTCGCCGGATTCGAAGCGCTGCTGCGATGGCAGCGCGGCGACACGCTCATCTCCGCGGACGACATCGTGCCGCTCGCGGAAGAGACCGGCCTGATCGTGCCGATCGGCGACTGGGTGCTTCGCGAGTCGCTGCGCCAGCTGCGCGAATGGAACGGGCACGGTCGCGGCCTCGAGATGCACGTCAATCTCTCGGCACGGCAACTCCTCCATCCGAACGCGGTCGAGCGCGTCGCTGCCGTAATCGGCGAGAGCGGCGTCGAACCGTCGCGCGTCCATCTCGAAGTGACGGAGAGCATCCTCATCGACAACGCCGAGGAAGCGCGGGGGCTGCTCGGGGCGCTGCGGCGCGCGGGCGTGCGGCTGAGTCTCGATGACTTCGGCACGGGCTACTCGTCGCTCAGCGCGCTGCGCGAGTATCCGTTCGACATGCTGAAGATCGATCGCTCGTTCCTTCTCGACAGCGACGCGCGCCGCGGCGACGAGATCGTCCGCACCATCGCCGGTCTCGCCCGCCTCCTCGGCATGCAGGTCACCCTCGAGGGCCTCGAGACCGCCGAGCAGGCCGAGCGCATGCGCCAGCACGCGATCGACTTCGCCCAGGGCTTCTACTTCGGCCGCCCCCTCGCGCCGGAGGACGTCCGGTTGGGGTCACATCTGGAAAACGAACTTCGCGGACACACCCGGTAGACGCGAAGTTCGTTTTCCAGATGTGACCCCAGGCGAGCCCTGCTACACTTCGGAAAACTTCATCCACGGCCCTCATTAAGTCCCAATTCTCCGGAACGTAAACGCATCACAGGAGGATGTGTATGGCGGCCCCACGGAATCGTTTCCCCTGGTTCCTCTTTTCTCTCATCGTCGTGCTGTTCGTGATCGCGCTCCCGATGAGCGCGCAGGAGCAGACCCAGAATCCACCGCCGAAGGAAGAACCGAAAGCGGATCAGCAGCAACCGCCGAAGGTCTCCGAGGAGATGGTGGTAACGGCGCGCAAGCGCGAGGAGACCGTGCAGGACGTGCCGATCTCCGTCGCGGCGCCGACGGAATCCGAGCTGCGCGACCGCGGCGCGGAGACCATCGAAGACATCGCGACGAACGTCGCCGGCTTCACCGTTCAGAACCTCGGCCCCGGCCAGAGTCAGGTCGCCATGCGCGGCGTGTCAGCCGGACAGATCGTGCGCGACCAGCCCGGCGTCAAGGAGCAGGTCGGCATCTACCTCGACGAGTCGGTCATCTCGCTCTCGCTCTTCACACCCGACATCGACCTCTTCGACATGAACCGCGTCGAAGTGCTGCGCGGTCCGCAGGGCACGCTGTTCGGATCGGGATCGCTGTCCGGCACGGTGCGTTACATCACCAATCAGCCGAAGCTCCACGAGAGCGAGACCGTCGGTGAACTGACCTTCAGCCGCATCGCCGACGGCGGCAACGGCGCGAGCGCGAAGGCGGCCGTCAACTTCCCGCTCGGCGACAAGGCCGCGGGACGCATCGCCGCGTACTACACGAACTACGGCGGCTACATCGACGCCGTGCAGCCGGACCTCAGCGTCAAGCGCGACGTGAACGACGGCAACCGCGCCGGCGCGCGCGTCGCGTTCCGCTTCGAGCCGAACGACCGGCTCACGATCACGCCGCGACTCCTTTATCAGCAGGTCGACATGAACGGCTGGAATCGCAGCGATTTCTACAACATTCTCGCGAATCCCTACACGACCACGCGGCCGAGGGTGACCCTGGGCAATCGCAGGCAGTTCACGCAGTTCGACGAGAAGACCACCGACGACTTCCTCCTCGGCGATCTGAACATCGCCTGGAAGCTCGGCGGTCACACGCTCACGTCGATCACGTCGTATTCGGATCGCGACATCGACGTCGTCCGCGACGCGACGGCGCTCACCGCGAGCATCACCGGCGGCTCGATCGGTCTGCCGGCCAACGTCTACACGCTCGACGCGCCGCTCGATGACGCGACGTCGGCCCAGGTCTTCACGCAGGAGCTGCGTCTCAACGGCGGCTCGAACAAACTGAACTGGGTCGTCGGCGGCTTCTACAGCGACATGACGCGCGACTACGGCCAGAGCCTCGACGTCGCCGGATTCGAATCGCTGACGAAGATCCCGACCGCGGGCCACTTCGGCGCGGGAACGGACATCCTCTACTTCTCCGATCTCAGCTACGACTTCACGCAGTACGCGGTGTTCGGTGAGGCGTCTTACGCGTTCACCAACCGCTTCGAAGTGTCGGGCGGTCTGCGCTGGTACAACTTCGACGAGGACCGCGTGCAGACGTTCGACGGCATCTTCGCCGATGCCGGCACCAGCCGCGGCTCGACGTCCGCCGACGGCATCGCGCCGCGCGTGACCGCGAGCTACAAGCTCACCGACAACACCCGCCTCAATGCCCAGATCGCGAAGGGCTTCCGCCTCGGCGGCATCAACGATCCGCTCAACGCCCCGCTCTGCACGCCGGCCGACCTCGAAACGTTCGGCGGCCACGACGCGTGGAAGGACGAGACGCTGTGGAACTACGAGGTCGGATCGAAGTCGACGGTGATGGGCGGCAGAGGTTCCGTCAACGTCGCGGTGTTCAATGCGGACATCGAAGACCTTCAGGCAACCGTGACCGCCGGCTCGTGCTCGTCGCGCGTCATCTTCAACGTGCCGAAGGCGCGCAGCTCGGGCGCGGAGCTCGAGATCGAGCTCAATCCGACGAACAACTGGGACTTCGCGCTGTCGGCGACGAAGGTCGCCGCGGAGCTGCGCTCGACGCTGACCTCGACCGATTCCGCGGGCAACACCAGCGTCGTGGCGGGCATTCAGGATCGCAATCGTCTGCCCACCGTCCCCGAGCTGCAGTTCGCGGCGGCGTCGACGTGGCGCTGGGCGAAACCGTGGATCGCGGGCTACATCACCGGCGTGTTCCAGTACGTCGGCTCGCGCTACACGCAGATCGGCGATCAGGCCGCCGGCTTCGGCACGGTGAATCTGCGGTCGTTCAATCCGAACAACATCGGCGGACCGTACACGCAAAACTTCGTCACATTCGATGCGCTGCTGCCGTCGTATGACATCGTCAACGTCCGCTTCGGATTCCTGAAGGGCCGGTGGGACACGGCGGTCTTCGTCAACAACGTGACCGACGAGATCGCGTATCTCGCGCTCGATCAGGAGCGCGGCACGCGCGCGCGCGTCGGCTATCTCACCAATCAGCCCCGCACCTTCGGCATCAGCACGCGCTTCAACTTCTGATGCCCATCTCCCGCCGCACTTTCCTGGGGGCCGTCGCGACGGCCCCCTTTGCGGCGGGCGCGATCTGGCGCGGCGCGAAAGCGCCGCGCGTCGCGGTGGTCGGCGCGGGCGCATTCGGCGGATGGACGGCGCTGCACCTCCGCCGCCGCGGCTGTCCGGTCACCCTGATCGACGCGTGGGGCCCCGGCAACACGCGATCGAGCTCCGGCGGCGAAACGCGCGTGATCCGCGCGATCTACGGCGCCGATCGCATTTACGTCGCGATGGTGAAGCGCGCGTACGAGTTGTGGGAACAGCTCGATTCGTCGCTCTACACCGAGACCGGCGTGCTCTGGCTGCATCGCGGCGACGACGCGTACGTCCGATCGTCGCTCGCGCATCTGAAGGACTTCGGATTTCCCGTCGATCAGTTCGCACTCGACGACGCGGCGAAACGTTATCCGCAGATCGATTTCAGCGGAATCAAGTCCGCGTGGCTCGAGCGCCGCGCGGGCGTGCTCTCCGCACGCCATGCGTGCGGCGTCGTACGCGATGCGTTTCTCAAACTCGGCGGCACGTATCGCACGCAGCTCGTGCAGCCGGACACGAAGCTCGACGCGGACGTCGTGGTCTTCGCGTGCGGTCCGTGGCTCGGCAAGCTCTTTCCCGAGATTCCGATTCGCCCGACGCGTCAGGAGGTCTTTTACTTCGGCACGCCCGGCGGTACGGAGTCGTTCGTGCCGCCGCGCTTTCCGGTGTGGATCGATTTCGGCGAGCGCATCGTCTACGGCATCCCCGACATCCACAGCCGCGGTTTCAAGATCGCGGACGACACGCGCGGCGAGACGTTCGATCCGACCAGCGGCGATCGCACACCGAGCGCGGACGGTGCGGCCCGCGCGCGACGCGTGCTCAGCGAGCGATTCCCATCGATGGCCAATGCGCCGCTGCTCGCCGCCGAGGTTTGCCAGTACGAGAACAGTCCCGACGGAAACCTGATCATCGATCAGCACCCGCAACTGAAAAACACCTGGATCGCGGGCGGCGGATCGGGACACGGATTCAAGCTCTCGCCCGCCATCGGCGAAATGCTCGCCGACGCCATCACCATCGGACGTGACCTGCCGAAACCGTTCGCACTCGACCGTCTGAAGGACGCGAAGAGCGGTACGCAGTTCGAGCGGAAGAGCTAAACGGCGGGGTCACATCTGGAAAACGAACTTCGCGGTCAACCGGTGTAGACAAGAAGTTCGTTTTCCAGATGTGACCCCGCCGCAGGACGCGCCGCGCCGCGCAGAGGACGATTCGCGGCGCGAGCCCGCCTGCGCTACCGTGGCGAGCGCGGCATGTGAAACGCAAAAGGAGTCGCTCGCCATGAAGACTCGCATTTTCGTTCTGCTCCTTCTTCTTCCTTCGCTTTCCTTCGCCCAGGACCTGCGCCGCGATCGCGATCGCAACGACTGGACCTCCTTTCCGAACGTGAAGGGCTGCGTCGGCGGCAGTGGATGTCCCGACCGCCGCATGCGCGTGCCGCTCGAGGACAAGCCGGTGATCGCGGTGAGCTTCCACGCGCACGACGACGTCGGACAGAAGGCCGACGGCCATCTGCGCGTGAAGATCGACGGCACGATGGTGCGCGACTACATCGACATCCCGCGCGGCGGCGAGACCTTCACGCTCGACGTCGACGAGCTGCGCGGCCGCGCGCTCGTGTTCGAAGCGGCCACCGACGACGAGGTCATGATCGACAACATCGAAGTGCTCTATGCGCGCGAGACGCGCGACCGCATTCCGCGTGATCGCGACCGCGGCCGCCACAGTTCCGGATGGCGCAGCTATCCGGAGGCCGAGGGGTGCATCGGAGGGAGCGCGTGCAGGAACAAAGGGACGCGCATCGTGGTCGCTCTCGATCCCTCCCCGATCCTGGGCGTGCGCTTCCACGCCCACGACAACATCGGCACGCGCGCGGACGGACGGCTCGACGTGCGCATCGACGACACGATCGTCGCCGCATACGTCGACGTCGCGCGCAACGGCAAGATGCACGAATTCGACGTCGATCACGTGCGCGGCTCACGCCTCGTGATCGGCACGGTGAGCGACGACGAGGTCGAGATCTCTGACGTCGAAGTGCTCTACGGATCGCGCGGATCCGACCGGCGCGATGGCAATGCCCGCGAGACGCGCGACGACGGCGGCTGCATCGGCGGCGATGAGTGCGGCGGGCGCCGCGCGCGCATCCGCGTGCCGCTGCGCGACTACCCGATCGATTCGATCCGCTTCTACGCGCGCGACGACGTCGGCACGCGGGCGAGTGGCAAGCTGCGCATTCAGGTCGACGACCAGGTGATCGAGTACTCGCTCGACATCACCCGCGACGGCAAGACCCACGAGATCGACGGCAAGGGACTGGTCGGCGCCGCGCTGGTCTTCCTCCCCGCGGACGACGACGAGGTGGTGATCAAGGACATCCGCATCAAGTATGGCGACTGATGGCGACTGAACACCCCCGTCATCCTGAGCCGCGAAGCATGCCCTGAGCGAAGTCGAAGGGACGGCGAAGGAACTCTTCTGCGAGACTGTTGCGTCGAAGAGATCCTTCGCGTTGCTCAGGATGACGAAATCGGATGCCGCGATCCTCGCGCTCGACGCGGGAACGACGAGCTCGCGCGCGCTCGTGTTCGAGGCGCGCGGCTCGGTCATCGCGATCGCGCAGCGCGAGTTCCGGCAGATCTGGCCGCAACCGGGATGGGTCGAGCACGACGCGAGCGAGATCTGGGAAACGCAGATCGCGTGCGCGGCGGAGGCGATCGCGAAGGCCAATCGCCCCATCGCCGCGATCGGCATCACCAATCAGCGCGAGACCACGGTGCTGTGGGATCGCGCAAGCGGACGGCCGGTCGCGAACGCGATCGTCTGGCAGGATCGCCGCACCGCGCCGATGTGCGAAGAGCTGCGCGAGCACGAGCCGCTCATCCGCGAACGCACCGGCCTCACGCTCGATCCCTATTTCTCGGCGACAAAGATTCGCTGGCTGCTCGATGCTCCCGCGCTCCGCCCTCTGCCCTCCGCCCTCTGCGCCGGCACCATCGACTCCTGGCTGATCTGGAATCTCACGCGCGGCGCGCAGCACATCACCGACGTCAGCAACGCGTCGCGCACGATGCTCTTCAA
>Ga0075425_100008462_pt1 | contig 10907 bp, 10 predicted proteins | sample SoiMethybrSBSTD4_FD_75300 | JGI IMG/M metagenome (GOLD analysis project Ga0075425, IMG submission 75300) | Bulk soil microbial communities from a Populus tree surrounding site in Tennessee, USA - Soil MetaG P. TD hybrid SBSTD4 | ecosystem: Environmental > Terrestrial > Soil > Tree plantation...
CGCGGGCGACGTGAACCCCACGCCCCGGCTCGTCGTGACGACCGAGACGGCGGCGGCTATGGTGCTCGACGCGGATCGCGCGGCGGGGCCCGTCGCGATGACGGCGGCCATGACGCACGCCGTGCGCAAGGCGCGAGAGGCCGGTGTCGGTCTCGTGCTCGTGCGCGGCACGACGCACACCGCCGCGCTCGGCTGTTACACGCTCATGGCCGCGCGCGAGGGGATGGCGGCGATCGCGCTGGCGGCCTCGACGCCGCTGATGGCGTACCACGGCGCCCGCGCCGCCGGCGTGTCGACGACGCCGATCTCGATCGCGGTTCCCGGCGGCGCCGACGAGCCGCTGCTCCTCGACATGAGCACGAGCGTGGTGGCCATGGGCAAGCTCCTCCAGGCGAGCAAGACGGGCGAGCCGCTGCCCGAAGCGTCCGCGATCGACGCCGAGGGCCGGCCGACGACCGATCCCCGGAAGGCGACGATCCCGTTACCCGTCGGCGGGCCCAAGGGCTCGGGGCTCGCCCTGATGATCGAGTGCCTCACCAGCCTCGTGCTCGGCAACCCCATCGTCGTCGAAGTCCTGGAGGACACGACGGCGGGACGGCGACACCGGCAGAACGCCCTGGCGCTCGCGCTCGACATCGCGCGCTTCGGCGATCCGGCAGCGTTCCGGCGCGAGATCGTCCGCGTGGTGCGCGCACTGAAGGCGTTACCGCTCGCCGCCGGCTTCGACGAGATCCTGATGCCCGGCGAGCGCGGCAGCCGCACTCACGCCCGTCGCACGCGCGACGGCATCCCGCTCCCGGCCGCCGTCGTCGAAGAGCTGCAGGCGGTGGCTCGATCTCTCGGCGTCAAGGAGACCCCATGGAACGTGTAGCCTTCGTCACCGGCGCTTCCTACGGCATCGGCGCCGCGTGCGCGCTCGCGCTCGCGCGCGACGGCTTCGACGTCGCCATCTCCGAGCTCGAGCCGAAGCATCTGGCCGACACCGTCGCGAAGATCACCGCGACGGGCGTGCGCGCGGTCCCCGTCGAGCTCGACCTGCGCTCGCTCGCGAGCATCGAGCGCGCGATGAAGGAGGTCCTCGCCGCCTTCGGCCGACTCGACGTGCTCGTCAACAGCGCGGGCGTCACGCTCGGCAAGCCCGCGCTCGACATGACCGGCGAGGAGTGGGACGCCGTGCTCGACGTCAACCTCAAGGGCACGTTCTTCATGAGCCAGCAGATGGGTCGGCATCTCGTCTCCACGCGCCGCCCCGGCTCGATCATCAGCGTGGCGTCGACACACGGCGTGCTCGGGTTCCCGACGCGCTCGGCGTACGGCATCTCGAAGGGCGCGATCGTGCAGATGACCCGCATGCTGGCCATCGAGTGGGCCGAGCACGGCATTCGCGTGAACGCGATCGCCCCGGGCACGGTCGAGACGCCTACTCGCAAGGCGTTCTTCGACGCCAATCCCGGGCGGCGAGAGGTCATGACCGAGCGCGTCCCGCTCAGGCGATTCGGCACCCCGGAGGAGATGGCGGGCGCGGTCGCGTATCTCGCGAGCCCGCAGGCGGCGTACATCACGGGACAGACGCTGCTGCTGGACGGCGGCCTCACCTCGTACTGATAGAATCCCGTCATGCCGAACCGTCCCGCCGTGACGCCCGCCCTGCTGGAGGAGTACTGCAAGAAGTTCCGGAACTGGGGTCGCTGGGGGCCCGAGGACGAGCTCGGCACGGTGAACTTCATCACACCCGAGGTCGTCAAGCGCGCGGCCGGGCTCGTGCGCCGGGGCAAGGTCATCTCGTGCGCGCTGCCCTTCGACATGAACGGACCACAGAACGGCGCCTTCGGCCGCGTCAATCCACTCCACAGCATGGTCGCGACGGGCACCGATCACGTCGCGGGCGCACAGCGCCTGGCCGGCTTCGACAAGCCCCCGTTCGGCTGGGGGTTCGCCGACGACCAGATCACGATGTTCCTGCAGTGCGGCAGCCAGTGGGACGGCCTCGGCCACATCTTCCACGACGGCAAGATGTACGGCGACCGCGACGCGCGGCTCGTCTCCGCGACCGGGGCGGCGCGCAACGGCATCCAGCACTATCGCGACAAGATCGTCAGCCGCGGCGTGCTGCTGGACATCGCGCGCTACAAGGGCGTGCCCTACCTCGAGCCCGGCACGCCGATCTACTCGGAGGATCTCGACGGCTGCGCGTCCAGGCAGCGCGTGCAGATCATGCAGGGCGACATCGTGCTGATCCGCACCGGCGACGTCGGCCGCCGCGTGCGCGAGAAGAACTGGGGCACGTTCTCGGCCGGCGACGCGCCAGGCATCTCGTTCCTCACCGCGCCGTGGATCTTCGAGAAGTCGATCGCCGGGATGGCCAGCGACACGTGGGGGCTCGAGGTCCGGCCCAACGAGCTGGCGGGATCGTTCCAGCCGCTCCATCTGGTCATCCTGGTCAACATGGGGTTGCTGGTGGGCGAGATCTTCGCGCTCGACGAGCTCGGCGACGACTGCGCTGCCGACGGCGTCTACGAGTTCATGTTCGTCGCCCCGCCGCTCCCGATCACGCGCGCCGTCGGCTCACCGATCAACCCGCAGGCGATCAAGTAGCCGCGACCGCCGACCCGTCGAGCCCGACGGCGTCCTGACGGTCCGGATATTGCTGGATGTAGCACGCCGTGGCGTGGCTCAGGAACTCGAGGGGGATCGCCCTGAAGGTTCCGCCCGCGGGGTTTGCGGGTGAGTGCACAACCGTTTCGTCAACGCGCCTCGGCGTGCCATGAGGAGTACAACCATGAAGAAGTTGCTGTTCACGTTCCTGGTCGTAGTCATCGGTCTGGCCCCGAGCCTGGCAGCAGCTCAGACAGGCTCCAGTGGCTCGGGTAGTTCCGACAAGAGCGGCTCGAGCGGGTCATCGGGCGGATCGTCCACGACGTCGCCCTCCGCCAGCCCGTCGACGAGCGGGAGCGGAACCTCCGCCGACATGTCGCAGTACAAGACCAAGTCCGACTGCGAGAAGAACGGCGGGCAGTGGCAGGTGTCGACGAGCACCTGCTCCTCGAAGGCCAGCAAATAGCAGAAACTCCAACCCGGCGGCTCCACGACGTGACCGATGATCCGGAGCGCGTCGTGGAGTCGCGCCAATGCGTCAGTCCGGGCGGAACTTCGTCTCGGGCTTCACGCCCTTGCGGCGCTGGGCCTCGCTGATGCGGCCGTTCTCGAGGTAGCGGCCCTCGACCGCGCGCTGCGCGGCCTCGTCCCATTGCGGCAGCCAGTCGCCGAGCGAGTAGCCGAACCACGGCGGCTGCGGGCGTAGCGCCGGCAGGCCCAGCTCGTCCCAGATCTTCTTCGCGCGTTCCATGTACTCGCGCTTCGGCAGCGCGAGCGGCGGCAGATCTCCCTTCATGGTCGCGTCCATCAGGAGCGTGGAGTCTTCCTCGCCGCCGTGCTCGCGCTTGGGGCCGTGGCCCTGGCCGCGGTGTGGCAGCGTGCGGACGTCCTCGACCGGGTCCATGCGATACGCCATCGCCCACAGCAGCGCGTCGGCGTTGTCGGGGTCGATGTCGTCGTTGACGGCCATGGTGATCTTTCCGCAGTCGCCCTTGAAGAACGCCGCGCCGTAGAGCGCGCGCCACACCTCGGTGCGTGGCGTCCCCTTGGCCAGCACGACGACGAGCACGCGCAGCAATCCGGTCAGGGGCTCATGAAGCGCCACGCGCTTGACGCCGCGGATGCCCAGCGCGTCGCGCAGGTGGGCGAGGAACAGCGGCTCGTAGGCCACGCGCTTGATGACGCTCGACTCGCTGGGCGCGACCTGGCTGATGTACGAGGGAATGACGGCGTCGCGCCGGCGCGTGATCGCGGTCACGCGCATCGGCATGTTGAACTCCTCGAGCGCCACGTGCCCGTGCGACTCGCCGAACGGCGCCTCCGGCTCGACGTGCTCGGTGTCGATGAGGCCCTCGATGACGACCTCGGACTCCGCCGGCACGAGCAGATCCACCGTGCGTGCACGCACGACGTTGATCGCGCTGCCCGCGAGCCCGCCCGCCACGCCGATCTCGTCCACGCCGATCGGCAGCTTCTGCGGCCCCATGAAGGCGACGGCCGGCGGGCAGCCGAGCACGATCGCGCACGGCATCGTCGTGTCGCCGCGCCGCTGGTGCTCGAGGTAATGGAGGTACCCGCCGGCGCCGCCGACGCGCGTGGCCATGCGGACGACCAGCCGGTCGGGCGCCTTGAGCGCGGCGCGATACGTCCCCATGTTCTGCACGCCGGTCACGGGATCGCGCGTGATGACGTTCGTCGCGGTCAGCGTCGGCGCGCTGTCGAAGCCGGGCGTCGAGATCGGAATCGGCAACGCGTCGAGCCCGTGGCCCTCACCCTGGAGCGCCGCACCCTCGAGGACGACCTCGTGGCAGACGGCGCTCTCCACGATCCGGGGCGCGATCGGGTTGGCGATCGCGTGGTCCCACCGCGCCTGGATCTCCGGGAGCGGCACGCCCATGCCGGTGCTGTAGATGGCCCGGTTGGCCGCGATGGCGCCGACCACGACGGGGATCGAGTACTTCCGGCCGCGACCATCGACCACGTTGGTGAAGACAAACGCCTTGCGGTCCGCTTCCGCCAGGCCGCCGACGAATTGCCAGCGGACGAGCGGGTGAAGCTCGGCGTCCTTGTCGATCGGGCGGTCGACGGTGACGAGGAGCCCCTGCCGACGGAGCGCCTCGAGGTGCTCGTGGAGATCGGCGTAGCCGCGCTTGGCCTCGGTCATGCGCGGTCCAGCATACTCCGCAGCGCGCGGTCGAGCTCGCGGCCCGGATCGGCGCACGACGATCGGCTGCGCCAGCCGACGTGCGCGTCGGGACGGACGAGGACCGCGCCATCACGCTCGACGCCATACGTGCCCGGCCACGCGCCCTCGACGTCGTCGAGCCCGTCGCCGGATCCGACCGTGAACGCCTCGAGCGGTACGCCGAGCGTCGCGGCGACCGCGCGTCCGCTGTCCCGCCACGCCCTGCCGTGAGGCCCGGCCAGCAGGACGAATCCGCGATCGAACAGATCGATGGTGGACAGCCGCGTGCCATCGCGCTCGAGCCAGACGTGCGGCGCGCGGCTTCCCGGGCGCGCGACGGGAATGTGATCGGTGATCGGATTGACGACCTCCGGCAGCTTCGTCCCGTCGGGGACGACGGCGGAGGACGCATAATGCGCGCCGAATATCATGCCGATCTCGTTCAGGAACTCGGGACGCGCGCGCACCCCGGGGGTCGATTCGAGCGCTCCGTCGACGCCGGCGACGCGGCCCATCGCGGATGAGTTGGCCAGCGCCTGGGCGGTGATGGCCTGCCCGAAGGGACGGCGCTCGGCGTCGTACGAGTCGAGGAGCGCGGCCCCCGCCCATCCGTGGAACACGCCCGCAATCTTCCACACGAGGTTGTGGACGTCCTGCACGCCCGTGTTGAGCCCGAAGCCGCCCGTCGGCGGCATGTGGTGCGCGGCGTCGCCGGCCAGGAACACGCGGCCGCCGCGAAACCGCTCCGCGACCTGCGCGGCCGCCGTCCATGGCGCGACGCCGAGGATCTCGACGTCGAGATCCGGCACACCGGCGGCCCGGCGCACGAGCGTCGCGCACCGGTCGGGCGTGTACGAGGCCATGTCGGCGCCCGCCGGCAGGTTGTTGACGAGGAATCCCCAGCGGTTGACGCCGTTGATGGTGAGGAACGTCGCGCGAAGGTCGGGCTGCTCGACGAAGTAGAGCGCCGCGGGGCGGTACGCCGTCCACGGCGTCAGATCGGCGCGCAGGAGCACGTTGACGCTGCGGTAGAGGAACGGGCGGCCCGTGAGCGCGATCCCCAGCAGCTCGCGCACGCGTCCGCGCGCGCCGTCGGCGGCGATCATCCAGCGAGCGCGCACGCGCCCGCCCTCCGCGATGGTGGCGGTGATCCCGTCGTCGTCCTGCTCGAGGCCGGTCAGCTCGGCGCCGAAGCGCAGCGCGCCCGGCGCCAGCGCTTCCGCGTGCCGATGCAGGACGGGCTCCAGATCGTCCTGCGCGCACAGCGCGGCGCTCAGCGGGCTGATCCTCGCCACGTCGGCCCGCATCCGCGCCGGTGTGCGCCGCTCCAGCTCCGCGCCGGCCAGCGACTCGGCCCACACGATGAACCGCACCTTGTCCTGCGGCAGCCCCGCCGCGCGCACGTCCTCCTCCACGCCGCACTGGCGGAAGATCTCCATGGTCCGGATGTTGATGCCGCGCGCCTTGGGATGAATCGAGGTGCCGGGATGCCGCTCCACCACGAGCGACGGCACGCCGAGACGCGAGAGCAGGATCGAGGCCGTGAGGCCCACGGGGCCGGCGCCAACGATCAGGACCGCGGTGTCGAGCATGGCGGACGATGTGGGAGTATATGCGAAGCGTCGACTGGCGAGCAGACAAGGAGAGACTCCACGTGTACGACCTCGTGATCGACAACGCCCGGGTGATCGATGGTCTCGGCGGGCCCGCGCGCCAGACCGGCGTCGCGGTGCGGGACGGACGCATCGCCGCGCTCGACCGTGACCTCGGCCCGGCGCGCGAGCGCATCGACGCCGGCGGTCTCGCGCTGGCCCCCGGCATCGTCGACATCCACACCCATTACGACGCCCAGCTCACGTGGGACCCGTTTGCCATACCGTCCACGGCCCTCGGCGTCACGACCGTCGTCATCGGCAACTGCGGCTTCACGATCGCGCCCTGCCGCCCAGCGGACCGCGACATCACGCTGCGCAACCTCACGCATGTGGAGGGCATGTCGCTGGAGGCGATGCGCGCAGGCGTCCGCTGGGACTTCGAGACCTACCCGGAGTTTCTCGACGCCATGGAGCGTCGCGGCGTCGTGCCCAACGTCGCGTCGTTCCTCGGCCACTCCTCGCTCCGCACGTACGTGCTGGGCGCGGACTCGACCAGGCGCGCGGCCACGTCCGCCGAGATCGCCGAGATGCGTCGACTGCTCGTCGAGGCGCTCCGCGCCGGCGCCGTCGGCTTCGCGACCTCCACCCTCGAGCAGCACAACGGCGAGAACGGGATCCCCATGCCCTCGCGCCTCGCCGACGAGACCGAGATGCTCGCGCTCACCGGCGCGCTCGGCGAGGTGGGCCGCGGCGTGTTCATGCTCACCAAGGGCATGACGTCGACGATCCCGTGGCTGGAGAAGATCGCCGCGGCCAACGGCCGCCCGGTGATGATCGCGGCGATGTTCGTCGATCCCGGCGATCCCACGCGCGTGTTCCGCGAGATCGACGAGATCGGCGCGGCGCGCACGCGCGGGCGCGAGCTGTGGGCGCAGGTCGGGTGCTTCCCGCTCGGCATGGAGTTCACCCTCCGCCATCCCTACCCGCTGGAGGCGTTCCTCGCCTGGCGTCCGGCCATCGAGGCCCACGGCGAGACGGAGTACCGGAGGATCCTCGCCGATCGGTCGTTCCGCGACAAGCTCAAGGCCGAGGCCGCCATCCCCGGCGTGCCGAACCGGTTCAGCGACAAGACGTGGGCGCATCTGGCCATCATGGACGTCACCCGCCCCGAGCACCGCGCGCTCGTCGGCAAGACCATCATCCAGCTCGCGCGGGAGACCGGCCGCGACGAGTTCGACGCGTTCCTCGACTTCGGCCTCGACGGCGAGCTCGACGCGATGTTCGACTGCAAGCTCTTCAACACCGACGAGGACGAGGTGCGGAAGCTCCTGCGTCACCCGCATGCCGCCGTCGCGCTCTCCGACGCGGGGGCGCATCTGTCGTTCCTCTGCGACGCCGGCTTCGGCCTGCACCTCTTCGGTCACTGGGTGCGCGAGCGTGGCGATCTCACGCTGGAAGAAGCGGTCAAGCGGGTCACCAGCGACGTGGCCGCGGCCTACCGGATCAAGGATCGCGGCCGTCTGACGCCCGGGGCGTGGGCGGATCTGCTGCTGTTCGATCCGACGCGCGTGGGCCGCGGCGCCAAGCGTCGGGTGAACGACCTGCCCACCGGCGCCTCGCGGCTCGACACGCCGGCCGTGGGTGTGCACGGCGTGTGGGTGAACGGCGTTCGTACCGCGGACGAGCGCGGCGTGATTCGCGAGTGCGGCCGTCCCGGCCGCGTGCTCCGCGACTTCTCGGGGTGAGGACGGCGGCGGGACGAGCCCCCGCCCCTACGGTCGGGAGATCAGCCCTTCCGAGTCGTGAGCAGCGAGACGATCGACGCGAGCGCCGCCTCGGCTTTCCCGCGCAGCTCGTCGTTCGGGTTCCCGGCGATCGGATGGTCGATGACCACGAACGGGTAGTCGGGCAGTCCCTCGATGGTGGCGATCTCCCGTCCGCTGACCTGGAAGCGATCCGTCAAGACGGCGACGGCGGGGATACCGAGCCGCTCGGCGGAGAGGGCGTCGTGCAGACTGCACGACGAGCAGCTCCCTCAATCACCGATGCCGGAGACGATCGCGTCGGCCCGGGCCAGTTCGTCGAGCATCTCGCGCGGGACCGTCCGCGAGCTGTCCGGCTTCCGGCGGCGCACGAACTCGCGGACGCCGTGCTTCCGGAGCAACGTCTCGAGGTGGTCGTAGAACCACGCGGTGCCGATCTTGGAGTTGTCGAGCAGGCCGATGGTGGCGCCGTCGAGCGACGCCAGCGACGGCGCCAGCGTCAGGGGCTCCCGCTCGGGATCGAGGGTCGGGTCGAGCACGCGAATCGTCATGATCGTCCTCTCAGTCTTCGACGGGCACGGTGACGGCGAGCGACTTCTCCGCGTACCACGGCGGGATGACCGCGCCGAATCCGCCGGCCGGTCCGCCGGCGGAGACGACGAGCAGGTCGTCCGGCGTGCGCAGCGCCGTGTGGACGTCGGCCGCCTTGCGCCCGACCACGGCGCCCTTGCCCACCTCGCGCCACTGACCGCGCGTGACCCGCGCCCGCTCGTGGATGAACTCGCGCACGTCGCGCTTCGACCAGCCGGCGGCGTGGAGCACCTCGCGATGCTGCGGGCCCACGACGATCGCGTAGTTACCGGCCCAGATCGAGTACGTCAGCAGGTTGGCCCGCATGGTGGCCGCGTACGTCTCCAGCAGCTCGCGCGGCTCGCGCGTCCACTCGTTCATGAGCTGATGCGACGAGCCCGCGGCCAGCACGGTCACCGCCGACCGGCCGGCCGGCACGCCGCGCTCGACGGCCAGCGGCGCCCACGCGTTGTTCTCCTCGTCCTCGGCCACGCAGTACGTGTACTTGCCGGCGTGCCCGAGCGTGGACCGGTCGAGGCGCCCGGGCGCGCCGCCGAGCACGTTCAGGATCAGCAAGCGCGGCGTGCGACCGATGGTCGCGTTGGCGCGGCTCGCGTTGGCCAGCGCGTTGTTCGTCGCGTTCATGCCGATGGCGCGGCGGATCGGCCCGTTCACGACGATGAACTGCGCGCTGCCGCCCGTCGACGCCGTGGTCCCGTGCAGGCCGAACTCCGGCTTGCACATGGCGCGCACGACGGCGACCACGACCGGCATGTACTCGGGCCGGCACCCGGCCATGACCGCGGCGATGGCGACCTTCTCCGCGGTGATGCGGCGGCGCCGCACGGGCTCCACGCCCACGACGTCATCCGCCGCGAGCCGGGCGGCGTCGAGGAACGCGCCCACGAGCTTGTCAGTCGGCGGGACGATCGGCAGCCCGTCGGTCCACCCGTTGTCCTGGTACAGCTCGTTGGCGGCAAACGCGTCGTCGACCTCGTAGGCCTTGGAGTTCATGGCCGAATCATACCCCGGAGACGGTCCGGTCGGAGGATGAGCTCGCGAGTCTTGACCTCGGGGCCGAAACGATATTACCTTTACTTTCGATGGCAGAAGTAAAGCGAACGAGACGACGTGGCCGCACACGCTTGAGCACCAAGCACCAGGCTACGATTCCCGTCGCGGCCCTCAGGCGCGCTGGCCTGAAGCCTGGCGACGAGCTCCAGGTCGAAGCTGTGGGCGTCGGCCGCATCGTCCTGACCCGGGTCGAGGCGACCCTCGCCACATACGCAGGCCGGCTCACCGGCGTCTATCCCAAAGGAACTCTGCGGAAACTACGCAGCGAGTGGCGATAACCGTCCTCGACGCGAGCGTCGTCATCGCATTCCTCGACGGCGAGGACGCCCATCACAGGGCAGCCGTCGAAGCCATTGATCGCGTGCGCGGCCAGGAGCTGGTTTTGCCGGCCAGCGCGTACGCCGAGGTGCTCGTCGATCCCTGGCGTGCGGGGATCGAGTCGGTCGGCATCGTCAGGCGATTTCTCGAGGAGATAGGAATCGGCATCGAACCCCTCACCGCCGACTGTGCCGCACGGGCGGCCCGCCTACGGGCGGCTCATCGAAGCCTTCGGTTGCCGGACGCGCTGGTGCTCGCGACGGCGGAAGCGATGGACGCGGTCGCCCTCACCGCCGATCGTTCGTGGGCGCGCGTGAGCCGGCGCGCACGGGTCGTGTGATCGGCGCATAATACGGCGCATGAAACCTCGCGAGCAGACGATTGCGGTCGGTGGTGTCGACGTGCACACGTGGGTCGGCGGTCAGGGCGATCCGTTGCTGGTGCTCCATGGCGCCGGCGGTAACCGCGGCTTCACGCGGTCGATGACGAAGCTGGCCGAGCGCTTCACGGTCTGGGCCCCGACCCATCCCGGCTTCGGCCGCTCGGGCGACGCGGAGTGGATGGACGGCATCGACGACCTCGCGCGCTTCCACCTCTGGTTCATCGATGCGGCGGGCCTCGGCCGGCCACACCTGCTCGGCCATTCGATCGGCGGCTGGATGGCCGCTGAGATGGCGACGATGAGCCCGGGCTCGATCGATCGCCTGGTGCTGGTGGCGCCGGTCGGCCTCAAGCCGGAGACGGGCGAGATCCTCGACGTCTTCTATCACTCCCCGCAGGAGCTGCGCGAGCTGACCGTGCACGACC
>Ga0075425_100008463_pt1 | contig 10907 bp, 13 predicted proteins | sample SoiMethybrSBSTD4_FD_75300 | JGI IMG/M metagenome (GOLD analysis project Ga0075425, IMG submission 75300) | Bulk soil microbial communities from a Populus tree surrounding site in Tennessee, USA - Soil MetaG P. TD hybrid SBSTD4 | ecosystem: Environmental > Terrestrial > Soil > Tree plantation...
GAAGAACCACGTGACGAGCGTCAGAAGACTGATCGCCATCGTGAGCATGATGGCGAGCAGCTTTCCGAAGACGGAGCGATGAAACGCGACGTAATCACGCATCGCCGGCTCCGATGAACGTGTACCCGGTGCCGCGAATCGTGCGCACGAACGACGGCTGCTTCGCGTCGTCGCCGAGCTTCTGCCGCAGCCGGCTGACCAGCACGTCGATCGAGCGATCGTACGCGTCCCAGTCGACGCCGCGCGTCTCCTCCATGATCCGGTCGCGCGTCAGCACGCGTCCGCGATTGCGCACGAGCAGTCCAAGAAGCTCGAACTCCGCGCCGGTGAGCTGCAGATCGCGCCCGTCGAGGCTCGCGGCGTGCGTCGTCCAGTTCACTTCGAGCGCGCCGACGCGCAACACGTCCGCCTCGCGACTCTGTCCTCGGCGCAGTACCGCCTGGATGCGCGCGACGAGCTCGCGCGGCTCGAACGGCTTCGGCAGGTAGTCGTCCGCGCCGAGCTCGAGGCCGACGATGCGATCCATCACGTCGCCGCGCGCGGTGAGCATGATGATCGGGACCGCACTGCTCTCGCGAACCTTGCGGCAGATCGCGAAGCCATCCATGCCGGGCAGCATGACGTCGAGGATGAGGATGTCCGGCTGCACGCTGCGCAGCGCGCGCAGCCCCGCGTCGGCGTCGGTCGCGCTGGTGACGCTGAAGTCGAAGCGGCCGAGGTATTCGGTGAGGAGCGCATCGAGGCGCTCGTCGTCGTCGATGATGAGGACGCGGGTCATGGCGTCTTGCGGATGGCGGATCGCGGATGGCGGATGGCGGATCTGTGCGCACCTGCCATCTGCCATCCGCGATCCGCCATCCGATCCTCCATCAACACAACCGCAGCGCCTCGATCGGCGGCATCAGTGACGCTTTGCGCGCCGGGAACGCGCCGAATCCGAGTCCGGTGATCAGCACCATCGCGGCGGTGGCGATGAGAGCGTTGACGGGCAGCGCGAGACTCCATCCGCTTGCGAACTTCATCACGAGTGCGCCTGCTCCGCCGATCGCCAGTCCGACGACCCATCCGCCGAACGCGAGCAGCGTCGACTCGAAGAGGAACTGCAGGAGGATGTTCGCGGGCGTGGCGCCGAGGGCCATGCGCAGACCGATCTCGCTGGTGCGCTGCTTCACGGACATCATCATCAGCGCAAGGATGCCCGTTCCGCCGACGAGAAGCGCGATTCCGCCGAGGCCGAGGCCGAGCGCGGCGAGGAAATCGGCGCTCTGCTTCTGCATCGCGACGAACTTCGTCGTGTTCTGAATCGCGAAGTCCTCGCGGCGATGGCGCGCGCGCAGCAGCGTCGCGATCGCGGTGCGCGTTTGGTCCATTTGCGCGGGATCCTTCGCGCTGACGAAGATCGTCATCAGCGAGGTCGTATTGAAGATGCGGCGGAGCGCGGTTTTGATCGGCACGAGAATCTGATTGTCCTCGTCCGAGCCGTCCGGAGAGACGCCTTTCGACTCGAGGACGCCGATCACTTCGAACGGAACGCCGCGCACGCGAATCTCCTGACCGACGGCGCTTTTGTTTTCGAACAACGAATCCGCGACGCCCGAAGCGAGCACCGCGACGCGACGCGCGCGCTGCTCGTCGTCATCGTCGAAGAAGCGGCCCTCGCGAACGCGAAAGTTGCGGACGATCGGAAAGGCGCGCGACGTGCCGAGGACTTTCGTGATCGTGGCGGTGTTGCCGCTCTTCACGCGGACCGCGCTCTCGACGCCCGGCGCGGCGGCGGCAACGGTCGGCAGATTCGCGATCGCTTCGTAGTCGCTGGTCTTCAGCGTCTTCACGAATCCGCGAATCGTTTTTCGCGACGCGAGGCGCTCGACCTGCGCGGGACGCACGACGATGAGGTTCGTGCCGATCGATTCCATCTTGCGGTTCATCTCGACCTGTACGCCCGCGGCGACGGCGCTGATCAGAACGACGGACGCGACGCCGATCGACACGCTCGCCAGCGCCAGGGCCGCGCGCACCTTCTGCGCGAAGAGTGCGCGTATCGACAATCGGACGCCGCGCCGCAATTTCATCGCAGCGCTTCGACGGGGTTGAGTCGCGCCGCGCGGCGCGCAGGCAACACGCCCGCGACGATGCCGGTCACGATCGAGACGACTAGTCCAATGACGAACGGACGCCACGACAGCACGGGGCCGAGCGAGCGCGAATTCGCGACAAGTTGCGCGATCACGCTGCCGGCGATGATGCCGAGCACGCCGCCGGCGAGCATCGTCGACGCGGTCTCGACGAGAAACTGCAACTGCACGTCCTCCATGCGCGCGCCGAGCGCGCGGCGCAGGCCGATCTCGCTGATGCGCTCGTTGACCGACGCGAGCATGAGCGACGCCGCGACGATTGCCGCGACGAGAAGAATGATCCCCGCCGCGAGCGGGAGATAGAGATTCAGGACCTTCTCCATCTTTCCGATCATGCGCTGCACCGTGATCGCGCTGACCATGTGGAAGTCATCCGGACGGTTCGCGGGAATGGCGTGGCGCTCGCGCAGGATGCGCTTCACTTCGGTCGTCGCGTGATCGACCTGCGACGGATCCTTGACGAGGATTTTCGCCATCGCGATCGTATCGGTGTTCATCACGCGGCGCATCATCGTGGAGATCGGGATGACGATCTCGTCGTCGCGATCCATGCCGTGCAGATCGGTTCCGAACGGCTCGAGCACGCCGATGACGCGGAACGGCACACTGCCGATCTGAATCTCGCCGCCGATCGGATCCGCGTTTCCGAACAGCTCCTTCGCGGTCGTGACGCCGATCAGCGCGACGCGTTCCGCGCTGCGAACCGCGGCCGTGTCGATGAACTCGCCGCGCGTCACATGGCGCTGCCAAACCTGTTCGGCGCGCTCGGATTGCCCGAGGACGCGCGCGGTCGCGGTGGCGCCGTCGTGGCGCACCGACGCATCGCCGATCGCCTGCTGCGGGTCCCACACCTCCACCTCCGGCACCTCGGCCGCAATCGTTTCGAGATCATCGATCGTGAGCCGCGCCGCGTTCGCGCCGCTGCCGCCCATGAGCTGCGTGCCGCCGGCCATGATCACGATCGACGACGCGCCGAAGAGCTGCCGCGCGGTGGAGAGCATCTTGCGCTCCGCGCCTTCGCCGAGGGCGATGACGAGCGTCAGCGCGGCCGCGCCGACGAAGCTGCCGAGCATGATGAATGCGCTGCGCAGTTTGTAGCGGGACATGGCCCGCATGCTGTGCCGAATCAAACGTCCGTTGTTCATTGCGCCTCCCCGAGCTCGCCGTTTTCGATGCGGACGATGCGCTTCGCGTTCTCGGCCATGGCCATGTCGTGCGTGACCATCACGATCGTGCGGCCCTGCGCGTTGAGATCGCGAAAGATCGACATCACCTCGAGCGCGGAGCGCGCGTCGAGATTGCCGGTCGGCTCGTCGGCGAGCAGAAGATCGGGCTCGTTGACCAGAGCGCGCGCGATCGCGACGCGCTGCTGCTGTCCGCCGGAAAGCTCGGACGGCGTGTGGTGCATGCGATCGCCGAGACCGACGAGCTCCAGCGCTTTGGTGCCGCGTCCGTCGATGTCGGCCGCATCCGAGTAGAGCAGCGGCAGCTCGACGTTCTCGAGCGCGGTCGTGCGCGGCAGGAGATGAAAGGACTGGAAGACGAAGCCGACGCGGGCGTTGCGGAAGCGCGCCTGCTCGGCGGTGCTGAGCGACGACACGTCCTGGCCGCCGAATCGATACTGCCCCGACGTCGGCTGATCGAGCAGGCCGAGGATGCTCATCAGCGTCGACTTGCCGGAGCCGGAGGTCCCGACGATCGCGACGAATTCGCCGCGATCGATGCGCATCGACACCTCATTGAGTGCTTCGACGGTTCCGCCGCCGGGTCGCGGATACGTTTTCGTGATGCCGTTCAGTTCGATCATCGTTTCTCCTCATCGATGCTGATGCGCACCGTGGTGGTCATCTCGGGGCGAAGGATTCGATCGCGCGGCGGATCGAAGCGGATCACCGTCACGTAGTTCACGACGTTGTCGCGGATCTCGGGCTTCGGATAGATCGCGGTGACGGAGCCATCGAACGTTTCGTCGCCGTACGTATCGACGGTGAACGTCGCGTGCTGGCCTACGCGAATGCGGCCGATGTCGGTCTCATCGACATACGCCCACACTTCGAGCCGCTTCAGATCGACGAGCGTGACGAACGTCGGCGCGGCGAAGCTCGCGGCGACGGTTTCCCCTTCCTGCGTCGCGACCGACGCGACGACGCCGGAGATCGGCGCGAAGATCTTCGCGTAGCCGAGTTGCGTCGTCGCGAACGCGAGACTGGCCTTTGCGCCCGCAACCTGCTGATCCGCGATCGCGAACGCGCGTCGCGCGAGATCGAGGTCCGCCTTCGCGAGCAGCGCCGCGGTGTTCAGCTCCTGCCTGCGATGGAGATCGGCGCGCGCGTAGTCGAGGTTTGCCTGCGCGAGCTCGAGCGCGGCGGTCGCTTCATTGCGGCGCGCGACGAGATCGCGATCATCGATCTCCGCGAGAAGCTGCCCGTCGCGCACAACATCGCCGACGCGGACATACAACCGCCCGACCACGCCCGAGATCCGCGATCCCACCCGCACCTCCGCCCCGATCATCGGCTTGATGACCCCGGTCGCCTTGACCTGCGAGTCTTTCCGCGGCTGCGCCTTCACCGTCGTGTTGACTGTGGACGGTTCAGGCTCCGGCCGCGCGCGGATGACGATCGCCGCGGCCACGGCAAGGATGAGGACAGAGACAACGACAAGCTTTCGCACGCCGCGGATGGTGCGCGGTCAACATGTCGCGCAGATTTCGCGAATGTAACGAAGTGAAACAGTCTGGACTGCGGCGACGCAGTCGCCGCTCTCATCGCGGCAGCGCGAGCTGCCGCGGCTGTCGCCGCGGCGGGGAGAGCGGCAGCTGCCGCTGCCGCAGTCCAGACGCCCCGAACGCCGCCCGCCCTCCCTGTGTTCTTCGTCGCATGAACATCACCATCGCAGCGATTCCCGACTCTTTTCTTCACCGCGTTCGCAGCGAAGGCATCGACGATCAGGGGCAGGCGGTCAAGCGCGTTCGCGCGAGCGGCGGCGAGCCGGTTCGCGACGTTCTTCGCCGCGTCGAGCCAGGCGAGGAGCTCATCCTCGGCAGCTTCACGCCGTTCGCGAAGTCCGGGCCGTACAAGGAATTCGGGCCGATTTTCGTCCTCGCGAATCCTTCCGATGAGACGACTCGCCGCGACGCGCTGCCTGACGCGTACTTCAACGAGCGATTCGTCATCCGCGCGTATTCACACGACGAGGCGATCCTCGATGCGGCGATGGTCACGAAGCCGGAGGCGCAGGAGACGATCGATCGTTTTCTCACGCGGCCCGACGTCGCGTTTCTGCACGCGCGATTTCCGACTTATGGATGCTTCGCGTGTCGCATCGACCGGGTATCCTCATGACCCATGAAGAAACTGATGGTTGTCATGTTCGCGCTCGCGTTCGCCGGATCCGCTCGTGCCCAGTCCGCTGACGCGCTGCAAAAGGCCTTGAATCGCGAGGCGACGTCGCTCGCGTCGTGGACGACGAACAAAACGATCGTCGATGCGGTGAAGCAGCAGAACGCGAAGAACGTCGCGGCGGCCGAGGTGCAGAAGATCGACAAGGAGTGGCAGGGCGGCGGCGCGGCGGCGGCCGTCAAACAGGCCACGACCGGTCCGTGCGCCGATGCGCTGCGCACGCTGACGTCGAGCAATACGCGTTACGGCGAAACGTTCGTGACCGACACGCGCGGCGCGATCGTCTGCGCGACGCAGCGCACGAGCGACTACTGGCAGGGCGACGAGCCGAAGTGGGAGCGCCCGTTCACCGACGGAAAGGCGTTCATCGATCGCCCGCGCATGGATGACAGCGCGAAGTTGCATCTCGCGCAGGTTTCACTCCCGGTCGCGGACGGAGGCAAAACGATCGGCGTGCTGACGGTCGGAATCATCGTCGAGAAGATCAAATGATGCGGCGCGCGCTCGTTCTGCTGCTTCTGCTCCTCGCTCCCGCGGTCTTCGCCGCGGAACCGAAGAAGATCACGCAGGACGAGCTCGTGCGCCGCACCCAGGAGATCCTCGACTCCGTCGCGACCGGCGATCAGAAGCCGTGGAACAGGTACTACGCCGACGACGCGATCTACGCCGACGAAAAGGGCCGTCGTCTCGACAAGAAGGCGCTCGTCGCGGACATCACGCCGCTGCCGCCGGGCTACGTGGGCGCGATCAAAGTCGAGAACGCGCACAGCCGCGCGTTCGGCGACACGGTCGTCCTCGACTATGACCTCGACGAGTCGCTCACGATTCACGGACAACGTCTCGACAACGCGCGTTTTCACGGCACCGACACGTGGGTCCGTCGCAACGGCAAGTGGCAGATCGTCGCGACGCAGATGCTGCGCTACTACGCCGATCCCGCGATCGGACCGATCGATCCGTCGACGCTCGATTAGTACACGGGCACGTACGAGCTCGCGCCCGGCATCACGATGACGATCACGCGCGAAGGCGATGCGCTCTTCAGCCAGCGCGGCGAGCGGCCGAAGGAGCAGTTGTTCCCCGAATCGCCGGGCGTCTTCTTCCGCAAGGGCGTCGAAGGCCGCCGCATCTTTCGCGACGGCCTTCTCATCGATCGCCGCAACAATCAGGACATCGTCTGGAAGAAGAAGTAACGCCTCATCCGATCGGCGTCGCGATGTACCACTGATTGCCGAACGGGTCGTCGATCGCGGCGCTGCGCTCGCCGTAGGGTTTGTCTTCCGGCGGCATGACCGACGTCGCGCCGGCGCGGAGTGCGCGCTCGTACATCGCATCGCAGTCGTCGACGAAGAGGTGGAATGCTCCGGTCGTCGGTTTCCACTGTCCGTGCGCCTCGCTCACCTCGACCATCGTCGCGCCGACCTTCACCTCGGCGTGACGGATCTCGCCTGACGGTCCCGACGTGCGTTCGATCTCGATCGCACCGAACGCCTGCGCAAGGAACTCGATCAAACGGACCGCGCCCTCGGCGCGCAACGTCGCGGTCACCGTGCCGAAGCCCTCCGGACGCGCTCCGCCTTCGAGACGCGTCGCGAGGAACCACTCTGTTCCGAACGAATCGACGACGCCCGCCTCGCGATCGCCGTATGGCTGATCCATCGGCGCATACATCGACGTCGCGCCCGCGGCGAGCGCGCGGCGATACACGTCATCGACATCCGGAACGTAGACGTGCAGCGGCGGCGTCCGCGATGTCCACCGACCTCCCGCATCGCCCATCTCGATCACCGAGTCACCGATGCGCACCTCCGCGTGCATGACCTTTCCACTCGGGTCGGGAACGCTGAGGACCACTTCCGCATCGAAGGCTTTCTCGAGGAACTCGATGAAGCCCGATGCACCGTCGATCAGGAAATACGGGTAGAGATGCGTTGCGGTGGTTGTCGTTGTTTGCATGTTGTTCTCCTTCTCGAATTCGTTGCGCAGCCGATCGCGGAATCGCGGATCGGAGAGATCGCGCAGATCGGCGGCGATGAGCGCGACCGCGGCGAGATCGGCATCGACGACCGGCACCGCGCGATCCGTGAGGATCGCGTCGATCAGTGCATCGAGGCGGTCGAACTGGTCTCGCTCGGTCATGACGGTCGTCCCATCCGCGCGCGCAGCGTTTGCAGCGCTCTCCATTGAAGTTGTTTGACGGCTCCCTCGCTCCGTCCGATCTCCGTCGCAATCTCCCGCGTGCTCCGCTCCTCGGCGAACCGCATCACGATCACGCGCCGCTGCTCCGACGGCAGCCGGTTGACGAGCCGGAACAGCGCGGCGCGATGCTCGACGATCTCGATCTCATCCGCCGCGGGCTCGTCGACGAGAACGTCCGTCGTCTCGCGCGCGATCTTTTTCATGTGATCGGCGATCTCGTTCGCCGCGATGCGATAGAGCCACGCGATGAACGGCACGCCGCGCCATTCGAACTGCCGGATACTCGCGAGCGCGTGGCGGAAGACTTCCGCGGTGAGGTCCTCCGCCGCGGCGCGATCGCGAACTCGGCGGACGATGAACGCGTAGATGCGCTCGAAGTGCGCATCGTAGAGCGCGGCGAAACGCGCAGGGTCCTGCTTCGCCGCCTCGACGAGGTCCTTCTCGTCCGAATCCATCGTCACGTCTTTGCTTAACCGCGCGCGCCGCGAAAAGTTACGGTCAATCCAAGACCGGCTCGTGCTCCGCGTCGATCGTGGTCATCTCTGCCATCACTGCGCCTTCGATCTCGTTTTTCCCGACCTTGCCCGGAGGCAGACCGATCGATACCGCGAGCGCGAGCACGACGGCGATCGCGCAGGCGACGAACAGCCGGCGCAGCGAGCTCGCGAGCGATGCCTGCAGCACGTTCACCGCGCGAGGTCCGATCGCCGCGCGCGCGCTCGCGCTGACGAGTGCCTGCGGATTCTCGGAGAGCTGCCGCGCCTGTTCGCGCGTGATCGGGGCGTTCGGACTCGATGCGGCGCGGAAGAGATTCGCGCTGAGGCCGGCCGCCATCAGCGCGCCGAGGATGGCGACGCCGATCGCACCGCCAATCGTGCGCGAGAACTGATTGAGCGAGGTCGTGATGCCGAGCTGATCGCGCGGCACGGAGTGCTGCGCCGCGATGAGCAGCGTGAGCATCGTGAATCCGAGTCCGATGCCGGTGAGGATGAGCTCCGCGATGAGAACGTAGCGCGGCGTCACGCGGGTGAACGTCGCCATCGCAGCCAGTCCCACCGCGAGCATGAACAGGCCCGCGACGACGAGCGGACGCGTTCCGAAACGCAGCAGAAGACGTCCGCAGAAAACGGACGAGATGACCCACGCGAGCATCAGCGGCGTGAGGAACGAGCCGGCCTGCGTCGCGGTCGCGCCGAGAACGCCCTGGGCCATGAGCGGAATGAAGGTGATCGCGCCGAACATCGCGATGCCGGCGAGAAACCCGATCGCGATCGAGATCGCGACGACGCGATTGCGAAACAGCTCCAGCGGCACGACCGGATCCTTCACGCGGCGCTCGATCCAGACGAAAAAGACGAGCAGCACGAGCGCAACGATCGAGAGCGAAACGCTGCGCATCGAGAGCGACGGCTTCTCGCCGCCGACGGCGAGCATCAGGATCGTAACCGCGATCATCAGCACCGCGGCGCCCCCGTAATCGATCGACGGCTTCTCGTGCGCCTTCGGCTCGACGAGCGCGATGCCGATGATCGCCGCGGACGCGATGCCGATCGGCACGTTGATGTAGAAGACCCAGCGCCACGAAAGCTGATCGGTGATGAAGCCGCCGATCAGCGGACCGACGATCGACGCGAGACCCCACACGCCGCTGAACACGCCCTGCATGCGGGCACGCTCCTGCAGCGTGAAGATGTCGCCAATGATCGTCATCGCCAGCGGCACGAGCGCGCCCGCGCCGAGGCCCTGCACGGCGCGCGCAATGATGAGCTGCGTCATCGACTGCGACAGGCCGCACGCGGCGGAGCCGATCAGAAAGACGGCGATGCCGATCTGGTACAGCGGACGGCGTCCGAAGAGATCCGACAACTTGCCCCACAGCGGGACGGTGACGGTCGAGGTCAGCAGGTACGCGGAGAAGACCCAGGAGTAATGCGCGAGACCGCCGAGCGCGGCGACGATGGTCGGCATGGCCGTGCCGACACACGTCGCCTCGAGCGCCGCGAGAAGCATCCCGGTCATGACGCCGGCGGTGACAGCCCACCGGCGGCGGGAGGAGATTTCGATCATGAGGGTCGGCATTGTGCAGGATGCAGACCCGGGTTGGTTGGTCGGTTGGTCCGTTGGTCGGTTGGCCCGTGGACGTTCGCGAACCAACCGACTAACCGACTAACCGAACAACGGACAACTACTTGAGCGGAAAATATCCCGTCTTCACCACGATCGCCTGCCCTTCCGGTCCCGTCGCCCAGTCGACGAAGCTCTTCAGCGTGCCGGACGGTTTGGTGCGCGAGTAAAGATAGAGGTAGCGCGAGATCGGGTAGGAGCCGTTGCGGACGGTCTCCAGCGTCGGCGAAACGGCGGGCGATTTGTCGTCCTTCTTCACCGGAATCACGCGCAGGCCCTTCGCGTACGCGGCGCCGCCGTAGCCGATGCCGTTCACGTCGTTCGCAACGGCGTTGACCACCGCCGCGGTGCCCTGCAGCGTCTGCGCGCGCGGTGAGAAATCGCGTCCGCCGAGGACGTAGTCGCGGAAGTAGCCGTACGTGCCGGACGAGTTTTCGCGCGAATAGAGAATGATCGGCGCGTCTTTTCCGCCGACCTGCTTCCAGTTCGTGACGCGGCCCATGAAGATGTCCGCGAGTTGCGCGAGCGTCAGCTCCTTCACCGGATTCGACGAGTGCGCATAGATCGAGAGACCGTCCCTCGCGATCGGGATCTCGACGCCGAGGGTCTGGAAGCGCTGTTTGAGCTTGTCCTTCTCGGCGGTCTTGATCGGACGCGACGACGCGGCGACGTCGGTCGTGCCGTTGATGAGCGCGGCGAGGCCGACTCCCGATCCGCCGCCCGTCACCTGAATCACCGCCCCCGGACTCTTCGCCATGAACGCCTCGGCGAGCCGCGCGTTCATGATGACCATCGTGTCGGAGCCTTTGATCGTGACCGGACGCTGCGCGAGCGCGGGAATGGCGAGTGCGATCGCGAGGATCGCGAAGGTGATCTTCTTCATGATGTCGTTCTCCTAAAAAACGAACGCGTAGCGAAGGGTGAAGATGTTGTCGTCGGGATCGTTCCGCTCATTCCGCGGAATCTCGTACGCGGCCATGATTCGGCTGTTGCCGTCCCAGAAGAATGTGTACGAGCCGCCGACCGTGCGGATGGCGTCGCCGGCGGC
>Ga0075425_100008464_pt1 | contig 10907 bp, 7 predicted proteins | sample SoiMethybrSBSTD4_FD_75300 | JGI IMG/M metagenome (GOLD analysis project Ga0075425, IMG submission 75300) | Bulk soil microbial communities from a Populus tree surrounding site in Tennessee, USA - Soil MetaG P. TD hybrid SBSTD4 | ecosystem: Environmental > Terrestrial > Soil > Tree plantation...
TCTGAATAGCTTCGGGTCTCGCCGTAAGGGATCCGGCAGAGCGCGCGCCACGCCTTCAACTGGAATTCCGACCCGCGTTGATTCAACGGCATCGTAAATTCGCGCCGGCCGCTGGCGAAGTACTCGGAGAGCTCCTTGCGCGTCTGACGCAGGATCGGGTGATCGCCGGGAACGATCGCGCCACCGAGTGATCGTCGCAGTTCGCGGAGTTCGGTCTCGAGCGCGCGACGATCGACAAATTCGAGCAGCTCGAGCCCGCGGTCCCCCGCGATGGCCAGCATCGGCCCGAGCGGTGTTTCAATCCACGCGGCGGTCAGGAGTGTCGTGTCGCGCGCGTCGCCGGGCGTTTCGCCGAAGACTTTCGTAAACGCATCTCGGAAACCGCTGTCGGATTCGAAGCCCGCATCCAACCCGGCGTCGAGCGTCGACGCTCCTTCATGCAACGCACGCATGGCGGTGCCCAGCCGGCAGGCGCGCTGGTACGCCTGAAACGTCATCCCGAAGCTTCGCTTGAACGTGCGCCGAACTTGGACCGGATCAAGGCCTCGCTGACGCAGGTCTTCATCGCGCAAGCGAATATCCGGATTGCGGAGCATCTCATCGACGAGCGGGGCAAGCCAGTTGGGCGCCGACGTCGACGACGACATCGGATCGCATATCCGGCACGGGCGATAGCCGCGATGCAGCGCATCCTGGATCGTCGACGCATACTCGACGTTCTCGGGCCTCGGCTTTCGCGCGCTGCAGGTCGGACGGCAAAAGATCCCCGTTGTGCGCACGCAGGCGAAGAACAGGCCTTCAAACGATCGGTCGCGCTCGACGAGTGCGCGATACATCTCGGCGGGAGTGGGCATCAACATCATGCGGTCAGGATACGGGCACCGTGCGCTGGTGCGCTACCGGAAAATGGACAAGCAATTTTCGATGAGCCCCGGCCCTTATCGCATGACACCAAGGAGGGTCCGGTGAAACGTGGTGCACATCCCGTAGTGAGATCGACAGCGGTTCTGCTACCCTGTCCACGCCGCCTGTCAAGGCCCGGCTGTCCAGGTGGGCATCGGCGACAGAGATATGGACAACGCGGTCTTTTGGACAAGAACCAAGCTGAGGACGCTCTACCTTCTCGCCGGCAGTGCAGTGCTGTCAATCGGAACGCCGGCTATCGTCGCCGCGACGCAGCCCGGCGCGCGGTTTTATCTACTGGAACCCATCGTATTCGGCGCGCAGGTGGTTCCAAATCTCGTTGCTGCAGTACTCTGGCTTCCGGGACGATCCGCGCGCGCCATCAAAATCGGATTCATGCTCGCCGGATTGCTGTTTGCCGCCTCCTTGTTGTTCTACGTCCCGATCCTGACGGGGATCCTACCCACCGGCGGCGACATGATCGGGGTGGGGTATTTGTTTTTCGCATTCGTGACGCTCGTGTCGATTCTCGTCGCCACGGTCATTGCCTATACCGTGTCGTGGACACTCGAGAAGTGGAAAAATCGAACCGACGCGCCGAAAGCCGCTCTGTGACGCCGTCACAAGCTCCGATCGACATCGTCGATTACGATCCTGCGTGGCCGGCCCGGTTCGAGGAAGAGCGTAAGGAGCTCCAGCGAGTACTCGGGCCCTGGTTGGCCGGTCCCATCGAACACATCGGCAGTACCGCGGTCCCGGGCCTGGCAGCAAAACCGGTCATCGACATCATGGCGGGTGTGGAAACGCTCGAAGGATCGCGGGACGCCATTGAAGCAGCCGCGACACTCGGGTATTGCTACTTTCCATATCAGGCATCCATCAGGCACTGGATGTGTAAACCATCAGATGCGTTTCGGACCCATCATCTGCACCTCGTTCCTGTCAACAGCCCGCACTGGGCGCGGCCGATTGCGTTTCGCAACTACCTGCGGACGCACCATGACATCGCAACGGAATACGAACAACTGAAGCGAGGGCTCGCGCTGAAATTCAGGCTCGACCGCGAGGCGTACACGGAAGCGAAGGCGCCCTTCGTCGGGGAAACCACGGAAAACGCGCTCGCGCTCGGCTATGCCTGAACCCGAACGCCGGGCGCACCATTCTTTCAGGGAGTATTCGAAGCCGAGAACGGCGCACTCCGGAGTAAGATCAGCGGACAGCTGAGCTTTTCTCAGGGAGGGACTATGAAACCCAAGACCGGGCTGTTGTTGACGTTGGCTGGGCTGCTGGCGCTTTGTCCTGCAACCTCGCCCGTCACGGCGCGGGCGCAGGAGCAGAAACCGCAGGTAAAGATTCCGCAACCCGGCGTGTCGCAAATCATGACCATCGAGGGTCTGTTTGTTCGCGCCGCCTACAACAACGAAGGCTACGCGATTATCGGCTATAAGACCGCGAACATGTCGGTCGGCGACGAGTGGATGCTGCTCGAGATGGGCGCGACACTGCGAGACGGGGTGTCGAACTACCGGCTGAAGCGCGACGCGCTGTCGCTCGACACGCCCGACGGGAAGAAGGTGCCGCTCGCATCAGTCGACGACTACCGCCAAGCCAACCTCGCCGCGCTCGATAATCGAGCGAAGGTGGCTCGCGACTCGATCAACTATTTCCCGCCCAATGCCGTGCAGGCTTGCCGGATCGGCTTCTTCAGCGAGCTGCAAAGCCCGGCGATGTCGTGGAATGAAGTCGAGTTGAGTCAAACGCGCGCCTGCCTGGGCCGCGTCTATTTCAAAGTGCCGGGCGGCATCAAGTATGGCCAGCACTGGCTCAACGTTCAGTTCGAAAAGAGCCTCGTTCGCGTGCCGTTCCGCATCCTCACAAAGGATGAGGAGAAGCTCGCGTCAAAGAACTACAAAGACATTCGGAAGCAGGTCCAGGAAGCATTCAAGCCGCCGAAGAAGAAGACCTAACGTGCGGCGAGCCAATGCCGGGCGAGAGACGATGCGAGCGAGCGCAGCGAAGCGAGCCAGGCGAACGGAGCGAGCCGGCGAAGCGGCTCGCGAGTGAGCCTGAAGGGGAGTCCGAGGGGCACAGCCCCTCGGAGTGATTGACGTGGACGAGGCCAAGATGACGCGCCGGACATTTGGACACACGCTGGGACTCGGTGCAGTTGCCAGCACTCTCCAGGGTCTCGGCGCGACGTCTGGCCAGTCGACCAGTCGAGGGCCGGGTCCGCCGCCAGCGGAAGCGCTGTGCGAATTGAGTGCGATTGAACTGGCAGCGAGAATCCGCCGCAAAGACGTCTCAGCGCGCGATGTATTGAACGCGCACCTCGCACGAATCGAACGGCTCAACCCCAAGGTCAACGCGATCGTGACGCTCGTCGCCGACCGCGCGATGGCGGATGCCGCAAGAGCGGATGAATTGACCGCCCAGGGCGGCCAGCTCGGAGCACTCCACGGACTTCCGGTCGCGCACAAAGACCTCGTCGACACCGCAGGGATTCGGACGACGAGGGGATCGATGTTTTACCGTGATCACATCCCCGAGCGCGACGCGCTGATCGTGACACGGATCCGTGCGGCTGGCGCGATCACCTGCGGAAAGACGAACACCCCGGAGTTCGGCGCGGGATCGCAAACGTTCAATAGCGTCTTCGGCGCGACCCGCAATCCGTACGACACGGCAAAAACGTGTGGCGGAAGCAGCGGTGGTGCCGCTGTCGTACTCGCGTGCGGCATGCTGCCGATCGCCGACGGCAGCGACACCGGCGGCTCGCTGCGCAATCCCGCGTCCTTTTGCAACGTCGTGGGGTTTCGAACGTCGCCAGGCCGCGTCGCCAGCGAAAACAACTCCTGGTCGCCGCTATCGGTGTCGGGCCCAATGGCGAGATCGGTCGCGGACGTCGCGCTGTTTTTGAGCGCAATTGCCGGTCCGAATCCACAGAACCCGCTGTCGATCGACGAGGGCGGCGCCCGCTTCCGGGAACCGCTCGAACGAAGTTTCAAAGGTGTCCGCGTGGCGTGGTGGAAAGGACTCGGTGGTATTCCGTTCGAACCCGAAGTCCGTTCGGTCATCGACGGCAACCGGCATGTCTTTGAAACCCTCGGGTGCACCATCGTCGACGACGAGCCGGATTTCGCCGGTGTTGATCAGGCGTTCCCGGCGCTGCGTTACGCGGCAAATCACCCACTACGCGCGCCGTTGATTCGCAGCCGAGCCGAGTGGGTAAAGGACACGATCAAATATGAAGTCGCGCAAGCGGAAAAACTGACGGGCGCCGACATCGGCCGCGCCCTGGCGCGACAGGCGCAGATGTACGAACAGAGCCGGCAGTTTTTTGAGCGCTACGACTACTTCGTGTTACCAGTGACGCAGGTTGCGCCGTTCGATGTGAACGTTCCGTATCCGACGCAAATCGACGGCACGCCGATGACAACTTACATCGACTGGATGCGGTCCTGCTGGTATATCTCGTTCATGGCGAACCCGGCCATCTCAGTGCCTGCGGGATTCACCTCGACCGGGTTGCCGGTGGGAATTCAGATCGTGGGACGCCATCGCGACGACTGGAGCGTCCTGCAGCTTGCCTACGCGTTTGAACAGGCGACGGAACATGGAAAGAAGCGGCCGGCCATAGTCGGCGTTTAGGGGCCAGCTTTACTTACTTTGCGCTGGGGCCCTCCGCCTCCGCGCGATCTACTACAGCGCGCTATGGCGACACCTCGCCGAAGCCTCGGCGAAGGCGGGCACCGCACCCCCAGCGCCTGCCAGCGCTCGCTCCCTTCGCTCGCGCCGCTGAATCGACACATCCGAGTACTTGGTCTGGAACGCGCCAACCGCCAACCGCCAAAACCCTACCGCTGCTCTAGCGGCAACACCGTTTGTGGATACGGCGGACCGATGTAGTCCGTGCGCGGACGAATCAGGCGATTGTTGGCGTACTGTTCGAGGCAGTGAGCGGTCCACCCCGATATTCGGCTCACCGCGAAAATCGGCGTGAACAGATCGATCGGAATCCCGAGCGTGTAGTAGGTCGACGCTGAATAGAAATCGACGTTCGGATTCAGCTTCTTCTCCGACTTCACCAGGTTCTCGATTCGTTGCGACATCTCGAACCATCGAGTGTTTCCCGCGCGCTCGCCAAGCTCCTTCGACATTCGCCGCAGATGGGTCGCGCGTGGATCCTCGGTTCGATAGACGCGATGCCCGAACCCGGGAATCTTGATCTTCTTCGCGAGCTTCGTTCGGATCGCATCATCGACGCGCTCAGGCGGAGCGTCCGGGCCGATTTCGATCAACAGCCGCATCACGTCAGCGTTGGCGCCGCCGTGAAGCGGGCCCTTCAGCGTGCCGATGGCGCCGACAATCGCGGAATACAAATCGGTCAATGTCGCCGCCGCCACGCGTGCCGCGAACGTCGACGCATTCAGCTCGTGATCGGCGTGCAAAACCAGGGCAACGTCGAACGCGTGAACCGACAATGCACTCGGACGATTCCCGGTCAACATGTAGAGGAAGTTCGCTGCCTGTCCGAGTGCAGGATCGGGCTGAATGGGACCGCCGCCGGCCTGCATCCGCCCATAGGTCGCCACGATGCTGCCGAGTTGCGCCGTCAGTCGGACCGCTTTGCGATAATTCGCCGCCGATGAGTTGTCTCCCGCCTCTGGATCATACTGGCCGAGCGCCGACGTGAGCGTCCGCAGCATGTCCATGCCATCAGAGCCAGGCAGTTGCTTCATCAGCCTGAGAATCGGCTCGGACAACGGCCGCGCGGCGGCCAATTGAGATTGCAGATCGCCAAGTTCGGCGCGATTCGGAAGGCGGCCGTGCCACAACAGATAGCAGACTTCCTCGAAGGAGACCGCGCGGGCAAGGTCGTGGATGTCGTAGCCGAAATACGCAAGCACACCGCGGTTGCCATCCAGGTAGCAGATGGCGGAGGACGCCGCAACTACGTCTTCAAGTCCAGCCTTGGGCTTGGCTTCGGTGGTCATGGAGAAATGATATCAGCACCCTGAAAATGCTGATTGCTGATTGCTGATTGCTGAATTTGGCTGGGTCTGAAGACCCCGCCCTACAAACGAACCCTTGGCGTAGGTGGTTAGCCGCGCAATGTAGGGCGGGGTCTTTAGACCCCGCCAACATTCAGAGCAATTTCAGATGCTACTTCGCCACTTCCGGCGTTTTGAGCATGACGCTCTCGCCGGTGTACTGCTGGAGGATTGAAAGCAGTCCGGTATAGAGAAAGCCGATCTGGAACAGCATGAGAAATGGCAGGGTCGCGTAGATCTGATTCACCAGCGCGTAAAACACCGTGGCACTGAAGTAGAGGCCGAGCGCCAGCTCGATGATCGGCTGCACGCCAACGGTCTGGTGGTACTTCTTACCGACCCACTCGTCGCTGTCCTCCTCGATACCGTATTTGGGAGTCCGCGCGAATTCGCTCTGCTTGCGGAAGAGCGCTTCGAGCACGGCCCGGGTGTTATTCACCGACAGGCCAATGCCAATCGACATCAGAAACGGCAAGTACTTCAGGCGCTGCCGCCAGTCGCCATAGAGCTCTTTCTGGGCCTTCACGTAGAAGACCGCAATCGACGCCGTGGCGGCGAAGAACAGCGGCACATCGATGATGAGCATCTCGGTCCATCCCATGTTGTACCGGACCCACATCGCCGGGAACATGAGGATCGACAGCAGCGACATCAACAGGTAGTTGAAGTTGGCCGACAGGTGGAAGAACGCTTCCGCCTTCACGCTGAGCGGCTGGCGGGAACGGAGGATGCGCGGCAGCAACTTCATGCAGGTCTGAATCGAGCCCTTGGCCCATCGATGCTGCTGCGACTTGAACGAGTTCATTTCAACTGGCACTTCGGCCGGCGATACCACGTCGGGCAGAAAGATGAAACGCCAGCCGGCGAGTTGTGCGCGATAGCTGAGATCCAGATCCTCGGTCAACGTGTCGTGTTGCCAGCCACCGGCAGAGGCAATCGCTTCGCGGCGCCAGACGCCGGCGGTTCCATTGAAGTTGAAGAAACACCCCGCGCGGTTCCGCGCCCCATGCTCGAGCACGAAATGCGCGTCGAGAAGGATCGACTGGATCTTCGTAAGCAGCGAGTAGTCCTGGTTGATATGGCCCCAGCGCGCCTGCACCATACCGACGCGGCTATCGGTTTCAAAGTATGGAAGTGTCCGTTTGAGAAAATCCTGCGGCGGAATGAAATCGGCATCGAAGATCGCGATGAACTCGCCGGTCGATTCAGCCAGGCCGGCCTCGAGCGCGCCCGCTTTGTACCCGGTGCGATCAACGCGATGCAGATAGCGGATGTTCGCGCCGGCTAACGCGTGGCGGCGAACCGCGCGCTCGGCGATTGACGTGGTTTCATCGGTCGAATCGTCGAGAACCTGGATTTCGAGTAATTCGGCCGGATAGTCGAGTTCGCAGACGGCATCGATCAAACGGTCGGCGACGTACATCTCGTTGAAGATCGGCAACTGCACCGTAACCCGCGGCAAATTCGAGAGTTCCGGCAACTGGATTGGCGCCTGTTGCTTGTGTTTCGTGTAAAGATACACAAGGTAGTACCGGTGCCAGCCATAAATGGCGAGGATGCTGAGGACAAAGAAATACAGAACGAGAATCAGCGTCTCAACAGGCGTCATATAGGAATGAATCCGTCACAGAACACAAACGATAATATTACAGCTCTGCCGTTTGCGAGATCAACGCCGGCACCCCACCACACCAACTCATGAACCGGCTTCAGCTGCGAGCACTGCTCGATCAAGTGCAGTCCGGAACGCTGACGCCAGAGTCGGCACACGAGCAACTCCTACAATATTTGCGCCACTCGCCTTATGAAAACCTCGAGTTTGCCCGTGTCGATCACCACCGAAGCGTGCGCCAGGGTTTCCCCGAAGTGGTGTACGGAGCGGGCAAAACTCCTGAGCAGATCGCAGCGATTTCAGAGCGTATCGTTGGCGCCGGACACAACCTCCTCGTCACGCGCACGGACCGCGAAGCGTTCGCTGCCGTGCAGCGCCGGGTTCCCGCTGCATCGTTTCATGAACAGGCGCGAACCATTACACTGCGTACCGCCACGCTGCCTCCGGGCCGCGGCACCGTCCTCGTTATTGCCGCCGGTACTGCCGACCTGCCTGTCGCTGAGGAGGCAGTCATCTCAGCTGAAATCATGGGGAATCAGGTCGACCGGCTCTACGATGTCGGCGTCGCGGGCCTTCATCGGCTTCTCGCTGAGCAACCCCGGCTGAACGCCGCCCACGTTGTCATCGTCGTCGCGGGCATGGAAGGCGCTCTGCCCAGCGTTGTGGGTGGTCTTGTTGATGTGCCGGTGATCGCCGTGCCGACCAGTGTTGGTTATGGTGCGAGCTTCGGCGGAATCACGGCTCTATTAGGGATGCTAAATAGTTGCGCCAGTGGGGTTTCTGTCGTCAACATCGACAATGGCTTTGGCGCGGCCGCTGTGGCAAGCGCGATTAATCACCTGCCGTGAATTGGGTTCTGCGAGGCTCTACAGGTCTACCAGGTTCGGCGAGGTCTGGCGGTGGTGGTCGAACCTTGTGGAACCCGCCTTCCGTGCGATATAGTTAAGGATTGCCCTGTCCTCCGGGTCAGTCTTCCTAAGTTACATCCCGATGCACGCTGGCGCCCTAAGGGCCCTCGAATTCGATCGGATCGTCGAGGCGGTCTGCCGTTACGCGCTGACTCCACAGGGGTTGCGGCGGTTGACAGCACTCGCGCCGGCGCCTGAAGCGCAGGCCGTCGCGGACGCATTGTCGGCGACTGCGGAGACGGTCCGATTTCTTGCCGACAACCAGGTCGCACTGCAGGCAGGAACGGACCTCGAGACTATTATCGATTCGATCGGCGTGGAAGGACGGGCGCTGGACGCGCTGCATCTGGTCGCTCTCGCCGCGTTTTTGTCATCGGTTGACACCACGTGCGCGTCAATCCGGCGCGCCGGTCCAGCGACGCCATTGCTGCGGCGCATCGCCGATGCCGTGACGTCGTTCGAAGCGGAGATCAGCGACATCCGGCGCAAGATCGATCCGAGCGGGGAAGTTCTGGACGATGCGAGCCCCGAGCTGAAGATGGTTCGCGAGCGGCTGCGCAAGCAACGGACACGGTTGCGGGGAACGCTCGAATCGTACTTGCGCGGCAAGGACACCGCAAAATACCTGCAGCAGCAGATCGTCACTGATCGCAACGGGCGTTATGTGCTCGTCGTGCGATCTGAACACCGGGCCGCGATCCCGGGGATCGTCCATGGCAGTTCGGGCAGCGGCGCCAGTCTGTTTCTCGAGCCGCTCAGCACCGTTGAAATCAACAACGACATCGTCGCGCTCGAACAGCAGGAAGCAGAGGAGGTCCGGCGCATTCTCCTGAGTTTGACGAACGCGTTCAGGCGGCGCGAGGCTGATTTGACGCGCACGGTGAACGCGGCAGCCGACCTCGACGTCCTGCAAGCACGCGCGCGTTTCTCGCAGCTTGTCGACGGTGTCGAACCTGCGATTGCCGCCGATGGCCGTCTCGAATTGCGCGCTGCGCGACATCCGCTGCTCATCGCGGAAGTCCGTCGCCATCTCAGTGGTGTGGAACCCGAATCGCAACCGGATCCCGGGACCCCGGATCCCGGCGCGCGCCCTTCGACAAGCTCAGGGCGTCCCGAGCCTGTCGAGGGACGAAGTCCCGTTCCAGTCGATATCGTCCTGATCCCGCCCGTCAGTGTCCTCGTGATCACTGGTCCGAATACCGGCGGCAAAACGGTCGCGCTGAAGACCGCTGGACTGCTGTCGCTCATGGCGCAGGCAGGACTCCTGATCCCTGCAGCCGGCGGATCGCAGATTCCTGTGTATCGATCGATCTTTGCCGACATTGGCGACGAGCAGTCGATTTCTGCGAGTCTCAGCACCTTCTCCGGTCACATCGCGAATGTTGTCTCCATGGACAAGGCGCTGGCCCTGCCCTCGCTCGTGTTGCTCGACGAGGCCGGAGCCGGAACCGATCCCGTCGAAGGGGGCGCGCTGGCGATGGCCATCATCGATCACTTCCGAAAACGGGGATCGGCGGTGATTGCCACGACCCATTACGACGCCTTGAAATCGTATGCCTCCACGACCGAAGGGGTCATGGCCGCCGGCTTCGGCTTTGACCCGCAGACCTTTGCGCCAACGTATCGATTGAACTACGGGTCGCCGGGCAGCAGCCTCGCGCTCGAGATCGCAAACCGGCTCGGCCTGCCGGCCGGCGTCATTGAAACCGCACGCGCTCATCGGACGGCGCGCGAGACCCAGCTCGCCGAACATCTCGCGAAGATCGAACGCGACATGCAGTCGCTCGATCATGAACGCCGCCTTGCCGCGCGCGAGCGCCAGACCGTCGCCGAGGAAGGCGCGCGACTGCAGCAGCGCGAACAGGACCTTCGCAATCGGGAGGAGACTTTCAAGCGGAAGCTTGACGAGCGGATCGAAGAGCGCCTCCGCGACGCGCGGCGGGAGATCGACGACGTGGTCAACGCACTGAGGACGCGAACCGACGCGCTGGCGGCGGAGGCTGAGCGCCGTATGGCTCCCAGGCTGGTGTCGACGGGCGATACCGGTGCTGCCCGCGCGGAGGCACGGGCGGCGATCGAGGCGATTGGAAATCGCGTGCGTCAGCCAGCTCCGCCGGCTCCCGAGACCACGGGGAGAACGACGTCCGATCGTCCCCCGTCAGTCGGCGATCGAGTAATGGTGGGAGCGTTCGGCCTCGAAGGCGTCGTGCAGTCGCTGCACGATCGAGAGGCGGAAGTGGACGTCCGCGGAAAGAGACTCCGCGCCCGCATCGACGAGCTTCGCGTCGTCGCACCCGCCGCCGCCGTGAGCGGTCAGCCATCGCGCGTTCGAGTGAATGTCGACCTTCAACCGCGGGAAGGTTCGCTGACCGAGTTGAACGTCATTGGCACACACGCCGACGAAGCCGTCGCCCGCGTCGAAAAATTCCTCGA
>Ga0075425_100008465_pt1 | contig 10906 bp, 12 predicted proteins | sample SoiMethybrSBSTD4_FD_75300 | JGI IMG/M metagenome (GOLD analysis project Ga0075425, IMG submission 75300) | Bulk soil microbial communities from a Populus tree surrounding site in Tennessee, USA - Soil MetaG P. TD hybrid SBSTD4 | ecosystem: Environmental > Terrestrial > Soil > Tree plantation...
GTATCCTCAATACAATTACTTTTAAGGTAAATGCGGTAAGGAAAAGATATGTTTACTAAGGGTAAGGAACTATAAATTTTAACTTATGTCGGCTTGAGTATGATAATAGTAATTTTGGTCTTTCATTTTTTAGCTGCCTTCACCATGCATTACAGACAAGCTCGTGCCAAGGTAGGTTTAATCATTCCACCTAAGGTAGTCTGATTTGATCTCACTCTAGCAAACTATACAATAAGGTTATTAGTTTCCTCCAAACATTAATACATAATACCATAATGGTATCAGTATTCGTATTAATTGAATGTAATCATGGATTCTTGGAGAGCGTGTTTTCTGAATTGACTAAACTCGGTCCCGAGATGATTTATAAAATTGCAGGTGCTCAGTATGATATCATCATGAAGGTGAATGCAAATGATAATGTTGATCTTAAGAAACAAGCTGCGGAAATCAAAGACTTTAAAAATATTAGGTCAACGTTGTCACTTATAGTAATAACATAATCTTGGAAGAAATTATTACGATTTATTGCTTTGTTTTGCTTTGGGGGTCAGGAGATCTCAGAAGGAGAGAATTTAGGACTTAAAACTACGAGTCAAATCCCCTAATTAATTATCAACGGTGTTATTTCAAAATGTTTACTAATGCCGAAATTAAATTGTCGATATCTTCTTCGTTGTTATAGAAATGTGGAGATACCCTTATCCCCTTCCCCCTAGCAGAAACAATTATTTGGTTCATTTTCTGCAGTTTCATTACAATTTGACTAGGGTTTTCCTTCTTTGGCTTGAAGACGATTATTCCGGATCTATATTTTTTTTCCGCTACTGGCGAAAGAATTTCAATATCTATATTGACAAGCTTATCAATCAGATAATTCGTAAGCCCAAGTATTCGTTTTTCAATTTGCTTGATCCCAATTTTTGATGTATATTCTATTGCGGCCTTTAACGCGACTATATTTTGAAAATGAGGTGTTCCAAGTTCAAATCTTGTCGCAGAATAAGAGCTATCCAATATGGTATTGTTATCAAAATTATCTTTTTTCTTTTGACCTGATAGACTAAAGAAAGTTGGCTTAAAATAGTCCTTATCTCTCAAATATTTTCTTTTTATATAGATAGTTCCGATTCCAAATGATGAAAGCATCCACTTATGGCCGTTTGATGCCATAAAATCAATATTAAAATTCTTGACATCTAAAGACATTGCGCCAAGTGATTGTGTGGCATTTACTACAAGATGTAGGTCTTTACGTTGTGTCAGTTTGCCGAGCTCTTCTAAATCTTGTCTAAACCCGTTTGAGAATTGTACATGACTAGTAAGTATGGTTTTTACTTGTTTACCTCTCTTCCCGTAATATTTGTCTATCATCTTTGCGATATCTAGAATCGGTATCTTACCCTCGTAATCAGATTTTAGGAACTTTATATTTTTGGAACTCTTGTTGATCCATGGCAGATTGGTAGAGGGAAATTCTAATTCGTTAGATATTACTATCCCCTTATCTGAAAGTATATGAGCAATTATGTTCATTCCCTCGCTTGTCGAATGAGTAAAAGCTATCTCGTCTTTGCTGTCAGCTCCAATAAATTTGGAATAGAGCTCCCTTGTTTCTTCCATTGCATCTATCCAGTCACTCCATATAGTCCCGCCATGATATAATGCCTCTTGATAAAATTTTAATATTTCAGTATAAACAGGGAGAGGGATCGGCGTAATTGCTGCATTGGCAAGATATGTGTATGATTTAGTAATTGGAAAATCTTCTCTTAGCCTATCCCAATTTTTTGGCATTTTACTGTCCGGTAGAATCTGCAACTGAATTCCGTTATAAATTTTGTCAAATTATTAGAGAACCGCTGCCGGCAATCTTTGCTTGTCGTTAACAAACTACATCGATAAAAATAATAGTTTCCGTCTACCAAAGGCCCAATAGGATTATTGATTACTTTACTATAGCAAACGTTGAATTAGCTTTGAAAGATCCAATGGAGACTGAGGAACTGTAATTGCCTGCACTTACCTGTTTACCTTTAGTATTCTGTTGATTCCATACAAGTTCTACAGAACCATTTGGGGGTAATATCTTTGATTTTGATAATAACGATGGTAAAGATTTCTCTCCGGTTTGCAGATTCTTTATAGCTACGGATTTGATATTATCGACTCTTAATGTCCCACTACTATTATTCAATATTGTTATCTTAACTACCTCTCCCTCCCTGTAAATTTGTTTGTCAGTCAAGACGGTTATAGTAGTATTTTCATCAGGCACGTTACTTTCCAAGTTATTCGTCAAAAATGGATTCGGAATCAAGGACGAGACTGTAGGAGGAGCTGATTTGCTAGGGTTGTTTTGTTGTGGGCTTTCTTCGGTGGAAGGCCGGGGAAGGCACTGAACCAATCCGTTCTCGGTTTGGGATGGTGAGGAAGGACACCGATCGCTTGAGGGACACTCTGAAGGACGGTTAACTGTAGAGCCATTTGTACAGCGAAATTCATCCTCCTGCGAAAATGCAGGCACCAAAATGCCTTGACCTAAATAATTTATGTTAAGTCCAAGTATCGTAACTGAAATCAGTAAAAACAAAAGATGGAGTCGATACATTTTACAACTATCTACCTCACCACTGGATATAAATATAAAGGGGCTACATTTCAGAATTTTAGACTGAGCTAGTATTTTAGACTTAAAGCAAAATAATAGATGTTTAATTAGTTGGTTGATTTTAAGGCGTGAACAAAAGCTAGCTCAAAAATTACTCTGTCCTCGCAGTAGATAAACAGAAGTTGCAATGGTTACATACATAACACAAGGAACTGAAATTTGAACACAAAGTCATAACATCCTTGCATCTTGGACATTCAATTTCCATTTCTATAATTTCTTTAGTCCAATTTTCTTGATGTTCTTCCTTCATCTGCTCCTGAACTAACTTTGTCTCATTACGAGATTTTTTTGTCAATTTTTATTAATTATACGGCAACACCACTTAAAACCCTAATCAATATAGATCCGGTGGGATCTATAGTTATTTGGGACAAGATTTGGATGAGGCAAATATAAATTAGAAATATCAGAAATGCATCGCATCTAAGCTGGGAAATACGACTGACCTGGATCTTTAATACCTCGGATTGAATTATATTGAAATTTTAGTATGATGGCATGGGTCAAAATAATTACAGGCATTCTATTCACAACAACCGTAATTACAGGTGTAGTTTACATTATTTCCCAAGTGGGGGACTAGTTTAGTACTCTATTCACTTACTTAGTAGAATTGAGTTAAAAATATAGTTGGCTCTTTGAATCAACAAAAAATAAACGACAAACTAATCATATTTAGTATTTGAACAATTGTAGAAAATGTCGAAATAAACTCAACTTATTAAATGACTAACTAAGTTAAGCAACCATTAAAAACTTGATTATTTACTAAATTCCATCCAGCAGAAATACAGAAAATAAATGGAGATGAAAGGAGGTACAGTCCTTTGTTCATCCACTGTACTTTACAATAGTAAACTTGGCTAGTGTCCAAGTTTTTTATGTGATTATCCATTTTTGGATTAGTAGATAATTTCAGTCCTTGAGGGTGAACTATGTTAATTTTGATTTAAATATATCAAGTTCAGGATCAGAGCATGCTAACGGTTTCATGTAAAGATATATCTTCAGATTGTGAATTTGTTGGAAGAGCCTTTACAGAAGACGACTTGATGATGCAATTGATAGGTCATATAGTAAAGAAACATGAGGTAAATCTTGAAGATGTAATGACAGCAGAAATGCGAGAAAGGATAAGAATACACATACAATCATCATGACCAAGGATCCTCTAAAACCCTGTGGTGCTGGAATCAATTCAAATATCAGAATAGAGGCACCACAGATCTCGACATGTCAGGTGTTTCATTCAATTTGTGATTGGAAATCTTTGAGTTTGTTTGATTCCCTAGTTTATGAAGGTGGAGGAAGTAAAGAGTTGATACTAAAACTGGGGATGTCACGAAAAGAATATTATTCAAGAATATCTAAACTTGTAGACACTGGGATTGTCAAGAGAGAAGGTAGGAGATATACGATCACGGTGTTTGGGAGAGTAATTTATGAGGCTAGATTGATACTTTCAAATACATTAGCTAATCACTATAGACAAGGAGTGCGAGAAAACAATCTCGTACCTGTAGATCGCGACGAAATGCAGGTTATCCTTAAATCATAATAAATTAATCAACACAACACGCCAAATCAAGAAGAAAGACGGCTCTTCAATATCAAGAGTATTATTGTTGTACTCTCTGATTCAACTTTTTTCATTTTGCATTAATATTACAAATATTAGTTTCTAGTACTACGTACAAAGAGATAAAGAATGACTTTGATTTTGCCTAAATTACATGGTGTATCAGTTACGTTGAGAGAGATCTTAGACGGAGATATTGAGGAAATAACTAAGCTCATGACAGCCAATGTGGTCAAATCCTTGTGGGAAATTCCTTATCCCTATGAGAAAAAGTATGCCCAAACCTTTGTAAACAATAGTAGGAAGGATTTAGAATTACTTAAGGCTGTAAATTTTGCTATAGAGTATAAAGGGGGGTATGTATATAATGGCTCAAGTAAATTTTTAGTTGGAATCATAAGTCTAAAGAATATTGATTGGCTTGCCAAAAATGCAAACATAGGATATTGGATAGGAGAAAAATACTGGGGGAAAGGTATTGGAACAGAATGTGTAGGTTTAGTTATCGATTATGCGTTTTCAAATTTGGGATTAGAAGAACTTTTTGCATATGTCTACCCCATTAATAAACGCTCAATTCGAGTCTTGGAAAAAAATGGACTGAAGAAAAAAGAAGAGGTAAACGAATTCAACAAGGTACTAGGCAGATATCAGTTTTCCCTGCTATATTCAATACAAAAAATAAATCGATCAACTAATCCCCGAACTTCCAGATAAGTTAAGACTAGGCTTACCGGGCATCGATAGATCAAGTTTTTATTTTACCGGTAACTTGAACAGTTATGGCAAAGTGTCCGTACTGCAAAAAGGATTTTGAAAGAGATGTGGATATAAGAATTGTGTACCCTGATAATGCCGAAGCACCTGGATTGAGATGTGCTATTTTCATATGTCCAAACAAGGGATGTGAGATGTTTTTAGGTGGTACAAGCATTGGCTATGGTAAGGTGCAAGGGGCGGAGGAATTATGATTACATTACTTTACTCTACATGCAGTTAAAGGTCCGAGTGTAAAAGTTCTGATTTCAGACCTTATTACACGTTCAGATATCTAACGGCCAATTTTTTCTTGTCAGTTAGTGATCAAAACTAAATCATTTTAGGAATATACATTATTCAATGCGTGAGCAGTAAATTAATTAGCTCTTACTAAACTCTTACTTTCCATGATACTATCCCAAATCCATTTTTCAAATTTAATGTCCGATAAAACTTTCCTTTTTTCTAAAACTATTATTGCGTCCTCGCCTACGATATAGCGAAAGTTTGAGCTCTTTGATTGAAGAGCTTTCAATATAGCCTTTGCCACTTGCGATGGTGACGAGGAATTGCTCTCTGAAACTGATTTAAACCGACTCAATCTCCTTTTTAATAATGCAGAGTATGGGGACTTTGCTGCTTCATTCTTAGATTTTTGTAGGTTATCAAAAAATCCGGTTCTTACAATTCCTGGCTCAATTAGTATTACATTTATACCAAATTTTGAGAGCTCATGTCTGATTGATTCCGAAAATCCTTCTAGAGCAAATTTGCTTGCAACATAGACAGAATTTAGAGGCATCGCTACCCTCCCTACCATAGAACTGATATTTATTATGGTACCACTATGCTGGTTCCTCATAATTGGTAAGACTGATTTAACAACCCTAACTACACCAAAAAAATTTGTTTCGAATTGATCGATTATTTTGTCCATAGATAGATCTTCTACTGCCCCGAACAAGCCATATCCTGCATTATTAATCACAACATCTATTCTTTTTGCTTCAACCAAGATATTCTGTATAGCCGTTCGAATAGATGCATTATCATTAACGTCTAACGGAATCACAGTAAGTGGTAGCCTTTCCTTTTTTACAATTTCTCTAATTTTTCTAGATTTAGATAAATTCCTCATTGTTGCAAATGTTCTAAATTCATTCCTTGCTAAAGTCAATGATGTTTCAAATCCTATGCCGCTCGAAGCCCCCGTGATCAAGGCAACTTTGTTCATTCATGTTGGAATTAGTATTGTTGATAATTAAGGTAGCGGCAAAATTTAATGAAGCTCAAATTTTGAATGAAGCATAGGTTTTGTACTCAGCAACTGACATAATCGAGGCAGAAACTGGATGTTGCTAAATGATTCAACCTAATGTTTATTTGCAATATCATAATACCTGCAGTCCTCTTGATCTGGGGTAATCTACAGATATTACTACTATTTAACAATAGTATCAAATTGAATTTTATTTAAGGACGAGGTTAGTAGATTATTTATGCTAGGTTTTCAAATAAATAACTTGACTTATATTATCCCTAGCGGGTGATCTATCTAATGGCAAGGTTAGTTAGAAAAGAAGACAGAGGCCCGATGGAGGTAAAAGTAGGAAACGAAAGCAAATGGATATGCATGTGCGGACTGAGCAAAAATCAACCCTTTTGTGATGGATCACATAAGAAAACTGCTGATGAAGAGCAAGGCAAGGTCTATAAATACAATCCTGATGGTAGCCGGACCGAAATCTCAGCTTAAAATCCCATTATTTTTGAAAAAAATGTACATCTTCATCACTTCTAACTTTATCATCGCTTTTTCATAGTGCTTATTGATAAAATTAACAGTAAGTTTACACGACGTTCTCATAATGAGTTGCGTTATGGTGAATAATAGGTGGACTTTTGAATAATGTCAGATTTAGGAATAGTGGACATTGAGAAATATGTAAATGTTATAAGACAATGATTGAGATGGCATAATATTTCGAATGATTTCACTTAACAATTGTATCAATGCTCATAAATTAGACAGTGAGACATCTTAGAAAGGTTAGTGAGTATTGTGGTCAGCAAATACGATAAACTGGTCATTGCTACATTTATTCTCATTATAGTGATACTATCAGCCTTACTAACTTGGCATTTTACTAGCCGAGTATCGGCAAGGGCACGAATTTCTACCATCCCACCTGTTATTAATGATACCCATCTGACTGCAGAATTGGTTGCAAGCGGGCTTAAATTTCCTGCTGCCATGGCGTTTCTTGGTCCAAACGATATATTGGTTGCCGAAAAAAATAGCGGAAATGTCCAGAGAATAGTTAATGGAAATATTTCACAACAGCCTTTGATCCATGTCAATGCTGCAAAAAAGGATGAAAGGGGATTACTCGGACTTGCCGTCTCAGCAAATAACTCAAAAGGGAGTAGGTACGTATTTCTTTATTACACCGAAGCTGAGACAAGTGGGTTGGGAAATATTACTCGAGATCCTCTAGGCAATCGTGTATATAGATATGAACTGGAAGGGAATAAATTAGTAAATCCGAAATTACTTTTGGATCTTCCCTCCTTACCAGGACCTAGACATAACGCAGGTAAAATGAATATTGGTCCGGACCATAATCTCTATATTTCTATCGGCGATGTCGATGGCTCATTTAAGAATATAAATTCCGAAACGAAGGCTCAAAACTATGAAGATGGTCCGGCACCTGATGGTAGAGCAGGTATACTTAGAATTACTCAAGATGGTAAACCAGTTGGTGACGGTATATTAGGAAGTATTCCTATGCTGAATCTTTATTATGCTTACGGAATAAAAAATAGTTTTGGATTTGATTTTGATCCAGTTACAAAAAAAATGTGGGAATCTGAGAATGGTCCTACATTTGGCGACGAAATAAACCTAGTAGAGCCAGGATTTAATAGTGGATGGACGAAGGTCCAAGGGATATGGAAGACAGATGTAGACCTTGGAGAAGAACCTGAGAAAGGAGCGATTGCTACAGAAGGATCCTTAGATCTTGTTGACTTTGGAGGAAAAGGAAAGTATAGTGCACCGGAGTTCACTTGGAGTAACACGGTAGCTCCAACAGCACTAATATTTTTGACCACTGACAAATTAGGAAAGGAATACAAGAATGACATCTTTGTCTCGGATATAAAATATGGAAATATTTATCATTTTAAATTAAATAATGACAGGACCGGTTTTGTTCTTAACGGAACGCTTGCAGACAAAGTAGCCAGCGGAGAAGATAGTACGGAACAAATAGAATTTGCTTCCGGCTTTGGAGGAATTACCGATATGCAAGTCGGACCTGATGGATACTTGTATGTCCTCGTCTTTGACAGGGATGATGGAAGAATATTTAAAATAGTTCCTAAAGGCTAGTCACACGTTATACAAGACATGTCATTCGATAATTGTTTTTCAATTCTGTAATAATCAATCTGCTTTAGTAGCTCGGAAGGACCTTTTAACTTAATATTCTACGGTTTTATTGCTAGTGTTTAGGTAATCGGAGTTTGTAACCACAATCTCGTATTTTCCACGGCTTCAATCGCTATTATTAATCAATTACGGGTATTTTGCGGATACCTACATCTTGGACAAGATAATAAACTTCATCTATTTGAATTATATCTCCAGCATTTATTTTTGTGTGACTTCTTTTTTTTCTCAATGCTATTCCGAATGGATTATTCTTGTCCTCCATAAATTTAAGCCAAATCTTGCCTGGACTAAGAATATTCTTGAATTCACATTCCCACACTAAATTGTAAATAGTATTCAGCGCCTGCTTACTGATTTTATTGGCCCCTAAAATAACGGATTGAATATCTGGTTCATTAGAAAAATAGACTCTTACTAACATAAGTAACTATTTTGATGATTAATCGAGGTCTATTACATCTGAGCCGTGTAGAGATGGCATTTGCAACTGTCAATGCTAGAAAGAACTGAATTCATGTTCTAATTTTAACAACTTATTTCTCAAATAGGAATCGATGTTTCTTAAAACTGTAGGGTTACCTTCAACATGTTTTGTCAGTTCAGGATCGCTATAGTGCACATTTAAGTATTTTATGGAGCAGTCACTCGAAGAATACTCAAATTCTACGGCAATTGTTCCTGTCCTCGGTTGGCCTTCCGAAACATATCGTAAGAATATCACATCTGTTAACCTAATGAAAGAATTAGTATTTCGTGATTCAATAGTATTTATGTTTGCATTCTGAGCGTTTCGATGAACCATTACTTTTGTATTATGATCAATGGTATCGAGCATGATTTCTCGCTATTCCCCTTTAGAATAATCTGAGTGTTATAGTATATAAGATGATCTGGCGATTATGAGAGAAGTGAAATCGTTTTATAATTTGAAGATCGGGGTCTGAATCAAAATTGTAGCTTCAATGTCATCGAGTTTGGTATTGGTTGATCTGCAACTCGATCAAACTAGGTTTAGTGCCTTCCATTCCTTATAACTCATTGACAGGATCGACTAGATATGATTTAGTAACAATCATATTTTCTTATTTCGATGGAATTCCTCCCAAAATAGGAATATGCATATCTATATCCAGTGGGTTCTTCTATGAGTCAGGAGCTCCTCCTCTGTAGTGACCCTCCAACCACAAATTTCACACATTAGAAAGCTGGAGATATCGTTTATATTCTTTGGAATGCCGACTGTCATTATATTATTAAATTCAGTGATTTTGTATCCAATTAGCTTACTAGATTGTAAGTAGTCGTCTATTACTTGTTGTAGTAGTCTCTTAAACTCTTTCATATCCGCATTTTTGTTCAAGGTTATTTTTATTTCATCTTCATTGATTTCGGTAGAGACGTAACTTGAGAAACCAAAACGAGATAGTAGATATCTGTATACACCTTGAGCTAGAACTTCGTCACCTGCGAAGCTGATTGTGAAATCAGTGAAATCAGTCTCACTATCCATAGGACTAATTCCTCCATATTCGTATTAAATAAATTTATAGAATTATTGGATAATTAGACTGATGGAATATTCTAAGTATGATTTTTGTTGATTTTCACTATACAAACTTTTACTCGATTTTTCCTCTCACTGTGACTTTGCAATCTACAATTTTTTAGTTTCCACTAACAAACCAAGAAATGAAGGAGTATTAAATGCATAAAATATATTGTTTTAATGCGAATTTTGCCTTATTTAGCAACGGATTTACTATAATAACCTCTTCCATAAGTCAGCCATCTTACTAAAGGCTTAATATCTGCAGCCCTACAATCCCCTTATTTCACAATAATTGTTACCCGGCTATTCATATTATTCATATATTGGATATACGATATATATAAATACATCCTGTGGCCAATATCGTATGTCCGATATGGGTAAAATGGTAGGAGGTGAATTATTGAATGGGATATGGTTGCTGTGGAACCGGCTTTCAAAGAGGTAGGAATTTTCTTACTAAGGAGGAGCGCGTTGAGTTGCTAAAGGAATACAAAGCCGATCTTGAGAAGGAAACTCAGGGAATAGTAGAAAGGATCAAAGAACTTGAAGCAAATTAGTTCTTTACTCCTTCTCCCATTTCCTTTTTATTTATTTATTAATCAGTTTTTTTGTTTTCTTAGGATTTGTAATATGTTAATCCGTTAATGGGGATCATTGTTAGGTTAATTTAATTATTACCATAGTCAATCGATTGTAGATTTATTTTCAATTTTTTATTTTTTTATTTCTTGTTTCTCATTGTGTCTATTATCTTTTGCTTTTCTCGGTTTAGATCATCAATATTCATACCACTGGCCGAAATTATAGTAGCATTGTCGTTGTCAATATCATTTTCGGTAAAAATGGCTGCATGAGAAGAATTCTTTAATATTTCAAGGATAG
>Ga0075425_100008466_pt1 | contig 10906 bp, 13 predicted proteins | sample SoiMethybrSBSTD4_FD_75300 | JGI IMG/M metagenome (GOLD analysis project Ga0075425, IMG submission 75300) | Bulk soil microbial communities from a Populus tree surrounding site in Tennessee, USA - Soil MetaG P. TD hybrid SBSTD4 | ecosystem: Environmental > Terrestrial > Soil > Tree plantation...
AGGTCAACGCCGCGCTCTTCCGCATGTCGGACCGGATCGGCACCGTCGAGCCCGGCAAATACGCGGACCTGATCGTCGTCGCCGGCGACCCGCTCCGGAACCTGCGCGTGTTCCAGATCCAGGACAATTTGAAGGTCATCATGAAGGGCGGTCATGCCTACAAGCAAACCCTCTGAGCATCAGAACGAGATCCTCGACCAGTTCACGCGGCAGGCGACGCCGTTCGCCACCGCGCCCGGCATCCGCGACGAGGCGGCGCTGCGCCTGATCCTCGAGTGCAGCGTCGCCGGGCCCGAGGACACGGTGCTGGATGTCGCGTGCGGTCCCGGGCTCGTGGTGGCCGCCTTCGCGCGGGTCGTCCGCCACGCGACCGGCATCGACATCACGCCGGCCATGCTCGATCGGGCGCGAGCCCACTCCACCCAGCTCGGCCTGACGAACGTGACGTGGCGCCAGGGCGACGTGTTGCCGCTGCCGTGGCCGGACGCGTCGTTCTCGATCGTGACCTCACGATTCGCGTTCCATCACTTTCTCGACCCGCTCGCGGTCCTGCGCGAGATGAAGCGCGTCGCCACCCCGGGCGGCCGGGTCGTGGTCGTCGACAGCACGCCGGAGGCGAAGCGCGCCGACGCGTTCAATCGGATGGAGCGGCTACGCGATCCCTCGCACGTCCGCTCCCTGCCGGTCGAAGAGCACCGCGACCTCTACACAAGGGTCGGCCTGCCCGAGCCTCGGGTGACGTCGTATCGACTCGAGGGCGAGATGGAGGCCTTGATCGGGCGGTCGTTCCCGCATCCCGGCGACGACGAGAAGATCCGCAAGATCTTCCGTGAGGCGCTCACCGATGACGCGCTCGACATCCAGCCGCGGTTCGAGGAAGGACAGATCCGCTACGGCTTCCCGGTCTCGGTCCTCGTCGCGGAGCGGTAACCGCGATGCGAATCGTCGACTTGAGCTTCTCGATCCGGCCGCACTTCCGCTGGAAAGTGGCTCCCGAGCTCGTGGCCGCTCACGCCACCGGTCATCCGCTGCAGAGCACGGTGCTGACGATCAGCTGCCACGCCTACACGCACGTCGACGCGCCGCTGCACTACCTAGTCGACGGCCGCGACATGGCCTCGATGCCGGTGGATCAGTGGGTCGGCGACGCGGCGGTGGTCGATCTGACGCACCTCGGCGCCAACGGTGAGGTCACCGCCGCGGACCTCGAGCGGCGCGCTGCCCACGTACGCCGCGGGGACATCGTGCTGCTGCGCACGGACTGGCCCCGGCGCATGGGCGTCGACAAGGAGCAGTTCTGGAAGGAAGGGCCGTGGACCGGTCCGAGCGGGTGCGAGTGGCTCGTCGCCCGTGGTGCGAAGGCCGTCGGCTACGACTACCCTCCGGATCACTGCATCCGAGACACGATCGCCGAGCCGCGTCGCCGACCGGGCCGCTCGGAGTACACGACGCACGCGATTTTCTTCCCGGCCGGCATCACCGTGATCGAGTACCTGACCAACCTCGACCAGATCGGCGCCGCGCGCTGCCGCTTCATGGCGCTGCCGCTCAAGCTCGAGGGCGCCGACGGCTCGCCGGTCCGCGCCATCGCGCTCGTGGAGTAGCACCCGCCGATCGTGAGATGCTGGATGCCATGATCGATCTGCGTCTGGCCCCGATGGCCGCGGTGACCAACGTGCCCTTCAGGCTGATCGCGCGCGAGTGCGGCGCCGGCCGCCTCACCAGCGAGGAGATCGACGCGCGCGGATTCCTGGAAGGGAGCGCGCGCACGGCGGAGTACGCGCGCTTCTTGCCCGAGGAGCATCCGATCGCGCTCCAGCTGCTCGGCGCCGACCCCGACGTGCTCGCCGAGGCCGCGCGACGTCTCGAGGCCACCGGCGCCGATGCGATCGATCTGAATATGGGCTGTCCCGTGGCGAAGATCGTCACGAAGGGCCAGGGGTCAGCCCTGATGCGCGATCCCCTGGGCGCCGCGGTCGTGTTGCGCACGATGCGCAAGGCGATCGGCGTCGAATTCACGATCAAGATCCGCGGCGGCTGGGACGACCGGACGGTGAACGCCGTCGAGATCGCCCACATCGCCGAGAGCGAAGGGGTCGACGCGATCACCGTCCATCCCCGCACGCGCTCGCAGCTGTACAGCGGACGCGCGCCGTGGGAGATCATCGCGAGCGTCGTCGACGCGGTCGCGATCCCGGTGATCGGCAACGGCGACGTGCGGTCCGCCGCCGACGCGCACGCGATGGTGGCGGCCACCCGCTGCGCGGCCGTCATGATCGGCCGCGGCACGTTCGGCGCGCCGTGGATCTTCAGGGGCGCGGAGGTGCCGCGCGAGGAGCGTGCGCGGATCATCCGCCGGCACGATGCGCTGATCGAGGCGCTGTTGCCGCCGCGCACCGCGCAGATCCAGCTGAAGAAGCACCTGGCCTGGTACGCCAGCGGATTTCCGGGCGCCGCGCGCCTGCGCGAGCAGATGTTCCGCGCCCGAGACTCTTCGGAGGCTCGCGAGATCTTCTGGAACGCCTGGTGACGGCGCAGCGCTACTTCGAGGACTTCGCGGTCGGCGACCGCTTCAAGAGCCCCTCACGGACCTTGACCGACGCGCACTTCCTGTTCTTCGCGGGCATGACCGGCGACAACCATCCGATCCACTACGACGAAGAGTACGGGAAGAAGACGCGCTACGGCGGACGCCTCGCCCACGGCCTCCTGCTCGCGTCGCTCACCGCGGTCGGCGCCTCGACCCTGGCGCCGCTGATCGAAGACTCGATCGTGGCCTTCGTCGAGCAGACCACGCGCTTTCGCGGGCCGGCCCTCATCGGCGACACGATCTATCCCGAGCACGAGGTCGTGGCGCTCGAGCGCAAGCGCTCAGCCGGTCTTCTTACGTTACGGGTCGTATTGAAGAATCAGCGCGGGGAGGTCGTGCTCGAGGGCGAGCACCGCTACCTGATCGCCTACCGTCCGGCGGCCTGAGTCCTACACGAGCCAGCGAATCAGTCGGGCGACGCGGCTACCGCCGTCGGCCGCCCGCTCCACACGCGGTGCCACGAAGGAATCCAGCCCGAAGCTACGGCCGGCATCCGTCAGCAAGAAGATGACCGGGAGCATGATCAGCATCACGTAGCTCCAGCCCCACTCGTGCGGCACGTTGAGAATACCGATGGTGATGTTGGCCGCCATGCCGATCGCGGCCAGCGAGCCCAATCGCGTGAACAGGCCGACCATCAGCGTGACCGCGATGAACGTCTCGGTGATCAGCGTCATCCAGCCGAAGAATGTCCAGTGCGGAATCATCACGTTGACGAGGAAATCGCGGTAGGCCGTGACCGTGGGGTACTGGATCTCCTGATGCACCCAATACCAGAGACCGCCACCCGACTTGCGACCGAAGTCGTCCGACGGCACCTTCCAGCCCGACTGCTGCCACCAGAGGTATCCGTAGAGCAGCCGCGCCAGCGAGACGGGCCAGAGTGGGGCGACGGCGCGCAGCCATCCTCTGGCTGCAGTCGGCGCGCCGGGTGCTGCGTCCAGCGCAGCACGAGCATCTCGATCGCCCATGATCACGCTCATCTCAGCACCTCGCTTCAGGCTCGATTCGCCCACGAGATGCGGTGTCGAGGTCCGCGCCGCAGCCGGTTGCCGACCGGCCACCACCAGCGTAATTTAACACCGCTGTGACACCGTCCGCCGACCCTGTGCGATAGTTCAGGCGGTCGGGAGGTTGGCGTGACGACAGCGTTCTCGGTCGGTATCGGACTGACCAACGAGTGCAATCTCCGTTGCGCGCACTGCTATCGGCCGGACATGGTCGTCGAGCGGCTCACCCGCCTGGACGTGCGCCGCGTCTGCGACGCCGTACCCGCCGCGTCGATGAATCTCGGTGTCGGCGAGAACGGCCTCCACTCGGAGTATCGCGGCATCCTCGACGATCTGGCGGCGCGCGGCATCAAGACGAGTATCACGTCCAATGGCCTCAGCATCGACCGGCTCGACGACGCACAGCTCGTGCGTTTTCACAGCGTCGAGCTGTCACTGGACTTTCCCACGGAGGCCGAGCACGACGCGTTTCGTGGGCCGGGTAACTGGGGGACGGTGGTCGCCGCACTCGAGCGCTGCGCGGCGCTCAACGTGCGCGTCACGGTGACGGCGGTCATGATGACGATCAACTATCGACGCTTGCCGGCGCTGGCTCACGTGGCCGCCGGCTTCGGCGCGAACCTTCGCGTCAACGTCTACCAGCCCTCGCGAACCGATCGCTTCACGCTCGCGTACGAGCAGCTGTGGGACGGCTTCCGCGGCCTCGCCGGCGCCACCCGCCTCGTCGCGACCACCGAGCCGGTGCTCGCCGCCGTGCTCGGCCTTCAGGACCTCCCCGGATCGGGGTGCGGCCGCTCGACCGTCCGCATCGCTCCCGACGGTCGCGTGCTGCCGTGCACGTACTGGCCGGGAAGCCGCCTGACGATCGCCGATCTCGAGCGCGCGGGAGGAGACATCGTGGAGGCCGACGAATTCGTCACCGCGCGCCGAACGCCTCCGGCGTGCGCCGGCTGCCCGTGTCGCGGTGGCTGCGCAGGCCGCCGCGCGCTGACCGGTCGCCCGGACGATCCAGATCCTTACTGTCCGTTCGCGCGCGGTGAGCGGATGGTCCTCGACTGGGAGCGCGCCGCCGGCGGTGATCTTCCGAAGGTCGGCAGCGCGTGCACCACGGTCGTGACGGCGCTGTGACATGACCTCGGCCCGCCGGGCTGCCGTCGTCGGAGCGCTGCCGCGTTCGCTGTATCTGGAGACGACCAACCGGTGCGACTCGAAGTGCCAGACCTGTATCCGCACGTTCGAGACGCTGGAGCCGCCGGCCGATCTCACGCTCGAGCGTGTGCAAGCCATCGTCACGCAGTTTCCCGTCCTCGACCGCGTCGTCCTGCACGGCATCGGCGAGCCTCTGCTCAACCCGCAGATCTTCGACATCGTGGTGTATCTCAAGACGAGGGTCGCTTCGGTGCTGTTCAACTCGGATGCCATTTCGCTGACGGCCGCGCGAGCCCGCCGACTCGTCGACAGCGGACTGGACGAGTATCGTGTGTCGATGGACGCGGCGACCGCTGCGACGTATCGCCGGCTCCGCGGGGTCGATCGCTTCGAGCTCGTCACGCGCAACGTCGCTCGGCTGGTCGGTCTGCAGCGAGAGCTCGGTCGAACGACCCCGCGCGTATCGCTCTGGTTCACGGCCACGCGCGCGAATGTCGACGAGCTGCCCGGCTTCGTGCGGCTCGCCGCCGACCTCGGCGTGACCGAAGTCTACGTTCAGCGACTGGTCTTCAACGGTCTGGGGCTTGCGACCGAGGACAACGCGCTGCACGGCAGGTTGAGATCGCAGGAGATGGAGCGACTCGCCGAGGCGGAAGCTCTGGCGACACGCCACTCCATCGCGATGCGGGCTTCCGGGCTGACCAGTCCCCTCGTCAGTCTACAGGCCAGCGATAACGCGCGCCCATGGTCCGGCTGCCAGCGTCCGTGGACTCTGGCCTACGTCACGGCCAACGGCAACGTGCTACCATGCTGCGTCTCGCCGTGGGTGGCCCGGGACTACGCAGGGCTCATCCTCGGTAATGCCTTCGGCGAGCGCTTCGAAGAGATCTGGAACGGCAAGCGCTACCAGCAGTTCCGCACCGACTTCGAGAGCACCACGCCGCCCGACCCGTGCCGCGGGTGCGGACGCCTCTGGAGCATCTAGCTGTCCTCCGCCATGTCGATCGCGGCGCACGCCGGCGTGTGCCGATTCCCACGCCGTTGAACACGATTGCCGTCGCGATCATGGCCAAGGCGCCGCGGCCCCGCGAGGTGAAGACACGGCTATGCCCTCCGCTCCTCGCGGAGGAAGCCGCCGCGCTCTATCGGTGCTTCCTGCTCGACAAGATTGCCGCCGTGCGAGCGCTCGTCGGTGCGCGGCCGGTTCTCGCGTATACTCCTGACGAAGCGCAGGCGGAGTTCGCCGCGCTCGCACCGGACTTCACTCTGGTGCCCCAGCGCGGGGCCGATCTTGGCGCGCGGTTGCACGCGACTCTCGCCGGCCTGCTGGCCGCCGGTCATTCCGCGGCGATCGCGGTGGACAGCGACACACCGACCCTTCCGCGAGAGTTCTTGCAGCAAGCAGTCGACTGCCTGACCCGACCGGGGCCCGATATCGTTCTGGGACCGACGGAAGACGGCGGCTACTACCTCATCGGGATGCGAGCTGCCCACCGCGCGTTGTTCGACGGCGTCCCATGGAGCACAGCAGCCGTGCTCGAGGTCACGCTGCGTCGGGCGGCCACAGCCAGCTTACAGACCGTTTGTATGCCGGCGTGGTTCGACGTCGACACGCCCGATGATCTCCGGCGGCTTCAGACGGCGTTTGACGGCGGCCGGTCTGCCGCCGAGGCCGGCCAGACCGGCCGCTTCATCGCGAGTATGCGGCGTTGAACGATCACACGAAAACGTGGCGCTTCGTCTTCCTGGCGGCCTGCGTCGTGGCGTCGCTGGGCTTGCGCAGCGCCAACGCGCAGACGTCGCGGTTTCCGCCGCCCGAGCGGCCGGTCGCACCGATCGTCACGCCGACGTATTCGACCGAGGCGACGCGAGATGAGCACGGTGAGGCGGAACGCGTACTGAGCCGCCTGAGCGTCAAGCCCGGGATGCGCGTCGCCGACGTCGGCGCCGGCGACGGCTACTACACGGTGCGGCTCGCGAAGCGTCTCGGACCGGGCGGAACGATCTACGCCGAAGACGTCACGCAGGCCTACCTCGACCGTCTCGCCGCGCGGCTCACGCGCGAGCACATCACCGGCGTGACGCTCGTGCACGGCACTCCGACCGACCCTCGACTGCCCGCCCAGTCCATCGATCTCGCGCTCCTGGCGCACATGTATCACGAGATCGAGCAACCGTACGAGTTCCTCTACCGGCTCCACGGGGCGCTGGCACCCGGCGGGCGAGTCGCCATCGTCGACAACGACAAGCCTACCGAGAAGCACGGCACGCCGCCGGCCCTGCTCCGCTGTGAGCTCGCCGCCGTCGGCTATCGCGAGGTCGACTTCTTGCTCCTCGCCCCGGCGGACGGATACCTCGCGGTCTTTGCCCAGCCCGACGCGCTGCCCCGGCCCGAAGACATACGGCCGTGCCGGCGCTGACGAGCAGGGCGCCGAGCTGCCAGCACGCCCACGAGCGCAATCATTCCGCCTGGCGCATCGTGACGCTCGACGGCGAACCCGGCGGCGCTCAGCCGGGCAGCGCCCGAGCGGGCGCGAGCCGAAGCTTGCGCTACAGGCCCTTGCGCAATCGCCAGCCATCCGGTTGCCGCACCCAGATGAGATCGTGCACCTTGACGATAGAGGCCTCGTACTCGAGGAAGCAGGTCATCACGAGTTCGTCCCGGTCGCCGACCGGGATCGCGCGATCGAGGCCACGCAGCTCGCCGCTGAGGTCTCTGAACGAGAGCACGAGCCGCGCCACGTCGCGGATGTCGCCGGCGACCGCTTCGACCGCCAGGCCGCCAGCAGCGCGTCGTAGTGCTCGCGGACAGTCGTCATAGCGGTCAATTGAGCTCGACGGAAATCGGCTCGCCCTTCACGTGGATGCGGATCAGGAGAAACTTGAACGCGGCGGTTCGACTTGCGTTGCGTCCGGCGTGTATCCGTCCGGGCGGCGCGTGTGCAACCGTGCCGGGTCGCAAGCGTTGCGCCGGGACACCGTCGACCTCGAGCGTGCCCTCGCCCTCGAGCACGTACACGACCTCATGGCCGGCGTGATAGTGCCGCCCATGCGACCAGCCGCTACTCGTCTCGAGTCGGGAGACGATCAGCTCGTGCCTGTCGATCCCGGTCAGGTCCGCGCGATAGAGTGGAGTCTCGGTGAACGTCGGCGGCGCCGCGAGGAGCTGGTGGCCCGTCGCGCCCAGGGCGACGCCGCCGAGCAGTGTCCCCACGATCATCGATCTGCGGATCCATCGGCCTGCTGAGCGCATCGCATGCTCCTTCTCGCGCTGAGTGGAGCGGGGATCGGGCTCCTCGCCGCCTGCTGGGGGCTGGCGAAGGTGCCGAATTTTGTCGTCGCGCCACACGGGTTCCTCGTGCTCTTCAGCCTGGCGTTCGTGGCCTACGGCTGTGGCGCCCTCTCCGCGTACCACCTCCGCAGCCGTGTTGGCGTCGCCATGATCATTGCGGTCGGACTCGTTGCGCGTGCGATTCTACTGCCGACACCTCCCTCGCTCTCGACCGATGCGTATCGGTACGTCTGGGACGCACGCGTTGCCACGGCCGGGCTCGATCCGTATGCGTTCCCGCCAACTGCGCCGGAGCTCGCCCAGCTTCGCGATTCCAGCATCTACCCAAAGCTGAACCATCCGACGTGGCACAGCGTGTATCCGCCTCCGGCGCAGGCGTTCTTCCGCGCAGTGTACTGGATCGCGCCGGACAGCGTGATCGCCATGAAGGTCGCGCTGGGCATCGCCGAGTTACTCGCGCTGGCCGCGCTCGGCCTGCTTCTGCGCACGCTCGACTTGCCGCCCGGCCGGCTCGCGATCTACGCGTGGAATCCGCTCCTGCTCGTGGAGATCTGGGGCAGCGGTCATCTGGACGCCCTGGTGCTCTCGGCAGTCACCGCCGCCGCGCTGGCGTCGGCGCGCCGGCGCGATGATCTCGCCGCCGCCGTGCTCGGGCTCGGCACGCTCGTCAAGCTCTATCCCGCGCTGCTGTTCGCGCTACTTCCGGGACGGCGGCGAGCGTCGGTCGTCGCCGCGTTCGCGAGCGTCATCGCCGTCGGCGTCATCGGCACAGGAGGGCCGAGCCAATGGCCGCTGGCGCCGATCGGGCGCTACGTCCGCGACGAGTACTTCAATCCAGGCCTCGTGCGCTCGCTCGTGAACGAGCCGATGCTCGCGCTCGCGGTGACCGCCGCCTGGGTGATTGCCGTGGCGTGGCGCGGTAGCGCGGCGCATCTCGCCGAGCGCGCCGTGCCTCTGGCGATCGGCTTCGTCGTGTTCGCTCCGAACGTCTTTCCCTGGTACGCGGTCTGGCTGGTTCCACTGCTGGCGGTCACACCGTCCGTTCCGCTGATCGTGTTCACGGGGACCGTGGCCTTCGCATATACATTCTTCCTTTTCGATCCATGGGCCATCCCGTGGTGGGCCCGGCTGATCGAGGTGGCGCCGTTGGGCTTCGTCGTGGCGCGAGAGCTCCGTGCTGTCTTGCTAGAGGAGCGCCGCGCGCACGCCGACGCTGCTGCCGAATGAAGACGGTTCTCATCGTACCGGCGCTGAACGAGGCGGCGGTAGTCGGCGACCTCGTTCGCCGGGTGCCTCGCGACGTCGTCGACGAAGTGATCGTCGTCGATAACGCCTCCACCGACGCGACGGCGGCTGTCGCGCGCCAGGCCGGAGCGCGCGTCGTGAGCGAGCCCCGGCGCGGTTACGGCGCGGCCTGCTTCGCTGGTGTCACGGCGCTCCCGCCGGAAGCCAGCATCGCCGTATTCATCGACGCGGATGGCAGCCAGCACCCGGAGGAGATCCCACACGTCGTCGCACCGATCCTCGCCGGCCGAGCGGACCTCGTTCTCGGGGCCCGCGCCCTGGACGAGCACCATCCCGTGCACGCGGCGGCCGGCACTCGCCTGGTCGCGCGGTTCGTCGCCTGGCGATGGCGGCTCTCGATCACCGACTTCGGCCCATTGCGCGCCGTTCGCACCGATTTGCTGGCGCGGCTCCGCATGCGAGACCGGGCGGCGGGTTGGCCCGTGGAGATGGTCATCAAAGCGGCGGTGCTGGGTGCCAGGATCGTCGAAGTGCCCGTTTCACACTCGCCGCGGAGCGCGGGCCGCTCGAAGGTCTCGGGAACGTTCCGCGGTACTGTCCGCGCCGGGTACGGGTTCCTTTCCGCCGTGCTACGCGCACCACGCGATGTTTCATGAGCGCCCGTTCTAGGCGGTGGCGGCGGCTTCGGTAAGCCGACCGCCTTGGGCCGAGTCAAGCTCGCCGCGTGAACCGTACAGTCGTAAGGCCTCCGAAGGGAGAGATCGCGCCTTGGCGTGATCTCGTACCACCGCGTAGTTCGAACAGGAAACGTGTACCAGTCGTCCGAGCGTAATCCGATCAGCCGGCGACATGGCGGGATGTTGACCGCGAGACCCGGCTCTGAGCGAACTCAGTCGGACCGGCCGCGCGCGGCGATGTCCCACACCGCCTCGACCTTGTCGCCGCGCATCGCGTAGATCCGATCGTAGAGGTTGATCGTCGGGTCGCAGTGGGGCGGGAAGAACTCGATCCGCTCGCCGAGCTTTGGACCGCGTGACGGGTCGGTGACCGTCAGCCGCCCGTGCTCGTCGCCCGCGAAGCTGAACTCGACACCCGGCCGCTCCACCGATTCCGGCGGAAACGGCTTATCGGTCGAGAAGGCCTTGAGCCCGCCGTCGACCATCGCGCGATCGGTCGTCGGGACGCTGACCACCGTCGTGATCACGGTGAGCGCCATCTCGAAGTTGCCGTTCACGGGGCCGGATTGCGCGCCGATCCGCCGGTAGTCGATGTCCATCACGCAGTAGGAACCGGCCTGGAGCTCTGTGAGCCCGGGCAGCTCGATATCGATGTCAAAGGTGCCGGTCGAGCCGCCGGCAACGATCTCGACCGGCAGCCCCGATCGCTCGATCAGCTCGCGCGTCTCCATCAGCGGCTTCAGCGCCGCGTGCGAGGCCTCGCGCCGCGCCTGCCAGCCCATGACGTGCGCGCAGTGACCCGCGTAGCCCTGGAGCCCGCGGAAACGGAGCGCCGGCTGGGCGACGGCGGCACGCGCCAGCGCGAGCGCGGGCTCGCCGGGGGCGATGCCGGTGCGGCGCGTTCCCACGTCGACGTCCACCAGCACGTTGACCGTGACCCCAT
>Ga0075425_100008467_pt1 | contig 10906 bp, 6 predicted proteins | sample SoiMethybrSBSTD4_FD_75300 | JGI IMG/M metagenome (GOLD analysis project Ga0075425, IMG submission 75300) | Bulk soil microbial communities from a Populus tree surrounding site in Tennessee, USA - Soil MetaG P. TD hybrid SBSTD4 | ecosystem: Environmental > Terrestrial > Soil > Tree plantation...
GCTCGGTGCGGTTCGAGCATCACGTGAGCGGGGGCAACGCCTCGCGCGGCGGGATGTTCTCGCTGTTCTACGGCCTGCCGCCGACGTACTGGGACGACTTCGCCAGCCTCCTCCGGCCGTCGGTCCTGATGGATCTCTTCCAGCAACACGGCTACCAGCTCGGGCTGTTCGTCTCGGCGCCCGCCAACGGCGCGGTCGGGCTCGAGCGAACCGCGTTCGCCCGGGTGCCGAACCTGCGCGTGCGCACGCGCGGCGACGGCCCGGAGCGCGAGTACATCCTCACCGAGGACTGGTACGCGTGGCTCGAGCGACGCGACCCGTCGCGGCCGTTCTTCGGCTTCCTCTACTACGACATGGCGCAGCAGCAGAAGGCGCCCGAGGCGTACCGCCGCCTCTTCCCGCGGCCGCCGGGCGCCTCGCGCCAGCAGGCGAAGCACGCGGACTACCGCGCCTCCGTGCACTTCCTCGACGCCGTGGTCGGCGACGTGCTCACGGACCTCCGTCGTCGCGGCCTGCTCGAGCAGACGGTGGTCGTGGTCACCTCCGACCACGGCACCGAGTTCGACGAGACGGGGCAGGGGTTCACCGGCCACGGCACCGCCTACAGCGCGTACCAGCTCCGGGTGCCGCTGCTGATTCGCCGCCCGGGTGAGCCGGCCGCGCGCGTGACCCGCCGCACGTCCCACTACGACATCGTGCCGACCGTCGTCCGCCGCCTCTTCGGCTGCACCAATCCACCGTCGGACTACAGCTCGGGCCACGACCTCTTCTCGGACGCGCAGTGGGACTGGATCATCGCCACCAGCTACGACGACTTCGCCCTCGTCGAGCCCGATCGGGCCACCGTGATCGGTCGCACCGGGTACTACGAGATCCGCGACGCGGACTACCGCTTGATTCCAGGGCCCCGCGTGCGCGCGGACGTGCTGCGCGCGGCGATGCACGAGATGAGCCGGTTCTACCGGTGAAACGGTCGCGCCCGCCCGCACCGCGGCGGATCGGGCGGGTGTTTGTCACGGCGCTCCTGCTGATCGCGTCCACACGGGTCGTCGGCGCACCGTTCGCCGACGCCGCGACGCCGCCGGATCGTCTCCACGTGACGGGCGAGGGCCTCGAGCTCGTCCTGTCGCCCTCCGATGCCGCTCCCCTCGTGTGGCGCGCCTGCCATCCCTCGTGCGCCGCCGCCGACACCGCGTCGGGCACCTCGGTGCGTTTCGTCGTGACCGTGCGCCCCGCGGTGCTCGGCGGGAGCGGCGGCGACGCGGCTGTCGCGCTGAGCTCCGCCCCCGCCACCGTCGAGGTCACCGAGACGCCGCGCGGCCGGATGGTGACCTTCGCCGGGCAGAGCAGCGGCGGCGTCCGGCTCGTGACTGCGTTCGAGGTCGCGCGGCGTGGTTACGAGGTCGCCGTCGCCATCCGGGTGACCGGCGCGCGTGCGGAGGCGTTCATGGCCGGCCGCCGGCTGGCGATCGACCTCGAGGCGGCGCCACGATGGTCGCCGCCGGCCGCGACGGGATGGAGGGCGATCGGCGACGACGTGCGCCGGGTGCTCGTCGGCGGGGCCGGCACCCGTCGCCTCGGTGAGGGCGAGCCGTCGCGTGTTCCGCTCGGCGCGGGGCAGTGGGTCGGCTTTCGCGACCGGTTCTGGACGTTCCTCGCGCGCGGAGACGACGGCGCCGCCGCCGATCTCGCCCGAGCGCCGCTCGCGCTCCGGCTCGAGTCGGCGACGGGCGCGTCGGAGGTGCGCTACACCATCTACTCCGGGCCCGTGCAATACGAAGCGCTCGGTCATGCCGATCCCGTACTTCGCCAGCTGCTCTTCTCGGGGCTCTGGTCGTGGCTCCGCGCGCTGAGCGTCGGCGCGCTGCGGCTGCTCGATCTCCTGACAGCGATCGTGGGCCGTCCGGGCCTCGCGATCATCCTGCTCGCCGTGGCCGTGAAGCTCCTGCTGCTTCCCGTGACGACGATCGCCCACCGTCTACAGGCGCGGGTCGACGAGGCGCGCAGTCGGCTGCAGCCCGAGATCGACGCCATCAAGGCGGCGTATCGGGGTGAGGAGCAGGCGCGTCGGCTCGTGGCGCTCTACCGGCGGGAGCGCGTCCATCCGCTCTACACGCTGCAGAGCCTGGCCGGCGTGCTGATTCAGCTGCCGGTGTTCATCGCGGTCTTCGACATGCTCGCCGAGAACTTCGCGCTCCACGGCGCCTCCTTCCTCGGCATCCGCGACCTCGCCCAGCCCGACGCCCTGATCCCGTTGCCCGTCGGCCTTCCGTGGCTCGGTCCTCGGCTCAACCTGCTGCCGTTCGTGATGAGCGCCGTGTCGCTCGCCGCGGCGGCGCGCTACGAGGCCGCGCCGCTCACCCCTGACCTCGTCCGCCGACAGCGGCGGAACCTCGCGGGGATGGCGCTCCTGTTCTTCGTCCTCTTCTACGCGTTCCCGGCAGGCATGGTCCTCTACTGGACGTCGACCAACGCGCTTCAACTCGCCGTCCGCGAGCTGTCCCGCTGGCCACGGCGCAAGCGAAAACTCGCAGGCGGCTCAAAAAGGTCCAGATGCTAGGCGGCGAGGAGGGTGAGCGCGAGCCGTATGCCGCATACGGTGAGCGCTCAGCCGACGAGCCAACGACGCAGATGGGCCTTTTTCAGCCGCCTGCTTGCTACGTGCGCGCGCGCAGGAAGAGGGACGCGCCGATGCCGAGAAAGACGATGTTCGCCGTCCAGGCGGCCAGCAGCGGCGGCAGGAGATCGGCGCGCGAGAACGCCAGCGCGACGTAGTGCACGACGGTGTAGGCGGCCATGAGGGCGATGGCCAGGCCGACGCCGAAGAGCCGCCCGCCGCGCGGCGACTGGAGCGCGAACGGGATGGCGACCAGGACCATGATGAGGTTCTTGAGCGGCGTCGACAGCTTCGAGTAGAGATCCACCAGGTACTTCTTGACCTGGAACCCCGCCGCCTGCAGCCGGTTGACGTAGTCACGCAGCTCCAGGAAGCTCATCGCGTCCACCGGCTTCTGGGTCTGCGTGAAGTCGTTGAACGATTCGTCCAGCTCGATCGCGGCGTGCTTGAACGGCACCGTGCTCACGCGACCGTCCGGCGTGATCTCGCGATACGCGCCCTCGCTGACGTCCCAGCCCGCGGCCGTCCAGTGCGCCCGACGGGCGTCGAGCCGGTTGACCAGCCGGAATTGTTCGTCGATCTCCAGCACCGTCACCCCGTACATCTCGCTCGTCATCGGGCTCAGCAGCTCCACCCGGTAGAAGCGCGTGTCGCCGCTGCGGAGCCACAGACGCGTGCGCGACTGCAGGTGGCGCGGGCGATTGCCGCGGATCTTCACCTGGTCGACCTCGTCGCCGCGCTCGTTCAGCGCCGGCAAGGCCAGCTCCTGGAAGAGGCCGGAGCCGACGGCCACGACACCACCCAGGAGAAGGATGGGCGCGCTCACGCGGTAGAGGCTGATGCCGGCGGCTTTGAGCGCGGTCAGCTCGTGGTAACGGCTGAGCGTGAGGAACATGAAGATGGTGGCCACGAGCATGACGATCGGCAGCGACTCGTGGAGCGCGGCCGGCATGCGGTACAGGAAATGCTCGGCGATGTAGAGGAGGGGCGGCTTCACGCGCAGGTAGCGGTCGAGGGTCTGCACCAGGTCGATGACGAAGAACAGCGAGGCCGCCACGGCCAGCGCGATCCCCATGAACCCGACATACTGGCGGATCAGGTAGCGGTCGATCAGCAGCGTGGTCTCGCGGCCCGTGGTCGCCCGCTCCTCGCGGCGCGGGCGCAGGCGCGGAACACTCTCCCACACGGCGTTGAAGACGCCCCACATCACATTCATCCGCGGCGCGCGCCACTCGCGGACCGTGACCAGCAGCAGCATGGCGCCGATGGCGGCGAAGACGGCGTTGGGCATCCAGATGGCGAACGCCGCCGGCAGGGTCCCCCGGAGCGCGACCCGCTCCAGCGTGGTCATCATCAGGTAGTAGGAGACGAGGATGACGAGGCTCCCCACCAGCGCGATGCTGCGCCCGCCCCGGTGCGAGCGGACGGCGAGGGGAAAGCCGACGAGCGCGAAGACCAGCGCCGCCGCGGGAAACGCGAAGCGCTTGTGCCGCTCGACGACGTATGGTGCGCGCTGCCAGGCGTCGTGGCGCAGCGCCTCGATCTTGTCGACGAGCTCGCGGTAGCCGAGGTCCTTCTCCGGCTTCTCGAACCGCGCCGTCGTCTTGAACGGCGACTCCAGCGAGAGGTTCATGTCGTACACCTGGAACGCGGTGTACCGGTACCGCTTCGCGCTGGCCGCGCCCCCCGGCGGCAGCAGCTCGCGCGTGAGCGCCTCGGGAGCGTTCGCGGGAGCCACGTCCGCCTCGCTGACGCCGCCGTTGAGCAGGCGCAGGGTGACGCGCTGGGCCGCCTCGTCGCTGAACAGGCGGCCCTCGCGCGCGGTGATGATGCGGGAGAGCTTGGGGTCCCGCTCGTCGGAGACGATCACGCCCTTGAGGCCGACCTGTGAAGCGCTCACGTCCTCGACGTAGATCACGATCTCGCCGAAGGTCGAGTTGAACACGCGCTCCTTCAGGCCGGCCGACGCGCGCGCCTGCAGGATGCGGAAGAGCTGCGCCTGGAAGGCTTTGCTCATCTGCGGCGCGATGACGAGACTCAGCGCGCCGCAGATCAGCGACACGACGAGGGCGGCGAGCAGCACGGGACGGAAGAGCCGGACGAGGCTGACGCCCGCCGCCTTGCAGGCGACGATCTCGAGGTCGGCGGACAGACGCCCACCGGCCAGGAGGACGGCGACCAGTAAGGCCATGGGCAACGTGTTGGTGAAGAACGCGGGCAGCATGTAGAGCAACAGCTGGAGCACGAGGTGGAACGGCACGCCCTTCGTGACCACGAGATCGGTGAGCTGGTAGATGCGGTCGAGGAAGAGAAAGAAGGTGAACAGCGTGACGCCGAACAGGAACGGGGAGAACAGCTCCCGGAGGAGGTACCGGTCGAGGGTGGCGAGACCGGGAAACCTCACGGTGTTGTTGTACCATAGCGACGTGACCCGTCGATCATGGCTTGCGCTCGTGCTGTTCGTGGCGCAGGCGCTCACACCCGTCGCGCCCGTCGGCGCGGCCGGGCCTCCCGACCGGCTGGAGCGCTTCCGCGACCTCGCCCGTCATCGTCTCGCCGCGCTGCAGCTCGACGGCGCCGCGCGGTCGACCGAGGACGAGCGCGAGATCTACGCGCTGCTCGACGAGGAGGTCGTCCAGAACCTGGCGAGCGGCGGGCTCTTCGCGTCCGCCGGCTTCCTGCAGGAGCGCCTCGAGGGCTTCGCCGAGGCGTGGGGCGGGGCGTCCTTCCGCGTGCTGCGCCTCGGCTCGCTGATCGTGGTCGCGTCCTCGCTCGGCGAGGGCGGAGCGAACAGCGTGCGGGTGTACGGCGATCTTGCAGGCGAGCCCGCGCTGCTCGCCGCGGTCCGTCGCGTCGGTCGCCCGACGCTGCACCCGCTGCCCACCGCGGCGCGCGTGCCCGCGCAGTTCCTCGTCGCGTGGGAGGGCGCGGCCTCGGGACGCGGTACCCGGGAGCTGCGCCTCGAGCTCCTGCGGCTGCGCGCCGAGGACCTCACCGTCGCCTGGAGCACGGCCGACATCTTCCCCGACGGTCTGCTGGCGCGCGGATACCGCGTGCGCGGCGTCGACGCGACGATCCGCTACGAGCTGCATTATCCGGGCTGGACGCCGGGCTGCGATGGGCAGACCGAGGGCGAGGACGTGTATCGCTTCGTCGCGGAGCGCGGGACGTTCGTGCGCGCGAGCCGACGCCGGGTCAACGACTGGCACGTCCGACTGCACGAGACGGTCGGCCGCATTCTCGCTGCGCTGGCCACCGGCGACCGCGGTCGGCTCGCCGCGCTCGTCCCCGACCCGCGGCTACGCAACGCGCTGCCCGCGCGGCTCGATCGCGACGCCGCCTGTGACGCGCGCGATCCCGGCGGCCCGGTCTCGGTCGCCGCGGTGGCGGACGCGCGCACGCCGTGGACGCTGACGTTCCTCAACGCCGGCGAGCAGTGGCGGCTGACCGCGGCCGGCCCGATGCTGCAGTGAGCGCGCAGGCGCGATGACCGCCGAGTCCGCGCCCATCCCCGATCGCTACGAGCCGGCCGCCGTCGAGCGGCGCTGGTATCCCTGGTGGGAGTCTCGCGGCTATTTCCACGCCGACCCCGAACGTCCCGGCCCGGCGTTCTCCATCGTGATCCCGCCGCCGAACGTGACGGGCTCGCTCCACATGGGGCACGCGCTCGACAACACGCTCCAGGACGTGATCGTGCGCACGAAGCGCATGGACGGCTTCAACACGCTGTGGATGCCGGGCACCGACCACGCGGGCATCGCGACGCAGTACGTCGTCGAGCGGCAGCTGGCCGCCGAGGGCAAGACGAAAGAGGACGTGGGCCGGCAGGCGTTTCTCGAGCGCGTGTGGCGCTGGAAGGAAGAGTCCGGCGGAACCATCATCCGGCAGCTCAAGCGGCTGGGCGCGTCCTGCGACTGGCAGCGCGAGCGGTTCACCATGGACGAGGGCCTGTCGCGGGCGGTGCGGGAGACGTTCGTCCGGCTCTACGACGAGGGGCTGATCTATCGCGACGATTACATCGTCAACTGGTGCCCGCGCTGCCAGACCGTCCTCGCCGACCTCGAGGTCGAGCGCGAGGAGCGCGACGCCGAGTTCGTCTACATCAAGTACGGCCCGCTGACGCTCGGCACGGTGCGCCCGGAGACGAAGCTCGGCGACACCGGTCTCGCCGTGCATCCGGACGACCCGCGGTATCGCCAGTACGTCGGCAAGACGCTCGACATCCCGTCGGTCGACGGCGACATCTCGGTCAAGGTCGTGGCCGACGAGGCCGTCGATCCGGAGTTCGGCACCGGCGTCATCAAGGTCACGCCCGGCCACGACCCCGTGGACTTCGAGATCGGCCGCCGCCACGGCTTGCCCATCCGGACCGTCATCGGGTTCGACGGCAAGATGACCGCGCTCGCCGGGAAGTACGCCGGGCTCGATCGCTTCGAGTGCCGCAAGAAGATCGTCGAGGACATGCAGGCCCTCGGCCTCGTCGACCGGATCGAGCCGTACCGTCACGCCGTCGGCCTGTGCTATCGCTGCAAGACCGTCGTCGAGCCGCTCGTCTCCAAGCAGTGGTACGTGAAGGTGAAGCCGCTGGCCGAGGCCGCCGACGCCGCCGCGCGCGACGGCCGGATCACGATCATCCCCCCGAGCTGGGCGAAGACCTATCACCAGTGGATGGACAACATCCGGCCGTGGTGCATCTCCCGCCAGCTCTGGTGGGGACATCGCATCCCCGCCTGGTACTGTGACACCGAGGACAAGGTGTTCGTGTCGCGCACGGACCTCACGACGTGCCCCTCGTGTGGCCGGCCGCTGCGCCAGGATCCCGACGTGCTGGACACGTGGTTCTCGTCGGGGCTGTGGCCGTTCTCGACGCTGGGCTGGCCGGACGACACGCCGGAGCTCCGCCGGTACTACCCGACCAGCCTGCTGATCACGGCGTACGACATCCTCTTCTTCTGGGTCGCGCGGATGGCCATGCTGGGACTGCACCTCATGCGCGACGTGCCGTTCCGCGACGTCTACATCCACACGCTGGTCCGCGATCCCGAAGGCCAGAAGATGTCCAAGACGAAGGGCAACGTCGTCGATCCGCTCGGTCTCATGGACCGGTACGGCACCGACGCGCTGCGGTTCACCCTCGCGGGTCTCGCCGTTCCCGGCGTGCGCGACGTGCGCGTCGCCGACGAGCGGCTGGAGGCCTCGCGCAACTTCGCCAACAAGCTCTGGAACGCCGCCCGCCTCGTGCTCTCGAACCTCGACGGGTACGACGCCACGCGCGCGGCCGCGCTCGACAGCGGCGACCTCGCCGAGCGCTGGATCCGGCATCGTCTGGCGGCCACGGTGACCGGGGTCCGCGAGCACCTCGACCGGTACCGCTTCAACGACGCCGCCTCGGCGCTCTACCAGTTCGTGTGGAGCGACTACTGCGATTGGTATCTGGAGATCGCGAAGCTCTCGCTCTACCGTCCCGAGAGCGCCGAGGCGCGGCTGCGCACGCAGCACACGCTCGTCACCGTGCTCGAGACGACCCTGCGCCTGCTGCACCCGTTCATGCCGTTCATCACCGAGGAGATCTGGCAGCGGCTGCCCGGCGCCGGGGAGTCGATCATGATCGCCCCGTATCCGCGGGTCGACGGTGCGCGCGGCGACGCGACGGCCGCGCACGACATGGACCTCGTCATGGCTGCGGTCACCGCGATCCGCGGCATCCGCGGCGAGATGCGCATCCCGCCCGGCACACCGTTGTCGGTCATCGTCCGGCCGGCCGCGGACGACGAGGCCCTGTTCGCGGCTACCGCTGCGCTCATCGGCGCGCTCGCGCGCGCGGAGGTGCGGGTGGACGCGAAGGCGTCGCGACAGCGCGACACCGCGCTGGCCGTCCTCGGCGCCTCGGAGATCTACGTCGACCTCTCCGGCGTCGTCGATCTCGCCGCCGAGCGCTCGCGGCTGGAGAAGGAGATCCGGCGCGCCGCCGAGACCGTGACCTTCATCGAAGCCAAGCTCGCGCGCGCCGATTTCGTCGAGCGCGCCCCCGCCGAGATCGTCGAGAAGGAGCGGCAGCGGCTCCGCGAGCAGCGCGAGACCCAGGCCAAGCTCGAGGCGAGCCTCGGCTGGATCCGGGACGGTGGCTGAGCCGGCGTCGTCCATCGTCCCGACGATCGTTCGACGCTCCGTCGTCGACTCCACCCAGCGCGTCGCCTTCGCGCTGGCCGAGGCGGGGACGGCGGACCGAACGGTGGTCGTCGCGGATACGCAGACCGCGGGACGCGGCCGTCGCGGCCGGCCGTGGCTCGACGAGCCCGGCACGAGCCTGCTCGCCTCGATCGTGGTCCGGCCTCGTCTGTCCCTCGGCGATCTGCCGACGCTGTCGCTGGCGACCGCCGTGGCCGTCGCCGAGGCGCTCGAGACGGTGGCCGGGGTCGCCGCGCGACTGAAATGGCCGAACGACGTCCTTGTCGGCGGACGCAAGATCGCGGGCATCCTGCTCGAGTCGCGCGTGGCGGCCGAGCCCGTCGTCGTGGTGGGCATCGGCCTGAACCTCCGCCAGGCTCGATTCGCGGCGGAGCTCGAAAGCGTGGCGACGTCGGTGCGGATCGAGACCGGGCGGCTCGTCGAGCGCGAGACGATGCTCGACGCGTTGCTCGGCGCGTTCGACCGGTGGCGCTCCACGCTGGAGACGCGGGGCTTCGCCGGCGTGCGCGCGCGATGGCTCGCGCTCGCCGACACGATCGGCCGTGAGGTCACCGTGGACGCTCGCTCGGGCGTCGCGATCGATCTCGACCCGCGCGGGGCCCTCGTCGTCCGCGACTCGACGGACGCGATCCATCACGTGATGGCGGGCGAGCTCGCGAGCGTCCGACCCGATTGACACGGACTGACGCCGTCGCTATACTGCACAAAATCTAGTGGATAACGCGTGGGCGATCCCTATATACGGGATACGCTGACGTGGTAACCGGGCGCGGCTGAAGACTCGTCGCGGTGGTTTCGAGGAGCGCCGCGGCTCCGCCGTGGCGCGGCGAGCGGTGGGGGTTTGGGGGGCCAGTTCGTGGCCCCCTTGTCACAGGAGGATCGACGATGGGGATGTGGGTGGGCCGTGGGCGAAAGGCGAGGGCGGCATACGGATTCGACGACATCGCGCTCGTGCCGGGAGCGGTGACGGTCAACCCCAACGAGGTCGACATCGGCTGGGAGCTCGGCGGGCGCCGGTTCGACCTGCCCATCATCGCGGCCGCGATGGACGGCGTGGTGAGTCCCGCGATGGCGATCGAGATGGGCCGGCTCGGCGGTCTCGCCGTCCTGAACCTCGAAGGCGTCTTCGCGCGCTACGAGGATCCCGACGAGGTCCTGCAACGGATCGTCTCGGCCAGCCAGGACGAGGCCACGCGGATCGTCCAGTCCATCTATGGCGAGCCCATCAAGGAAGACCTGATCCATCGCCGCATCGGCGAGATCAAGAAGGGCGGCGGCCCCGCCGTCGTCTCGTCCATTCCCCAGCGCGCCGAACGCTTCGCCCAGATCGCCCAGGAGGCGGGTGCCGACATCTTCGTCGTGCAGTCCACCGTGACGACCGCCCGCCACATCGCGACCGAGTACACGCCCGTCGACCTGCGCAAGCTCAAGAAGCAGCTCGCGATCCCGCTCATCGTCGGCAACGTCGTGACCTACGAGGCCTGCCTCGAGCTGATGGATTGCGGCATCGACGCGCTGCTCATCGGCGTGGGCCCGGGTGCGGCGTGCACGAGCCGCGAGGTCCTCGGGCTCGGCGTGCCCCAGGTGACGGCCACCGCGGACTCCGCCGCCGCGCGCGACTTCCATTACAAGCAGACCGGTCACTACGTGCCGATCATCACCGACGGCGGGATGACCACGGGCGGTGACGTGTGCAAGGCGCTCGCGTCGGGCGCGGACGCGGTCATGATCGGCTCGGCCTTCGCTCGCGCCGTCGAGGCGCCGGGCCGCGGCTATCACTGGGGGATGGCGACGCCGCACCAGAACCTGCCGCGGGGCACCCGCATCCGCGTGGGGGTCGCCGGCCCGCTGGAGCAGATCCTGTTCGGGCCCGCGTTCACCGAGGACGGGACGCTGAACCTCGTGGGCGCCATCCGCACCTGCATGGGGTCGGTCGGCGCGCGCAACATCCGCGAGCTCCAGCAGACGGAGCTCATCATCGCTCCGGCGATCAAGACGGAAGGAAAGGTCTTCCAGCAGGCCCAGAAGCTCGGCCGCCCACGCTAGGGCGATGTCGGAGATTTCGAGGAGCGCCGCGGCTTCGCCGGGGCGCGACGAGCG
>Ga0075425_100008469_pt1 | contig 10904 bp, 9 predicted proteins | sample SoiMethybrSBSTD4_FD_75300 | JGI IMG/M metagenome (GOLD analysis project Ga0075425, IMG submission 75300) | Bulk soil microbial communities from a Populus tree surrounding site in Tennessee, USA - Soil MetaG P. TD hybrid SBSTD4 | ecosystem: Environmental > Terrestrial > Soil > Tree plantation...
GCGAGGCCCTGCGGTTCATCGAGATGGACCACGTCCAGGACCGGCAGGCGACCGAGCTTTCCTACGGCCAGCAGCGGCTCGTCGAGATGGCGCGCGCTCTCGTTCGGGAACCGAGGCTTCTCCTCCTCGACGAGCCCGCCGCGGGGCTCAGCCTGGCCCGGATCGCCGGCGTCGATGAGCTCCTCAGGCGGATCCGGAACGAGAAGGGCATCACGATCGTCCTCGTCGAGCACGTCATCCGCCTCGTCATGGGCATCTCCGACAGGGTGACGGTGCTCAACTACGGCGAGAAGATCGCCGAAGGGCCGCCTGAGCGGATCCGCGAGGACCGCGCGGTGATCGAAGCCTATCTCGGCAAGGAGGATACCGGTGCTCGCCATTGACGGGCTCCGGGTCTGGTACGGCCCCACCGAGGTTCTCCGTGGCCTGACGCTGACGGTGCCGGAGCGCGAGATCGTCGCGCTCCTTGGGGGAAATGGCTCCGGCAAGTCGACGACGCTCAACGCGGTGAGCGGGTTCCTCCGTCCGGAGGCCGGGACCATCACCTTCGCCCGACGCCGGATCGACGGGCTCCCCACCGACGCGATCGTCAGGGCTGGCGTCGTCCAGATCCCACAAGGGCGCGAGGTTTTCAGCGGGCTCACGATCGAGGAGAACCTCGAGCTCGGCGCCGTGACGCGTCGGGACTCGGCCGCTGTCCGGACGGACCTCGAGCGCCTCTACGCGCGCTTTCCGCGCCTCGCCGAGCGGCGCCGCCAGCGGGCCGGCACGCTCTCCGGCGGCGAGCAGCAGATGCTCGCGATCGCGCGTGCCCTCATGGCACGACCCCGCATGCTCCTCATGGACGAGCCGTCAGCCGGGCTCGCGCCGGTCATGGTCCGGGAGATCGCGGGCGTCATCGACGAGCTCCACCAGAACGGCCTGACCATTCTCCTGGTCGAGCAGAACGTCGGCGTGGCGCTCTCGCTGGCCTCGGTTGCCCACATCATCCGGGACGGCGTCATTGCCCTGACCGGCGCGGCCCGGGATCTGGTGGACAACCCCGATGTGGTGAGGTCATACCTCGGGGGATGAAACCCGCTGCCTGACGATCGCAACGCGCCACGCGCACCGTGACTGTCGCACCCAGGCTCAGTTCGGCGTGGACCTCTCCGAAGTCGTTTTCGGACGATGCCGTGAAGAACCAGCTGTTTGCTCTGCGGACGCGGACATCAGGCCGAAGATGTGAACACCTGCCGACACCGCCCTGGCGCGACTAGCACAACGGCACGGATGGTTTGACGGGTCGGACGTCGCGCGTCGCGCGTGGTCTTCCGGCGACGCCGCCGTACAAGATCACGGCGGATGGTACGGACTGGGAGTGTCGCCTTGTGCTGTCGTCCGAGACGTTGGCGGGTGGTCTCCCCGAGAGCGCGTGGCTCTTCGAGCCGACGCCTACCGTCCAAGCACTGGCCCTTGTCGAGCGCCGCGCGCTGCTCGCTCGAAAGCGTCGATTCACCCGAAAGGGTGAATAATCTCCTGGACGCTACCGGCGAGGTAGTCGCCGCGGCCTCGCGCCTTGAGGACTGTACTCGTTTTGTGCTTGTAGCAGCGCCGACCGTACCCAACCAGGCTCGATCAGAATGTTCTGGTAAGCCAACGTCTGCTTGGAGTTGCTTGGGATCGGTCGGAGCGACTCGCAGCAAGGAAGGGCTCATAACCCAAAGGTCGCTGGTTCAAATCCAGCCCCCGCAACCAAGAGCAAGGCCCCGGAAACTGACACTTCCAGGGCCTCCGTCATTCCTGACCGGTCGTCATCGTTGACCCTCTCGGACCGCGACGGTACAGTGCGCCGGGGATGCGAGTCCACGCAGATGCGATTTCGAATGGCCGCGCAATGCGGATGCTTCGGTGAGCACAACCGATCGCGTCGCCGTCGTCATGGTTCACGGCATCGCCGATCAGCGTGCGGGACAGACGGTGCGCGAGATCGCTCGGCTGTTGTGCCACGGCGGGGCAGGCGAGCCGCGTTATGTACAGGGCGAAATGCACAAAGTTCTGGTGCCGGTGGCAAAGCTCGAGCCGGGCGGTGCCGTTTCCCCCGCCCAGACGCAATCTTCGGCTGGCGACGGGCGAAAGGCCGAAACGTCGAGGCGGCGGCCGGGAGCGCCCAGCGGATTTTACCAGGTGCAGAAATCCGTTCCCGCGGCGGCGGCCGCGGATTTGGGCGCGCATGATCTCGGCCTCGCGCTGAACGATTACCTGCTCGGGCGCCTCGAGCTGTCGGAACGCGAAGCCCTGTACGAGTCCACGCGCGTGTCGCTGCGCCGGCGCGCAGACGATCGCCCAGTCGATATCTTCGAGCTCTACTGGGCCGATCTCTCCCGACTCGGCGAGGGCGGCTGGCGGGCGCTGTCCGCGCCGTATCAACTCTTTTTCCATCTCGGCACGCTCGCGGCCGATGTAGTCGACCAGGTCTCGCTCAGCGTCGGTGGCGGCCCGGCCTGGAGGCTGCTGCAGCGCATGCACGCGTGGCTCGCGTGGCTCATGAAGGGCCCGGCTGCGCTCGTTCAGCTGTCGATGCTGTTGCTGGTTCTGTTCGGCGCCGCGGCGCTGGTGTCACCCGACCAGCAGGGACAAGTGCTCGCCGCGCTCTTCGCGGTCGGCGCAATCGTCTTGACCGCGCTGGCGGCGATTGCCTGGCTACGCGGAACCTCACCGGCGGCGCGGTGGGCCAAGCTCCTGTTGCTGCTGGCGGCCGCTCTTGCGTGCTTGGTGGCCGTCGTCGTGCCCTTGATTGCGGAACCCCGGGTGCCGATGATGCACTTTGGCGCTAGCGCGCTGGCCATCGCCGTGCTGGGCGCCTGGCTGATCGAGCGTTACTCGCGGGTCACCCTCAGCGTGCGCGTGCTCGGTCATCTCCTCGTGGCAGTGACGGTGATCGGGCTGTGTGTCGACGGCCGTGCCCTGTTGCCGCAGGTCACCACGCAGGTCGAATGGATGCTGACCGCCGCACTCAATGTGAGCGAATGGCTGCTCGCCGCGCTGTTGCTGGTATGGGCCGTCTACGTCGTCGTGCAGACGGCGACGCTGGTTCTCGGATTGTGGCTGGGCCGCGGCGTCGAGGGCGCGGCCAAACAGTCGCTGGAGACGTCGCGCCAGGCCGTTGTGGGCTCCACCGCGCTCTTCGCCGTGCTGAGCCTGGTGCTGTGGTCGGTGGTCGGTTATGTCGCCGGCCAGCAGCTGACGGATTTCAACTATCTGCCCGTGATATTCGGCAGCGGCTATCGATCCGGCGGGATCTTTCTGGATGACCGCATGAAGACGTTCGGTGGGTTCTTCACTCCGCTGGTGGTGGCTTTCACGGCGCTCGCCTCGGCCACGCTGCTGGTGCTGGTGCCGTCGCTGCTGGAGGAAATCTGGCCGACAACGAACGTCGATTCGCGCGGGCGACGGCCGGAGGCGATCGTATGGTCGGAACGGCTCGGCCGATGGCTCGGTGGCGGGCTCACGTGGCTGAAGAGGACGTTCGCGTTGATCGTACCGCCCGTCGCAATTGTCGGCGGTCTGCTGTACCTGGCTTTCGTGTACCGGCAATTCGCCGTCTCGGCCGGCGCGGCGGCGGAGTTGGCGAAATGGGCTGGGGGCTGGCTGGACCATTTGCAGGGCGAGACGCTGGTCGCCGTGGGCAAATGGCTCGCCGGTGGCGCGTTGACGGTCGCGGCGCTCGGCTCACGATTCACGCAGACGTTCGGCAGACTGCGTGTCGCGCTCGATGCGGTGCTGGACGTCGACAACTACTTCAGGGACCCGCCGAACCGTCAGCCACCGCGTGCGCGCATTTACTCACGCTTTGCCTCGCTGCTGGTCTATCTGCGTGACCGTGGCTATGCACGCATCGTCATCGTGTCGCACAGCCAGGGCACCGTGATCAGCGCCGACCTGCTGCGCTATCTGCACGTGCAAGGGCGATTGCCCGAGATCATCCGCGATGTGCCGATCACTCTCGTGACCGTCGGCTCGCCTTTGCGCGACCTGTACGCCGAACGCTTTCCGCTGCTGTATCGATGGATGGGCTCGAACGCTACTGGCTTCGCGACGGCCGGACCGACTGCTTCGGATATCGGCGTGGTCGAATGGGTCAATGCTTTCCGGTCGGGAGACTATGTCGGGCGTTTCCTGTGGACGCCACCGGGAAATGCGTATCGCATTGCGCTGGTCGGACCGGATGGCAAGGTCGAAGCGGACCGCGCGGGCGATCGCACGGAATTCTGCCTGGGCGCCGGCGCGCATACGCATTACTTCAGCAACGATGCCGTGGCGCTGGCGGTCGAGATCGACCGTCTGATCGAAGGATAGCGCCCACTTGACAACGATTCTATAATTCCATATCATTCGAAACATGAAGACAATAACGCGGCTGCCGATGGCGCAGTTGTCGGCCGGTGGGACCCACGTCGAGGCGTTCAAGGCGCTCGCGCATCTCAGCCGACTTCAGGTTTTCTTTCTCCTCGTCAAGGCAGGACGCGAGATGTCAGTCGGCGAGATCCAGGAGGCCGTCGAGATCCCGGGACCGACGCTGTCCCATCATCTCGACATTCTGCGACGGGCCGGGCTCGTCGAGAGCCGAAAGGAAGAGCGGTACATCTACTATTCGGTGCAGCGGGAGCGGGTCACCGCCTTGGTGCGTCTGCTCACCGCGTGCTGTTAGGGGGCGCCATGAGCGCAAAAGTTCATCTCCACATGCACGTGTCGGACCTCACAAAGAGCCGGGACTTCTACGAGAAGTTCCTCGGCGGGAACCCCGTCAAGGCCAAGCCGGGCTACGTCAAGTTCCTGCCCGAATGGGCGCCGGTCAACCTCGCCCTTTCTACGGGTGGCCACATCGGCGCGGGCACCATCGACCACGTCGGTGTTCAGGTCGAGTCCGTCGAGACCGTGCTGACGCAACTGGCTCGCGTCAAGGCCGCCGGCTTGGCCGTGACGGAGGAAATGGGGGTCAACTGCTGCCACGCCAACCAGGACAAGTTCTGGGTGCGGGATCCCGACGGCGTCGAGTGGGAGGTGTACCACCTCAACTACGACCTCGAAGGCGACGGGGTTGAGACGGCAAGGCTGCCGAGCCTGGCAGTGGTCGGCTCGAGCTCATGCTGTGGCGGGACGACCTGCGCGTGACCGACCTCTCATGAGCCGGCGCGGGCGGAGGCGGTCGCGCCTGCTGTCGAGCGCAAGGTCTCCAGCCCCCGCAACCAGCGAGGCCCCCGAGACCCGCAGAGGTTTCGGGGGCTTCGCATTTCAAGCGACGGCGCCCTTCTCTCCAAAACCGGCCCAAGGGACGGCGTACGTCCGTGCCGCTGGATCACGTCGGTAGAGCGCCCAGAAGGACTCGCTCCGGTTCACACGCCTCCGTGGACCACGTTGGCCAGGACTTGGACGACGTTGGGTTCGTTCACCTTCACCGACAACCGCAGGCTTCTGGCGAAGCGAAGTGGTGTCGGGAATCCCATCGTGAACGTCTTCACCAAAGCGGACTGCACGAGGACGACACCGAAGGGGTTCTGCTGCGTGAGCCCGAGGTTCCCGGCGGCGGCGAAGGACAGATTCGTGACGTTGCGGCCGTCGATGTCGAGGATCACAAACGTCAAGTTGTTCGCTCCACCTTGCTTGGAGACTGCCGCGCCGAGAAATACTCCTGGCCCCTCGAGGTCGACGAGCACATGGGTGCCCTGAGGAGCGGGAGCACGGAGACCTTGAGTCCTCCGAGGGTCGCACACCCCCGGAGCGCACGTGCGAGTGGCTGACAATTCTCTGGCCATGCGAGATGGACGTCGTGTCAGTGCCCTCTTCCGCTTCGCCATCTTGACCTCCTCTTCTCCGCATGAACGCGTTCCTGTGCGGATCGCCCGCCGCGACGGTTTAGGGCGGAGGACTCAGCTCAGTTCGTTCTGCGGGTCACGACAATGTTGGTGGCGTCAAACGCGCCCGTCCACGGGAACCCCATCCAGATCCGAATGGCGCCAAACTGTCGCGCCATCGGCCGCAGGGCAGGAATGATGTTGTAGTCTGCCTGCCCCGAAGCACCTGCACCGGAGAGCACGATGCGCGCGGTCGCCGCCGACGCGCTGATGTTCAGCGTCACCTGCACGATAAAGGGCTGGTCGCGAGGGAACGATCCGAACTTCGTATCGTCCTTGTCGTCGATCCGCACGCGATTGTCCGGCATGAAGTCGATGTGCAGAAAGTTCGTCAAGGTGCCGACGGGCTGGTTGAAAGGCTCGAACTGGATCGTCGCGACGCCGCTGCCGGACGGGATGAAAAGGGTCGTCGACAACGTGTATTCGCCGTCACCGCGGAACTGTGAAAAGTTACCCTGGAGTCCCGCGACGGGCGCGTCGGCGCCGGGCCGACGAACTTGCACCCATTTGCCGGACGGTGTCACAGGCGGCGGGATGACGATGACGCTGCCCACCGGCCCGTCGACGTTCGCGGTTCCTACCTGCTGGATATGCGCCGGCGGCTGATTGATGGCCGTCGGGTCGAAATTCGACTGAAACAGCGTCTCACCGCACCCGCCGAGCATGAATGCCGTCAACGCCAACGAACCACAAATGGTCACCGCCGGTGTTATGGCGCACATGCGCGGGGACTCAGGGCGAGAAGGACGTCTCGATCCGAACTCCGTAACGCAGCGGGCATCACTCATAGAAGTTCTCCGCCCTTTGAAGCGAGGCTTCCGCTACCCAGCCAACGCGGCATGGAGAGGCTGCCCGTGCCTACCTTTCGCGGGAACACGCCGGGCCGGCCGGACTCGACGTTACTCTGCGCCGGAACCTTTTGATCCTGCCGAGCCCCGAGATGTTTCCTCCCGGCCCCGAGCATCTGCCTAACGAGGGACCTTCGTCAAGGGATTCGGTGGGGTCAGGCTTCGATGACGACGGTGTATGGCGAGCCCTTGAACCGGAGAGACTTGCAACTCCCGGTAACTTCCCGGGAAACGGGGCCAACTGGCGGAGACTTGCCCCAACGGCAGGCGGGCACGAACGCGATATTGCTACTGGCATTCCTTGGGAAAGGTTGTCGCTAGCGTGGGATCGAAACGCCCTCATAACCCAAAGGTCGCTGTTTCAAAGTGGGACCGCTCGCGCCTCTACCTCTCCCGGTGCGCCAGCCGAGCTACCGGTTCGATCAAGGCAGGGGGCTCGACGGGCTTCGACAGGTGCATGTGAAAGCCTGCCGCGATCGGCCATCGACTGCAAGATAGTCCTCGGTGACTCGGCAGCGCCTGGGACAGCGTCACCAGCGCGCGGTTCTCGGTTTCGTAATCCGGCGGGCGCGACGGGCGACGGTTCAATTCATCGGTGCACAGGACCGATTCCAGCGCAACGCCGACATCGGGAAGTGTGCTGCCTTCCGCGCCGGCCGCGAAGGGGTCCGTGGCTGCGGCCATGGTTAACCCGCCTCATCGTGCCACGCAGTATCGGGCGGCGCGAGGTGTCCGGTGGTCCGGAAATCATGCCGGATCGACTGGAAACGGCTCGCTCGGGGCCGAGAACCAGAGCCCAGTGACGCGGTTCGGCTCAGTCCTTGGCGCCGAGATCCTGTGGCGAGATGGTCTTCATGATCTCGCGCCAGGCTGTGCCCGGCGGGCCCGCTGTGAGCGCATCGTCCGGCGCGATCGTGTGCGTTCCCGGTCGGTCGGGCTCGACGGTTGTCGCTGGTGACGCGGCCCCAACCTCATCCGACCGGTCGTCCTGGGCTTCGATGTCTTCCCACGACGACCAAGGGGCGAGCAGCCGAATGTCGACGCGCCGGGCTTCGGCAAATGTCGCGGGAGTTGGTTTCTCGCCCACACCCAACTCCACCTTCCCCATAGCGACGGCTCGGAGTTGGCGCAGCTCGATCCCGTGCTGCTTCACGAGATAGCGGATCACGGCCTCCACGCGCTCACGGGCGAGCTCATTGTTGTGGCGGTCACTCCCTCGAGGATCGGCGAAGCCCTGTAGCTCGAGCATCGCATTGGCGTCGGCCTTGAGAGCATTCGCGAGGCCCTCGAGCTCTTTGATGTCCGCGCTGCGGATTTCCGCCCGATCGGAGTCGAAGTAGATGGCGGTCGTCTGCCACAATCGGTACCTATTGCGGTCTGCGAGGCGTTGCGAGAGGCGGGCCTTGGCGTCGCGCGCGGCGACGGCGGCCAGGTCCGCTTGGGTCTTCGCGTCGCTCGCCAGCACGCCGACCTTGCCGATCGCCTCGCGGCTCGACGCGGTGCGATCCACCGTTTCACGGAGCTTCGTTTCCTGGACCTCGACCCGGTTTGTGAGCAAGATCTCCGTCGCGTTCAGCAAATGGGTCACCCTGGTCTCGGTCGCACTCATTTGCTCCTGAACGAAGCTCTTGCTGGCGCAGGCGGCGCTGAGCAGGGTGACGCCGCCGCAGAGGATCACGAAATCCAGCCGTCGCGTCATGTCGAGCTCCTCCATCAAGAGCGGCACTGTGGTAGTGACACCGCTTGCATCCTGGGTGCTATGCAAAGCTTGCATTCCGGGTGCCATGCAAACGCTTGGATACCCGGCTGTCCCGAGGCGTCACCGCACGCAGGAGCTCGATCGACCAACGAGGGGGCACGGGATGACGAACTCCGGAAGTGGTACGTGCTTCCGTTCGCAGATCGGCTTTGGTCCGGTCGAGAAGACGAGTCGAGGAAGGACGGCTCCTGAGCCGTCGACGGGCCGCCGAGCCGCCGGAAGCGACCTGCCAAATCACTTGACGCCACGCCCGTTTCGGAACATTCTCGCGCGGACAGCGTCGTTGGCGCTCAAGCGTGCCCGGTCCGAGGGCGTTGCGGAAGAGTAGGACGGCCGTCACCGCGAGGAGGTACGAATGAAGAAGCGAGCCCTGCCACTGTTGCTGGCGTTGGTGCTGACCGTTTCGTTCACGAGCGCGTCCCTTGCCGCCGACTTGGGCATCATCACCGGAAGCGAGCAGGGCACCTACTATCAATTCGGGTTGAACCTGCAGTCCCTCGTCAAGGACAAGGACATCAATCTCACGGTGGCGCCTTCGAAAGGCTCGATCGAGAACATCTACGCGGTGTTCCAGAAGCCGGGCACCCAGCTCGGCATCGTGCAGGCGGATGTCCTGGCGTTCGTCTCCCGCGTGCAGACCGACCCCGTCCTGCAGCGCATCGCGAAGAAGACGAAGATGGTCTTTCCGCTCTACAACGAAGAGGTGCACCTGCTCGGTCGCCCGACCATCCGGGAGTTCGACGACCTGGCCGACAAGCGGGTCGCGGTCGGCCGGGAAGGCAGCGGCACGTATCTGACGGCTCGACTGTTGTTCAAGGTTTCGGAGATCGTTCCCAAGGAGATGGTCTTCATCGATACGGGCGAGGCGTTGGCGGCGCTGAAGGCCGGGCGGATCGACGCGATGTTCTACGTCGCCGGGGCTCCGGTCAAGCTCCTCTCCGAAGGGGTGACCGAGGCCGACGGGCTCGCGTTGATTCCGATTTCGAACAAGAACATCAGCGAGTTCTACCCGAGCGTGGAGATTCCTGCGAGGACCTACCCCTGGCAGGCCAACGTGCTACCCACCGTGGCAGTCAAGGCGGTGCTGATTTCTTTCGATTTTCGTCGTGGCGATTGCGACAACGTCGGCAAGTTCGCCCAGCTCGTCTCCGCCAACCGGGGCTGGCTGGTGAGAAACGGTCACCCGAAGTGGAAAGTGGTCGATCTCGACGCGCAGCTGAAGGGCTGGGAACAATACGACTGCGTCAAGAAGTATCTGGACAAGCGTCCCGTGGCCACGGCGGAAAAAAGCTCGCCGATAAACCCGGTTCTCGACGCCATCAGGCAGATGCTCGGCAATTGAGGCCCGCGTAGCCGAAAGGATTCCGCCATGAGTACGGTGAACAATCCCGCCTTGGCGCCGTCCACCCCGGACTCCGTCACGCTTCACGTGATCAAGCAACGGTATCGGGTGATACAGGAATTGTCCGACGGACCGATGGGCAAGCTCTACCTCGCCGAGGACCTCGGCACGGGGACCCGCGTGACCGTGCGGATGCTCGGCAGCGAGTTCGCCGGTGACGAACAGTTTGCCAGTGCCCTCGAACGACACGCCCTCCGGCTGGCCGCCCTCTGCATCACCAGCGAGTGCGTCGCCAAGGTGTGTGAGTTCGATCGGGTGGGCGAGACCGGCCTGTTGATCGCGATGGAACACGTGGACGGAAAGACCCTGACCGACGTGATCCGAGCGGACGGAGCCCTGCCCGCCGACCGAGCGCTGCACCTGGCCATTCAGATCGCCCGAGGACTCGAAGCCGCGCACACGCTCGGCCTCGTCCACGGGGGGCTCACACCGGACAACATCGTGGTCACGGACACCGACGAAGCCAAGCTGATGGACTTCGGGCTCGCGGAATTGCGGAGCGCCGCGGCGACGAAGGGACCCGGGTCCACGGCGGCGATCGGCCCCGAATATCTGGCGCCGGAACAGCTCGAGGGCGGCGAGATCACCGAGAAGACTGACATCTATGCGTTCGGCACCGTGCTCTATCAGATGCTGTGCGGAGCCGCGCCCTTCGCCTCGACCGGTGGCAATATCGTGCTGGCCAGGCAGCTCTACGAAGCACCCGCTCTGCCGGGCAAGTCGCGCCGCAGCGTCCCTCGCACCGTCGAGCGAATCGTCAGGAAGACGCTGACGCGGCAACCCGACCGCCGTCCGGAGATCGCGGCCGTGATCGCAGATCTGGAGCGGGAGAAGCACCGACTGCACGGGAGCCGGGCACGGCGGCACGCTCGCGTCGTGCTCCATGCAGTGGTTGAAGCCGTCAAGGACGTCGCCAACACCGTCAGGCAATCGAGCGTCAAGTGGAAGCTCGTCCTCGGCTCATGCGCGGTGTTGATCGTGCTGTCCGTCGCCACGGTGTG
>Ga0075425_100008470_pt1 | contig 10904 bp, 10 predicted proteins | sample SoiMethybrSBSTD4_FD_75300 | JGI IMG/M metagenome (GOLD analysis project Ga0075425, IMG submission 75300) | Bulk soil microbial communities from a Populus tree surrounding site in Tennessee, USA - Soil MetaG P. TD hybrid SBSTD4 | ecosystem: Environmental > Terrestrial > Soil > Tree plantation...
AGCGCGTCTGACAGTTGATCCCCGCTTCGTGTCGTCGTTCCTTCCGTCAACATCGAGGCGGTCATCGCCGCCAGACCGCGTTTCGCTGTCTGCTCAAACTGATTAGAACCACCAATGAACGTGATGTTGAAAGAGACCAGCGGCAAGTTGTGACGCTCCGAGACGATTAACATTGCGCCATTGGGCAACTGCGTTTTGGTCCATGTGGGAACGCGCAGCACGGGCGTCGGACCGGCAGGTGGGATCTTCGTGCGGTCGAGTGTCTGCTGCGCAACTGCCGCAATGTTCGCGAGGCTGATTATGAGCGCGGCTGTCAGCGCAAGAAGTCTCTTCTGTTGTTTCATGATCTACCTCCTCGTCGATTTCCAACGACCACGGTGACTGCTTCGCTCTCGCTCGCCTTCGAAGCCTGATCTCTCTTGCCTTTGGGCACGACGCTCAAAACGATGCGCGAGCGCGTGAGATACTGGTTCGCGACGCGTTTGACGTCGGCGGCCGTAACAGCCAGTGTCTTTTGATAGTCGGTGCGAAAATGACCGGGGTCACCATCAAAAACCGCACCGCTGATCAACTGATTGGCCTTCCCGAGATTCGATTCGAGTCCACGCAGAAAATTGAGTTCAAGACCGCTCTTCGCCTTCTGCAACTCTTCAGCAGTCGGACCTTCGCTGATGAACTTCTGAATGACCTGATCGACAGCCGCTTCGATCTCGGTGAGCGTGTGCTCAGGTCGCGGCACGACTACTACTTGATACACGCCCACATCCTCGGAAGAGTTTTGAAACGCAAACACCTGCGAGGCCATTTGCGAATCGTAAACCAGCGCTTTCGTCAAACGAGCGGTGCGCGAGCCTGACAGAACCGAACTCATCATCGAAAGTGGGTAGTCGTCGTTGTGCTTGAAACCGACTGTGGGCCACTGGATGTAGAGCCGCGGTACTTGCACGCGATCTTCGTAGACGAGTCGTTTGCTCGCTTCAAGCTTGCCGAGCGGAACGGTTGGTCTTTGCACCGGCTTGCCCTCCGGCAAGTCGCTGAAATACTTCTGGATCCATGCTTTTGCCTGCGCCGGATCGAAGTCGCCGACTACGGCGAGCGTCGCATTGTTTGGCGCGTAGTAAAGCCGGAAGAACGCCTTTACGTCTTCCTCGGATGCAGCACTGAGATCAGTCATCGAACCGATCACCGGCCACGAATACGGATGTCCTTTCGGATACATCGCGGCGGAAAAGATCTCACTCACGCGGCCATACGGTTGATTGTCGTAACTCTGTCGCCGCTCGTTCTTGACTACATCGCGTTGCGCGTTGAGCTTGGCGGTGTCGAGCGTGTCGAGCAGAAATCCCATGCGATCTGATTCTATCCACAGCGCTGATTCGAGATAGTTCGAAGGGATGATCTCGAAGTAGTTGGTGCGGTCGTTGGTCGTCGATCCGTTGTTGCCGCCGCCGACACCTTCGGTGAGCTTGTCGTGCAGTCCATACGGCACGTGACCTGAGCCCGTGAACATCACGTGCTCGAAGAGATGCGCAAAGCCGGTACGGCCGAGTGTCTCGTTTTTGGAACCGACGTGATACCAAACGTCAACGGCAACCGTGGGCGTCGTGTGATCTTCAGACAAGATCACGGTAAGACCATTTGGGAGTTTGTACGTTTCAAAGGGAATCTTGATGGAATCGGAAGTGGCCGCGTTTTTCTTCTGCCCCAACAGTGGTTGGAACAGAGAGATCGTCAGAACGAGGGCCAGGGCTGACAGTACTCTTCGTTTATTAGACACAACAACTCCTTTCGTACTGTTTGGATTTGAGCTCGGCAGAGGAAAGATTTTGCCACAGATGAATGCAGATGAACACTGATTCTGATCCGCGCGCCTCGGCGTTCATCTGTGGCCCAATCTGTGGCAAAATTTCGGATTATGCGAGCCATTCAAGTTTCTGAGGTGGGTGGGCCTGAAGTGCTCACTCTGGTCGAGGTCCCGATTCCATCGCCGAAGCCAAACGAAGCAATAGTCCGGATTAAGTTTGCCGGTGTGAATTTTATCGACGTCTACTTTCGCGATGGGCGCTATTCGACACTGCTTCCTTTTATCAACGGGCAGGAGGCGTCGGGTGTAGTTACTGAGGCCGGCAGCGAGGTGACAAATGTCGAGACTGGCGATCGTGTCGCTTACACGGGTGCGTTGGGAAGTTACGCCGAATACGCCGCGGTCCCCGCAAGCCGTTTAGTGAAGATTCCTGATGAGTTGGACTTCGAACAAGCGGCTGCGGCCATGCTGCAAGGCATGACGGCGCACTATCTTCTCTACAGCACTTATCCATTGAAGAGTGGTGAGACGGCGCTAATACATGCTGCGGCCGGCGGCGTCGGTTTGCTGCTGGTCCAAATGGCGAAAAAGATCGGAGCGCGCGTGATCGGCACCGCGGGTTCACAAGAGAAAGCCCAACTCGCGCGCGATGCCGGCGCCGACGAATGCATCATCTACACTGAAGCGGACTTTGAAACTGAAACGAAGCAACTGACCGACAACAAGGGCGTTGACGTCGTCTACGACGGCGTCGGTAAAGCGACGTTCGACAAAGATCTCAACGTGCTTCGGCCCCGTGGTTATCTGGTTCTGTTTGGTGGCGCGAGTGGCGCCGTGCCGCCATTCGATCTAATCAAGCTTTCGCAGAAAGGATCGCTCTACATTACGCGCCCGACACTGTTGCACTACACCGCCACGCGTGAAGAGCTGGAGTGGCGTGCGAAAGATGTGGTGCAGATGATCGTGAATGGTGACGTCAGGCTCCGCATACACAACATCTATCCTTTAAAAGAAGCGGCGCGGGCGCATCGCGATCTCGAAGGGAGAAAGACGACCGGCAAGTTACTACTGAAACCGTAAAGCCCAGAGAAGGATCGCGGAGGCCGTGCCGTCCATCGTGGGTTCGTTAGTTGAGTAGTCGTTAATGTCGTCGTGATAGACGGCGCGATCGTCCTGAAACGGCGCGAACGGATCGGGCTCTTTGATGAACACGCCTCGCAAACTCTGAAACACTCTTCGGTAAACTGGTCCATCCACCAACCCGCCGCGCACCATTTTCTTCAACAACGCATTCGGAAAGAGATGCACGTCTTTTGGATAAACTCCGTCCGCAGGAATGCCGGTGAACATCGACACGCCCCATGGATTCTTTCCGACCAGCCAATCAAGCTGCTTTGCAGCGAACTCGCGATAGCGCGTGTCGCCCGTCATGCGCTCGTACAAAAGGCACTGCATCGCCAGCGCCACAATCAAGTTGTTTGAGCACCAGATAAACGGCACACCAACACCATACGGATTACTTTGGCCGCGCTTCACACATCGCTCGATCTGTCCGCGATAAAACGCCGCCAGTTGTCTCTGCGTTCGCGCGTCAACGAGATCGTAAAGACGAAAGTGGCCAACATTCATGAACGGATAGTATTGATAATGACCGGCCTCCTCTTTTCCCATCCACGATTCAGTGCCCGCAAGCATTGCATACGCTCTGGCGTCGCGAAGATAGCGAGCATCGCGCGTCGCGCGAAAGAGTTCGGCAGCGCCCCATTCCATGTCATCGGCCCAGGTTGTTTCGGCGTAGCGATATGGCGCGCCATAAGAGTTTCCCTGCTGCACGCCTTCCTTAGCGCGACCCAACTCATAAACTTCCTTGCCCGCCTGAAGCAGCGTTTGCGCGAACGATCGCAACCGCGGATCGTCTTTCCAGATCTGATAACCCAGAGCCATTGCCGCGGCGTAACGGCCCGCGAGATTCGCAACGCCGTTTGATTCACTTTTGTATTCGCGCAAGCCTTGCGGACGTCCATCTGCGAAATAGACGACACGATAACTGCCTGGTCCCCAGCCGTAATCAACAGTTTCGTTCTGCGGTAAGCGAAAGCCTTTGTGATCGCGATCGTCGGCGACCTGGTGATAAAGCTGATCGGGTGCTGGATGCAGTCGCAGCATCCACGTGAGTCCCCACACAGCTTCGTCAAGCACGTCTGCGATACCGTTTGCGCCCGGCTGGCCGAGGTTGTTGAATTTGTCGGCGAAGGTGCGCTGATCCCTGGCGAGTTGATAAGCGAGCAGCATCTGTGCAGTGGCGTTGCTGGCGGTTAGTAGATACTTCAGTTGATCGCCGGCGTCGTGCCAACCGCCGGTTGCATTGATGTAGGTGCCCGGAGGTTCTGGTCCAAATGCGGTGCGGCCGTCGAAGCTGTGACAGACCGCGTCGACGTATGGGTTATAACCGCAGCGCTGCTGTCGCATGAACTCGAGCAGTTGATCGGGGATGCCGGTGTTGACGCTGCGACTGATTTTGAACTGTGGCGAACGCTCGGAACCTATTTCAATAACGTAAGTGCCTTCGGATTTGAGTGCGCTGAAGTCGAGTTCGGAGTAACGATCGAACGCGCCCCAGGAACCTGCGATGGGCTTGAGTTTTCCGGTGAATACCGTGGCACCTGTTGGCGCACTCAAAATTCGGAACTCGGCAGGTACTGGCTCGCGGCCAAAAACGATGGCCGATTTGTGATCAGCCGGCACGAAGCCGAGTTGGTTGAGACGAATGAAGAACAGTAAACCAAGAGTCAGCGAGAAAGTAAGTTTCATGCCATGTCAATCCTGGGTAGTGATGCAGTTTGAGGTCAGAGCAACTAACGCCGAAGGCGTTCGCTAATTTCAGCCCAAGGGTTGGAGCGAAGCGACAACCTTGGGATTGCAACGTCAATAGTTTTATTAAACCCTGCAAGGGTTCGGCTATTGGCGAACGCTTTCAGCGTTTTGCTATTACTTTTTAATTGGGATCCCAAGGTTGTCGCTTCGCTCCAACCCTTGGGCTGAAATTAGCGAACGCCTTCGGCGTATATTCCAATTCAACTGCACTACCGAGGCATAGCGAACGCCTTCGGCGTATATTCCAATTCAACTGCACTACCGAGGCATAGCGAACGCCTTCGGCGTAGTATTCCAATTCAAACTGCATCACTACCCCAATCCTGGAAAAATCTTGACAATCCCGTCTACTCTTTCCTATAGTAATCGAGCTTATGAGTAGCACTCGTACATTTTTCTATTTCGCCTTTACTTACCGCTTCTTCTTTTTTAAGGAGAGCGGATTGGCGAAGTTTGAAAACGAGGTGCTGACCTAAAAGAAAGCACAATACCTTCAACGAGCCAGCCGCGATCCTGAAAGTCGCGGCTGGTTTTTTTTTGTTTTTTGCGGCCGGAGTTTTGAATTATGACTATCGACCATTGGCGAAAAGAGATCGACGACATCGATGCCGAGCTGCTTCGATTGCTGAACATGCGGGCGCGCCTCGCACTTAAAGTCGGCGCCCTCAAACAAGCTGCTGACCTCCCCTTTTGCGACCCCGAACGCGAACGCATTGTCCTTCAGCGGCTACAGGAGATCAATCATGGCCCGCTCGACGAACGCGCTGTCGGCAAAGTTTTCCGCCGCATAATTCGCGAATCGCGGCGGGTCGAATCGTCGGCATTGGGGATGAATGCATGACGACGTCCACACGCAAACCGAGAGTGGCATTTCAGGGAGAACGCGGCGCTTTCAGCGAAGAAGCAGCCCTGAAACTACTGGGCACTGAGATCGAATTGGTGCCGCGAAGAACATTTGCAGAACTGTTCAGCAGTCTCGACGTCGCAGCCGCGGATTACCTGCTGGCGCCGGTTGAAAACAGCATCGCAGGTCCAGTTCAGCCCTCGGTTGATCTGCTGCACTCTAGCTCGCTAACAGTCGTCGATGAAGTTGAGATCAAGATCGAACAACACCTGATCGCCTGCGCCGGCGCCAGGTTCGACACGATCGAAAGAGTGCAATCTCATCCCGTCGCACTCGCCCAGTGCAGTCACTTTCTCGAAACAAATCCCCGGCTCAAACCCGTGGTCGCAGACGATACTGCCGGCAGCGTTGCTGAAGTTGTTCGTCTCCGCGATCCAAAGCTGGCCGCGATCGCCGGTCAACGCGCCGCCGACCTTTACGGCGCATCAATCATTCGCAAAAACATTCAAGACCGGCCCGACAATTACACTCGTTTTATTTTGCTCAAAAAGGAACACACATCATGATCGTCAATATGTCAAACAACGCAACTCCCGACCAGATCAACCACATCGTTGAAAGAATTCAGGAATGTGGATTTCAAGCTCATGTGGTCCATGGCGAAGAACGCACCATTATCGGTGCTGTCGGCAGCAGTGGGCGTCGTTCGGAAATCGAAGCGCTCCGCGCCGCGCCGGGAGTGGCGGACGTCATCCAGATCTCGCATCCGTTTAAGTTGGTCAGCCGGCAGTTACGACAAACGCATACGGTCGTTGACGTGGGTGGCAAAAAGATCGGCAACGGAGTCGTCGTCGTGATCGCCGGGCCATGCTCTGTTGAATCAGAAGAGCAACTGCTGGAGACAGCACACGCCGTGAAAGCGTCAGGCGCCACGATGCTGCGAGGCGGCGCTTACAAACCACGCACTTCGCCGTACGACTTCCAGGGATTAGGCGTTGAAGCGCTGCGGTTTTTGCGGCATGCGAGCAAAGAGACCGGCTTGCCGATCGTGACGGAAGTGATGAGCGAAGCAGACGTCGAGATCGTCGAAGAGTATGCCGACATGATGCAGGTCGGCGCGCGCAACATGCAAAACTTCTCGCTCCTGCGAAGACTCGCGCGCGTGTCGAAACCGATTCTTTTGAAACGTGGGCCATCAGCAACGGTGAAGGAGTGGCTGCTCGCTGCGGAGTATTTGCTCGCGGGCGGCAACGCGAATGTTGTCTTGTGTGAACGCGGCATCAAGACCTTCGAGACGGCAACCCGCAACACACTCGATCTCTCAGCCGTAGCTTTGGTGAAAGAGCTGTCGCACTTGCCTGTGTTGGCTGATCCATCACACGGCACAGGTATGCGAAGTTTGATTAGCCCGATGTCGAAGGCGGCAATTGCCGCGGGCGCTGATGGATTGTTGATCGAGGTGCATCCGTGTCCGGAGCGGGCGCTCTCAGATGGGCCACAGTCACTGGACTTGGCAGGTTTTCAGCAATTGATGGAAGACATTCAGCCACAGATTTACGCGGATGATCGCAGATCTGAAATCGGCAAGAGAGCGGCTTAATCCGTAATCATCCGCGTAATCTGCGGCTAAAGATTGTTACTGTCTTTCGGGGCTGCGCTTTCGCGGCAGCTCCTTCTCGGTCTTGATAATCGAGCCGTCGATTGCATTCACCCAGATGTGTGCCGCAACGCCGGCGTTGTTTTCATCGGCGATAACGACGTGGTAGAACACGAATCCATCCTTAGCCAGCTTTCCAGGCTCTTCCCAGTGCGATGCATTGAGACTGCATTCCAAAACTTTCCCAGGTTGCTGGCTGGTCGCGATCTGAATCGCCTGATCCATATTTATCTTAGCCAATCGTACCAATGCCGCCTGTCTGACTGACCGCATTTCCATTTCGAGTGCCTGCCTGCGCTCAAGCTCTTCGCGAAACTGCGGATCGTTTTCCCGGCGCTCTTTCCTTTCTTCGATGGACCACCCTTCGCGAGTCTTCGTTTCAAGCTTCTCTTTTTCTTTGCGTTCCTTTATCTCTTGTTTCTCACGCTCGGCAGGATCCTGCGCGTTCCTGTCGACATCGAAACGCGTTGCAAGAGTCGCAGCAGCAACGCACGGCACAACGAGTAGCAGCGAAACAGCAACCAACAATAGTTTCTTCCAGCGTGTATTCAGTTCGGGTTTCTTTAACAACGACATGATACGGGCCTCCAGGATGTCAGCATCGGCGATGCCTACGGTTGTAGTAACGGAGAGACGACGCAGCGGTGGCGCAGAGCTGGCGAGCCGGACAAGCGAACGAGCATAGACTTCAGCAGTCAGGATTCGCTCGGCAACCAGCTCGTCACAGCAGAGTTCGCGAGTCTGTTTGACTCGACGTCTTAAAAAAGCCGCAGCGGGATGAAACGAATTAGGGACAAAGAGTAGTTCGTAAACGAGATTGAGCAGATAATCCCGACGCGCTACATGAATGAATTCGTGTCCGATGGCGGAGGTCAGCAGCTCAATATTCCCCTCGTGCAAGAGTGCTTCCGGCAAGACGATGACTGGTTGACGAAGTCCGATGGTGACGGGAACCGGCAGCGTTTCGGAACGAAGTATTCTTACCGAATCGGAGGGAATACGCAGGTTGCGTTCGCACCGTTGAATGATCTCGATGAGCCTGTCGTCGGGCTCTAACTCTACGGCCAGATGGCGTATGTTTCGAGTAGTTTGCCAGGCTTGGACCAACTTGAAGATGCGATAAATGAGAAAGCCGCAATACAGCGCGAGCAGCGTCAGTCCGAGAGTTTGATTTAATTCGAATGTTGATGACGGCGGCGTAATGGCGCTTCGTACCTGAAGATTCTCGGTTTCGCCGGCGAGGAAAGGTACGTTAGTTCGTCGAAAAGGTGTCGTCTCAGTAGTCACAGCCGGTGCGGTTGGATTGTCGAATACAGCGCGCAACGATGTTAGAAACGGAACGAGAAACGCCAAACACAGTGCGCCAACCCAAAGCCAATGCTGATAACGCGCAATCGCCTTCCGCAGGAGCCATGAACCAAAAGCCGCAAGGGCTGCTATAAGGGCAACCTGCCAGACAGCGTTCAATAGAAATGTCAGCAGCAGTTGGCTACTTATTCTCATCGCTTTCTTCCTTGCCCTGCTCGACCAGTTTTTGCAGGCGAGCGAGTTTTTCCGGCGTGAGATGCTTTGTTTCCACGAGACTCATCACGAGGCTCTCCGCAGACCCGCCAAACAGACGGTCGACCACGTCTTTGACGTGTTTGCCGATGACCTGTTTGCGACTAACAGCGGGTTTGTAGAAATAGGCGCGGTTTTTCAAGGTGCGTTTTGCTTTGCCCTTGCGCTCGAGTATGTTGAGCATCGTCTGGACGGTGGTATAAGCGAGGTCGCGTTTGAGTTTTTGCTGCACGGTCTGTACGTTTGCCGGTCCGGTTTCCCATAGCACGTGCATGATCTCCAGCTCGAGCGGGGTCAGGTTCTCGGTCTTCGGTCGCGCCATTGCTCTGCATGTCTCCTAAGTCTTTAGGAGTATAGGCGTGAGCGGGGACTGTGTCAACTAATTTGTTAGGAGATGTTTCCCGCAAAGGCGCAAAGACGCAAAGGAAGAAGAAGAGTTCAAAGATTTCCTTTGCGTCTTTGCGCCTTTGCGGGAAAATGCCTTACCTAAACAGAAGCCGTGAAAAAACAAACTCTCATCCACACCCTCCTTTACGGCCTCTGCGGCGGCATTTTGATCGTCGCGTTGAAGCTGATCGAGTTTCGCTTCCTGGTCGTCGAGCACTCGATCGAGATCTACGGTGGCCTGATTGCCCTGCTTTTCGCGGGAGTCGGTATTTGGCTAGGCCTCAAGCTCACCAAAAACAAAGAGGTGCTGATCGTTAAAGAAGTCCCGGTGCCTGCCTCACAGCCTTTCGCGTTGAATGAGGAACGCGTGAAAGACCTCGGCATCACGAAACGAGAGCTCGAAATCCTGGAACTCATTGCGCGGGGAATGAGCAATCGCGAGATTGCTGAAAAACTCTTTGTCAGCGAAAACACAGTCAAGACCCACTCCAGCCGTCTCTTCGACAAACTCAGTGCGAAGCGGCGTACACAAGCCGTCCAGATCGCGAAAGAAATGGGGCTGATTCCTTAACCATCTGCACTGATACTCAGGAGGCGAAGGCGGGATTCGCAAGATTTGAGGAATTAACAAGATTTTTCTTGTGCATTATCCTGTCAATCTTGTAAATCCTGTCTTTATGAAGATACGTCACCTTTGCGCACTTTTCTGCCTGCCCTTGTGCCTATTAGTCTGCTTGCATGTTCGGGCGCAACAAATCGGCAGCGATCAGTTTCAGGGAATGAAGTGGCGGATGATTGGGCCGTTCCGCGCCGGAAGGACTGTCGGCGCCACCGGCGTTCCGGGTCAGCCAAGCGTCTTTTACATAGGAGTGAACAACGGCGGCGTCTGGAAGACCACTGACTACGGCCAAACGTGGAAACCGGTCTTCGACGATCAACCAACCGGCTCGATTGGCGCACTCGCCGTTGCACCTTCGCAACCGGAAACGATCTACGTCGGCAGTGGTGAAGGACTTCAGCGTCCCGATCTTTCCACTGGCGACGGCATTTACAAGTCAACGGACGGCGGAAAGACCTGGCGACACCTCGGCCTGCGTGATGCGCAACAGATCGGTGCCATACTCGTCGATCCACACGATCCGAATCTGGTCTACGTCGCAGCGTTGGGCCATCCTTACGGCCCAAACGAGCAGCGCGGTGTGTTTCGTTCAAAAGACGGGGGCGAGACGTGGCAGAAGATACTTTATAAAGATGAGAACTCCGGCGCGATTGCGCTTGTCTTCGACCCATCCAACTCAAAGATCATCTACGCGGACTTGTGGTCGGCGCGGCAAGGTCCCTGGGAAAACGGCGCGTGGCAAGGACCGGGCAGTGGTCTTTACAAAACTACCGACGGCGGCAATACGTGGCATCAATTAACGAAAGGATTGCCGACATCCGAACAAGGTCTCGGTCGCATCGGTATCGCAGTCGCTCCGAGTGATCCAAAAACTGTTTACGCCACAGTCGATGCGCCGCAGCTCGGCGGCATCTATCGTTCTGACGACGCCGGCGAAACGTGGCGACGCGTCGGCACGGATAGACGCGCGTGGGCTCGTGGCAGTGACTTCGCGGAGATCGACGTCGATCCACGTAACAAGGAGATCGTTTACACCGCAGCAATCGCAGCTTATCGTTCGACTGACGGCGGCAAGACATTCACGGCATTCAAAGGCGCGCCCGGCGGCGACGATTACCACACACTCTGGATCAATCCGGAAAACCCGCAGATCATGTTG
>Ga0075425_100008472_pt1 | contig 10903 bp, 8 predicted proteins | sample SoiMethybrSBSTD4_FD_75300 | JGI IMG/M metagenome (GOLD analysis project Ga0075425, IMG submission 75300) | Bulk soil microbial communities from a Populus tree surrounding site in Tennessee, USA - Soil MetaG P. TD hybrid SBSTD4 | ecosystem: Environmental > Terrestrial > Soil > Tree plantation...
CGCCGGGCGGGACGGGCCGAGCGCGGCTCCACGGCGACGACGCGGCCATCGAGCACGGACACGTCTGCCTCACGGCCAGGCGTCCCGGTGCCGTCGATGACGTGGCCGCCGCGAATCAGCAGGTCGTCCATGGTCCTCTTTCAGATTCCACCGCAACGCTCGATGACGCTCTCGTGAACCGGCCGGGCTTGCGATCAGGGCCCTACTTCGCCGCCCTCCGGATCGGAAACGCCGGCGGGATGATCTGATCCACGCCGTTGCCGTCCCAGCGCCACTGCGGCACGTGCGTCCAGAAGTTCTGCGTCGCCTGGCGTGCCTTGGCGTACACCGCCTCCTCGTCCGCGCGGGTCAGGTGGCCGCCCTGCACGAGGATCTGGCCGTCCACGATCACGGTGTCCACGTCGCGCCCGGAGCCCGCGTCCACCAGCGCCTTGATGGGATCGGCGTAGACGGGCGCGCCCAGGTGGTCGAGGTTGATCAGCAAGATGTCGGCCTTGGCTCCCGGGGCCAGTCGGCCCAGGTCGTCGCGGTGGAGGAACTTGCAGCCGCCGAGGGTGGCGGCGTTGAACACGTCGCGGTGCTGGCCTGCCTGGTAGTTCGCGTCGGCGATCTTGGCGAGGATGGACGCCCAGCGGAGCTCCGCCACCATGTCCATGGGGAACGTGTCGGTGCCGATGGCCAGGTTCACACCGGCGTCCAGATAGCGCTGGAAGGAATTCAGCGTCATGGCCATCTTGGCGTACTTGTACGGACAGTGCCCCACGGTGGCGCCGCTCTGGGCGAGCACGCGCAGGTCGTCGCCGAAGGGATAGTGCGTCCAGGAGTGCGCGGTGGTGAAGACGCCGTGGCCGATCAGCGCGCGATCGTCGAGGAAGCCGATGTCGGCCAGGAACTGGATGGGCGTCTTCCGGTATTCCTCCATGATGCGGTGATACTCGATCAGGTTGCCGCCGGCGTGCGTGTGCACAGGCACGCCGAGCTCGCGCGCAGCGTCCTTGCATGCGCGGAGGAGCGGCTCGCTGCACGTCTCCACTTGCGACGGGTTGAGCATCCCGCGCAGGCGCCCGTTCGCCGCGCCGTCATAGGAGCGGATGAAGGCCACGGCGTCCTTGAGTCCCTGCTGGCCCACGGCGGCGTCCTCGTCGTAGTAGAGCCGTCCCTGCGCATCGTGGAAGGTGTTGCGGTCACGGAAGGGCGGGCTGCCGTACACGCGCACGCCCAGCTCCTCGATCAGGCGCACGTAGTCCTCCCAATCGCCACGCTGGCCGCCCACGTCGATGATGGTGGTGGTCCCCTGCCGGAGCGCATGGAGGAATACGTAGGTCCGCAGGGCGGCCACGGTCTCAGGAGGCGGCGGCGTCATCTTGCCCTTGAGCGGCGCGGCGAAGCTCATGTAGTTCGAGGTGCGGTAGTCGTTCTGCGCCATGTCGAGCAAGAGGTAGTCGCCCCCGTTGCCCGTGGTGTGCACGTGCGTGTTGATGAAGCCGGGCGAGACGAGCTTCCCGCGCGCGGACAGGCGCGCGTCCACCGCGCCCGTGTACGCGCCGCCCGCGTGTACGATGCGGTCGTTCTCGTACACCACGTGTCCCTGCTCGTGCACCACGTGGGTCTTGCCGTCGTACGCCACCACCCAGCCGCCTTCGATGAGTGTTTTCATGGCGGCATCGATAGCAACGGGCCTCCGCCATGTCAAGGCGGGGCGAAAATTGACAAGCTTTCCCACCTGCCCTACTGTTCGCTGCATCGCACCCGAGGGAGGGAGGCACCATGAGACTACTCAGCGATGACGAGCTCAATTCCCTTCAACCGTCCGAGACGGCGGCGTTCCCCGGGCCGATTCCCACCCAGAGCGTAGCCAGCGACGAGTTCATGCCGGCGCCGCAGACACCGCGACAGCAGCGCGTCGAGGCGCGGATCAAGGAGATGGCCGACGCCCTGGGCAAGAAGCAGGGCCTGAGCCGCCGCCGATTCCTGGCCACGGCCTCGGGCATGGCGGCGGCGTTCGTGGCGATGAACGAGGTGTACGGCCCACTCTATCGCGTCACCCCTGCCGAGGCGGCCGACCGCCAGATGGCAGCCGAGCGTGCGAAGTCGCTACAGGACCAATTCATCATGGATTGCCACACGCACTTCCTGCGAGACGACACCCGCATCACCGGCTTCGTGCTCCAGCGGCAGGCCGTCGGGAAGGCCGGGTGGAATCCGGCGCTGGCGGGCAAGGAACAGACGATCGACGACCTCAAGTTCGCCAACTACTACAAGGAGGTCTTCCTCGATAGCGACACCAAGGTCGCGCTGATCTCCGGCGCGCCGTCGGACATCCCCCAGGACTGGTTCCTCACCAACGAGATGAAGGCGGAGGCGCGGGCGCGGGTGAACCGCGAGGCGGGGTCCCGCCGCATGCTGAGCCACGCCATCTTCACGCCGGGGCAGCCCGGGTGGCTGGACGCGATCGACCGCGCCATCGCCGACCTCAAGCCCGATTCGTTCAAGGGCTACACCATCGGCGACAACACCAACAAGAAGATCAGCCAGTACCCGTGGCGTCTGGACGACGAGAAGGTTGCCTACAAGGCCTACGAGAAGTTCGCCAAGGCGGGCCTCGTCAATGTCTGCATCCACAAAGGACTATTCCCGCCCTCCGTCGAGCAGCAGTTTCCTCATCTCCTCGCCTACTCGGACGTGCGAGACGTGGGCAAGGCGGCCAAGGACTGGCCGCAGCTCAACTTCATCATCTACCACTCGGCCTATCGCTTCGCGGGTGGGGGCAAGGTAGAGGACGCCTGGGGGCAGTTCGAGAAGACCGGCCGCATCGAGTGGGTCACGGATCTCGCCGAGATCCCCGCCAAGCATGGCGTCAACAATGTCTACGGTGATCTGGGGCAGATCTTCGCCCAGAGCACGGTGGCGGACCCGCGCGTGTGCGCGGCCATGATGGGCCAGCTTGTCCGCGGCTTGGGCGTGGACCACGTGGTCTGGGGAACCGACGCTATCTGGACAGGCTCGCCGCAGTGGCAGATCGAGGCCCTCAGGCGACTCGAGATCCCGGAGGACATGCAGAAGAAGCACGGCTTCAAGCCGCTGGGGCCGGCCGACGGACCCCTCAAGAACGCCATCCTCGGCGAGAACAACGCGCGGCTCTACAAGTACGAGAAGCGCACGGCCCTGGCCACGGATCGCCTTTCTGCCATGAAGCAGCGCTACGAGCAGCACGGCGCCCAGCGGAGCAACCTGCGCTACGGGTACGTGGCGGGATGAAGCTCGCGGGGCGGACGGCGTTCATCTCGGGGGCAAGCCGCAACATCGGCCGCGCCATCGCCCTCACCTTCGCCGCGGAGGGCGCGGATCTCGTCTTGAACACGCGCGTCAACCGCGAGGAGCTGGAGGCGGTGGCCGCGGAGTGCCGCAAGGCCGGGGTGCGCGTCGTTCCCGTGCTCGGCGACATCGCGGAGGCCGCGGCGGTGGAGGCCATGGTGAAGCAGGGTCTCGCCGAGCTCGGCGCCATCGACGTGCTCGTGTGCAATGCGGCCATCCGGCCCCACACCGCGGTCACCGAGACTTCGCTCGAGGACTGGCATCGCGTGCTCGGCGTCAACCTGCACTCGGCCTTCTACCTGGCGCGCGCCGTCATCCCCGGCATGAAGGAGCGCCGGCGGGGCAGCATCATCGCCATTGGGGGGCAGTCCAGCCTGACCGGGCGGCCCCACACCGCGGCGGTGACGGCGGCCAAGACGGGCCTCCTGGGCTTCGTGCGCGCTCTCGCCGCCGAGCTGGGCCCATTCGGCATTCGCGCCAACATGGTCGTCCCCGGCACCATGGACACGGAGCGGCGCTACGCCGAGTGGTATCCGGAGTTTCGCCAGGCGCCTCCGGGCGCGCCGGAGCAGCTCAAGCAGATCCCCCTCGGGCGGCTGGGTCGGCCGGAAGAGATCGCCGACGCTTGTCTCTTCCTCGCTTCCGACGCCTCGGCGTACATCACCGGCGACGAGATCCGCGTGATGGGCGGCCGGATCATCGGCTAGCGGCCAGGAGACGGCGATGAGACCGAGATCGGCGTGGCTCGACGCCTGTGTCTTCGCGCTCTGCCTCTGGGCCGGCGCGTCGATCGCGCAGGCGGCGGAGATCAAGGTGCTGAGCGCGGGGGCCATGAAGGGCATCGTCGCGGACCTCGCCGAGTCCTTCCGCCAGGAGACGGGGCACACTGTGGCGATCAGCACGGGGACGGCGGGGGAGATCCGCCAGAAGATGACGGCGGGCGATCCCGCCGACGTGGTGTTCGTGACGGACGCGGTGATCGAGCAGCTCGCCGCGACCCGAGTGGTGGTGGCGGACACTCGGTCCGACATCGCCCGGACGGGCATCGGGGTGGCGGTGCGGGAGGGCACGCCGCCACCCGACATCTCGACCCCCGACACCCTCAAGCAGGCCCTCCTCGCCGCACGGTCGATCGTGTACGTGGATCCGGCCATCGGCGCCACCAGCGGCATCCACTTCGCCGGCGTCTTGCAGCGTCTGGGCATCGCGGAGGCAGTGAAGGACAAGACCGTGCTCTGGCCGGGCGGCTACGCGGCGGAGGCGCTCCTGAAGGGGCAGGCCGAGCTGTGCGTGCACCAGATCAGCGAGATTCTCCCCGTCAAGGGCGTCACCCTGGTGGGGCCGCTGCCCCGCGAGCTCCAGAAGATCACCACGTACTCCGCGGCGCTGTCGTCACGAGCCACCACGCCAGAAGTGGGGCGCGCCTTCATCGCCTTCGTCTCCCGGCCGTCGTTCAAGGCGAAGCTGGCCGCGGCGGGACTCGACTACCGCGAGTAGGGTCCGGCAGCGAGAGGCCAAAGTGGACACCCCCATCAGGTACGCGAAGAGCGGCGATGTGCACCTCGCCTATCGTGTCTTCGGCGACGGCCCCCGAGACATCGTGCTGATTCCCGGCACGATTTCCCACGCGGAGCTCCTGTGGGAGCTACCGAGCCACGAGCACCTGCTCAAGCGGCTCACCGCGTTCGCGCGGGTCATCGTCTTCGACAAGCGTGGCCAAGGGCTGTCCGACCGGGTCGCCGAGCAGACCCTCGAGGAGCGAACGGGCGACGTGCGCGCGGTGATGGACGCGGCGGGCTCGGAGCGCGCCACCATCTACGGCTGGTCGGAGGGCGGCCCCATGTGCCTGATGTTCGCCGCCACCTATCCGGAGCGCACGGCGGCCCTCGTCTTGTACGGCACCTTCGCGTCGATCAAGGACGAGCCGTGGGCGGTGAGCCGCGAGCAGATGGAGCGGCTCCTCGGCCACCTCGAGCACCGCTGGGGCGAGGGCGTGGTGCTCCACCTCGACGCGCCGAGCCGGCGCAACGACCAGGCCTTCCTCCAGTGGTTCGCACGGATCGAGCGCGCCTCCGCCAGTCCAGGCTCCATCCTCACCCTCATGCGCGCCAACTACGAGATCGACGTCCGTCATCTCCTGCCCGCCATCCGCGCCCCGACCCTGATCCTGCACCGCGCGGGCGACGAGCTCGTTCCCGTCAGAGCGGGGCGCTATCTGGCCGACCACATCCCCGGGGCGAGGTACGCGGAGATTCCCGGCACCGACCATCTCGTGCTCGATCTGGAGAGACGCAGGACGTGATCGCGGACCAGATCGAGGAATTCATCACGGGCGAACGGCGCCGGCTGGAGCCGGACCGGGTGGTCGCCACCGTGATGTTCACCGACATCGCGGGATCCACGCAGCGGGCCGCCGAAGTGGGCGATGCGCGCTGGCGCGAACTGCGCGCCTCCTGGCACGCCGTGATGCGCAAGGAGCTGGCCGCCTTTCGCGGGCGCGAGGTGGACACCGCGGGGGACGGGCTCCTCGCCACCTTCGATGGGCCCGCTCGGGCCATTCGCTGCGCGTGCTCCGTGCGGGAACGGGTCCACGCGCTCGGGCTCCAGGTGCGCATCGGGCTGCACACCGGGGAGTGCGAGCTGAGCGGCGAGGGCGTGGTCGGCATTGCCGTGCACATCGGCGCCCGCGTCGCCGCCATGGCGGGACCGGACGAGATCCTCGTGTCCAGCACGGTGAGGGACCTGGTCGCGGGATCCGGCCTCCAGTTCGTCGACCGCGGCTCACACCAACTCAAGGGCGTCCCCGGGGAGTGGCGCCTCTACCTCGTCGGCTAGGGCTTCTTGAGCTTCAGATCCTCGTAGGGCGAGAGGTAGAAGCCGGGAATCGCGGTGGCGAGGATGTCGTCCACGCGCGGTCCCACGCCGGTGGGGAAGCCCAGATGGTAGACGGGCGCCTGCGTCACCTGCTCCTGGAGGATGCGCTGCATCTGGAAGAGGAGCGCCTCGCGCTTCTTCCGGTCGAGCTCCTTGGCCTGGCGGCGGAAGATGTCGTCCACCTCGGGCAGCGAGCCGAAGGCGAAGGCGCCGTTCTTCGTCACGAACGACTCGAGGCGCGTCGCCGCATTGCCCGAGACGCCGCTAATGGTGAGCACCACCCCATGGAGCTTCTTCTCTCGCCACGCCGTCATGAAGGCGCCGCGCTCCATGGTGCGCATGCGGGTGCGGATGCCCACGGCCTGCAGCCAGCCGCCGATGGCCTCGCCCATGGAGTTGTAGGGCGGGAAGGGCGTGAGGTCTCCCGCGTCGAATCCGTTCGGATGGCCCGCCTCGGCGAGGAGCTGCTTCGCGCGCTTCGGGTCCAGCGGCGGCGGATCGATGGGCAGGGCGAACTCGAAGTCGCGCGGCACGATGCTGCCCGTGGGGCGCGAGAGCCCCAGCGTCTCCGCCTGATTGAGGGCCTGGCGATCGATGGCGAGGCTGGCCGCGAGGCGCACGCGCTTGTCGGCCCACGGCGATTTCGGATCCCACTGGTCCGGGAAGTCGAGCCAGAAGATGCCGAGGAGCGGTGCCACCAGCTTGAGGCCGGGCGTGCGCTTGATGTCCTCCGCGGTGGGGCCGCTCAGGAGGAAGGCCACGTCGACCTCACCGCTCTTCAGGGCGGCCGCGCGCGTGGTCTCGTCGGGCATGCTCCGGAACACGAGGCGCTTGATCGAGGGCGTCTTGCGCCAGTAGCCGTCGAAGGCCTCCAGCACGAGCTCCACGCCGGGATTGAAGCTCACCACCTTGTAGGGCCCCGCGCCCACCGGCGCCTTGCGATATGCTTCCTCGCCCACGCGCTCGATGTACTTCTTCGGGACGACCCAGCCTGCGCTCGCCACGAAGGTGCCGTAGAAGGCGGGAAAATCCGGCCACGGCTCCTTGAAGACGAAGCGCACGCGATTGGGCGCGGGTGTCTGGATCTCCTTCACGGTGTCCTTGAGGATCTTGGCCGCTCCGCCCCGGTAGCGCTCGAAGGAGAACTTCACGTCCTCGGCGGTGACGGGATCGCCGTTGTGGAAGCGGGCCCCTGCGCGCAGGGTGAAGTCGGCGCTGAGCCCGTCCTTGGCCATGGACCACGACTCGGCGAGGCTGGGCGCGGACCCCTGCCCCGGCATGGGCTTGAGGAGGCCGTCGTGGATCGCGTAGAGGAGGAGATAGGGCGTGATGGTGCTCTCCCCCTCCGCGGGATCGAGCCAGCGCGTGACCGGGCTGAAGTGGAGCGCGAAGGTCAGCGTGCCCTCTGGCGCGGCCATCGCCGGGCTGGCCACGAGGAGCGCGGCGAGGCACAAGATGGGCGTCAAGCGACGGACGAGTCGGCGTGCGGGCATGGGCGGACGTCCTCCGTTGAGCGAGTCGATCACTCGTCCGCCATCTTACTCGACGGCGGCCGCTTCCGTCCGGACCGGGCTCGCGTGCTAGCCTGAATCATGGCTGGCTCGTCCCCGGCATCTTTCGCCTGGCTCCGCTGGTGGCCCTTCGTCGTGCTGGCCGGCGCCGGCCTCGCGCTCTTCTCCGCGGACCCGCACGCGCCGTCGGCCGCGGGCCCGCTCCTGAGTGTGCGTGCCGTCGTCCTCGTCTCCGGCCTCGGCCTTGCGGTGTTCCTCGAGGTCATGGCCCGCTTGATGGAGACGCGCCAGCGGCTCGCCACCGGCTACCACGCCTCGCCGGAGGCGGCGCGAGCCATCCTCGATGCGAGCGCGGGGCTCACGCGTGTGCTCAATCTTGCCCTCGCCGTCTTCATGGTGCTCCTCGTGGTGCCCTCTGCATGGATCGCCGGCTTCGGCCCCGGCCGGGTCGTCGCGCTGGGGATCGGCATCATCGTGGTCGCCACCGTGTGGGCGGCCTGGTCGCTGAAGTCGGTGCATGGACAGCTCGAGCGCGCGGGACAGCTCGGCGGCCTCGAAGGATGGAACGGCATCATCTACAGCAACCCGCGAGATCCTCGGCTCTGGGTGCCCAAGATCTCCGGCTACGGCACGACGCTCAACTTCGCGCATCGCCGCGCGTGGGTCATGCTGGGATCCATCCTCGTCCTCTCGCTGGGCGCTGCCGCCATCGGTGTCGTCTCCGCTCTCTGCCGCTGAGGTGATCCGCTCCGTCGTTTGACGCGTTGGCGGCGATCTGGCAGAGTCTCGGCGCCATGCCCGCCTCTCCCCTGGATCCGAAGGACGCCACCGCCGCCACGCTCGCGCTGAATCGTGCGGTGCGGGACACCCTGCTCTTCGCCGACACGCAGGACTTCGAGGACGCGCGGCGCGGGTTCATCGGCTCGCTGCCCGAGGTGGAGATCACCAACGCCGCCGGCCGCGTGGTGTGGAGCCTCAAGGAGTACGGCTTCCTCGACGCGGAACAGGCGCCGCCCACCGTCAACCCGAGCCTGTGGCGGCAGGCGCGTCTCAACATGCACCACGGCCTGTTCCGGGTGGCGGACCGCCTCTACCAGATCCGCGGCTTCGACATCTCGAACATGACCATCATCGAGGGCGAGCGCGGCCTCGTCGTCATCGATCCCTTGATCTCCACCGAGGTGGCCTGGGCCGGCCTCGAGCTCTACTTCACCCACCGGCCTCGCCGTCCCGTCATCGCCGTGATCTACACCCACAGCCACGTGGATCACTTCGGCGGGGTGCGCGGCGTGGTCGACGAGAAGGCCGTGCAGGCGGGCCAGGTCGAGATCATCGCTCCTACCGGCTTCATGGAAGAAGTGGTCTCGGAGAACGTGCTGGCCGGCACGCCCATGGTCCGCCGCGCGCACTTCCAGTTCGGAGCGACCCTGCCCAAAGGGCCCCGCGGCCAGGTCGACGCCGGGCTCGGCAAGGTTACCTCGCGGGGCACGGTCACCTTGATCCCGCCCACGCGCGTCATCGAGGAGGCCTTCGAGACGCATCGGGTCGACGGCATCGAGATCGTGTTCCAGCTCGCGCCGGAAACGGAAGCGCCCGCGGAGATGCACATGTTCTACCCCGCGCTCCGCGCCCTCAATCTCGCGGAGAACGCGACCCACAACCTCCACAACACGTATCCGCTGCGCGGCGCCCAGGTGCGGGACGCCAACGCGTGGGCGCGCTATCTCAACGAGGCGCTGGATCGCTTCGGGCGCGACGCCGACGTGGTCTTCGCCCAGCATCACTGGCCAGTGTGGGACAACCCGCGAGTGCTCGAGTTCCTCGCCAAGCAGCGTGATTGCTACAAGTACCTGCACGACCAGACCGTGCGTCTCATGAATCACGGCTACAAGTCCGCGGAGATCGCCGAGCGGCTCACCCTGCCCCCGAGCCTCGCGCGCACCTGGTACCTCCGCGGCTACTATGGCACCTTCAGCCACAACTCGAAGGCGGTCTACCAGCGCTACCTCGGGTGGTACGACGCCAACCCCGCCAACCTGAACCCGCTCCCGCCCGTGGAGCGCGGGCGCAAGTACGTGGAGTACATGGGCGGCGCCGCGGCGGTCGTCGCCCGCGCGCGGCAGGACTACGCGCGCGGCGAGTATCGCTTCGTGGCGGAGGCCATGAGCCACGTGGTTTTCGCCGACCCCTCGGACGCGGAGGCGCGGCAGCTCGGCGCCGACGCCCTCGAGCAGCTCGGCTACGCTGCGGAGTCCGCCACGTGGCGCAATGCCTATCTGCTGGGAGCCCTCGAGCTACGCAAGGGCGTGGCGGCGAGCACGGCGCGCGCTCCCCTCAGCCCCGACGTGCTGCGCGCCATGAGCGTGGAGCAGCTCTTCGATCTCCTCGCGGTGCGGCTCAACGGCGACCGGGCGGAGGGGAAGCGCCTCGTCATTAACTGGGTGTTCCCCGACCGGTCCTACGTGCTGAACCTGGAGAACTGCGCCCTCACCTATCTCGCGGACCGCCGGCGCGACGGCGCGGACGCCACCATCATGCTCGACCGAGCCGCCTTGAACCGGATCATCCTGCGGGAGCTGCCCATCCCCGAGGCGATCCAGTCCGGCCAGATCCGCAGCGAGGGCGACCTCGCCAAGCTCGCCGAGCTCTTCGGGCTCTTCGACGAGTTCACCCTGATGTTCGAGATCGTCGAGCCGCGGCGCTCCGCCTAGCCGGCTACTGCATCTTGCGCAGGTAGAGATCGAACCACTTCACCATCTCCCCCTTGTAGTCCGGCGGATTCGTCGCGCCGGGGAAGGTGGGACCGTGGTCGCCGCCGGGGATGCGCAGGAGCTTCACAGGCACGCCGGCCTTCTTGAGCGCCGCCTCCATCAGCTCTGACTGATGAAAGGGAACGGTGCGGTCCACGTCGCCGTGAATGAGGAGGAAGGGCGCAGAACTCGCGGACACGTAGTTGATGGGGGAGGCCAGCCACGCCGTGCGGTACTCCGTCGCCGTCCTTGGCGTGGTCTCGTTCACGCGCGAGCCGAGGAAGAGCGTCAGCAAGTCGCCGCCGATGGTGGGCTTCATCTGGAGAAGGTCGAGGGGCGCCGCCCGCGCCACGATGCACTGAAGGCGGGCGCTCTCGCGGTTGATGGGATCGCCGTCTTTCGGATCTCCTGGCCCACTCATGGTCCCGAGCAAGCTCACGAGATGCGCGCCCG
>Ga0075425_100008473_pt1 | contig 10903 bp, 9 predicted proteins | sample SoiMethybrSBSTD4_FD_75300 | JGI IMG/M metagenome (GOLD analysis project Ga0075425, IMG submission 75300) | Bulk soil microbial communities from a Populus tree surrounding site in Tennessee, USA - Soil MetaG P. TD hybrid SBSTD4 | ecosystem: Environmental > Terrestrial > Soil > Tree plantation...
ATCAATAAACGTCACCGCATCATCGGGATCGGAGCGAACAATCAAGCGGCCGATTTTCTCGTCGTCAATCAATTCGAGAATATCCGGCAAAAGCTCCGGCGGCAGCTCCTTCAGAGTTTTGTCGGCGCGCCGCGAGGAAAACAGAATGTCAAACAGCTGCCGCACCTCAAAGGGTTGCAGTCCTTTGAACAGGAGCGCGATGTCAGCGGGATGACTTTTCCCGATAAATCTTAGGATGCGGTCCGGCGTGGCGGTGCGGAGCATCTCGCGGACGATATCGTAGTCAATGGGAGCGGGTTTCATGAGCTCGCAGCAAAAAATCGATTCATAACGGCAAGGCCGTCAATTTGCAATTGCCGGACGGTGAATTCGGGCAGATTTAAATCGGCCAGAGAAATTTGCTAGGGTATGGCGCGAGGATCATCGGGTGAGACACGGTCACATCGAGATGTGCGACAGCATTCGGGCGCAGCGATTAAGATGGCTCAGACTCACGCTCTGGGCCTGCTTGCTCGTGGGTTTTGCAAATAGCGCAAGCTCCGCGGCGAGTTTGGCCGCGCTCGACGGCGGCCGTCCGCCCTCATTTGCCGCGATCGCGAAAAAAACCATGCCGGCGGTGGTCAACATCGCCACTGCGCTCCAGCGTTCTTCTCGCTCCGGTTCGAACGATCCGATCGAGGAATTCTTCAGCCGTTTCTTTGGTGAATCGACATCGCGGGATAATAATCTTCGGAGCCTCGGCTCCGGAATCCTGATCAACAAGGACGGCGAAATTTTGACCAACTATCATGTGGTCCGCTACGCCGACACGATCAAAGTCAAACTTGCGGACCACAGCGAGTATGAGGCGCGCCTCATCGGGAAAGACGAGCGCACCGACTTGGCGCTCATCAAGATTCGCAAATCGAACGGTAATCTTCCGTTCGCGAAGCTCGGCGCCTCTGTCCCGCTCGAAGTCGGTGATTGGGTGATGGCCATCGGCAATCCGTTCGGCCTCGAACACACCGTTACGGCCGGGATCGTAAGCGCCAAAGGGCGCGTAATTGGCGCCGGGCCGTACGACAACTTTATTCAAACCGACGCCTCGATCAATCCGGGAAACAGCGGCGGTCCGCTGATCAACTCTGTGGGAGAAGTGGTCGGCGTCAATAGCGCAATCTTCAGTCAATCCGGCGGCAACGTCGGCATCGGCTTCGCGATTCCCATCGAACTCGCCAAAAAAGTCGTCGACCAGCTACGCAAGAACGGTCGTGTGGTGCGGGGTTGGCTCGGAGTACGCGCCCAGGATGTCACGCCCGGAATCGCGCTGTCACTCGGCCTGCCACGCGGTCACACGGAAATGGCTCTGGTAACCGAAGTCACTGAGAACAGTCCGGCGGCCGAGAGCGGCGTCAAGACCGGCGATGTGATTATCGAATTCAACGGCAAGCCTGTGCCCAAGAGCCACGACTTTCCGGTGCTCATTGCCGAGACCCCCCCTGGCCAGCGGATTACCATGAAGATTCTACGGGAGAAAAAAGAGCAAACGATTGCCGTGAAAATCGGCGAGTTGCCGGAGGATGATCCCAATCAGCAGCTCGAAAGCCGGGATGACGGGCTTGGTCTGCGCGTGCAGCGGATCACGCCGGAGGCGGCCCGCCGCTTGGGTCTCGGTTCGACGCGAGGCGTGCTGGTGCTCGAGGTTCAGCCGGACAGTCCCGCAGACCTAGCCGGTCTCGAGCCGGCCGATGTGATTCGAGAAGTCAATCAAAGGCCGATTACGAATGTAAAAGATTTTGAGCGCGCGGTCCGACAGGGCAGGCGCGGCGAGCGCATTCTGTTGCTTGTGCAACGGGGGGATAACGCGGTATTCTTCGGGTTGAAGCGCAGAAGTTAGGAGGATTCATGTTTGGACTCGGCGTGCCTGAACTGATGGTGATCTTGGTGATCGCGCTGGTGATCTTCGGTCCGAGCAAACTGCCGCAGATCGGCAGCGGCCTGGGCAAGGCCATTCGCGATTTCAAAAAAGGCGTAACCGACAGCGAAGACGAAGAGGCTAACAAAGACACCAAAAAAGAAGCTTCCAAAGACTTGCCCCGTTAGCGTTCCCCAATTCCACAAGTGCTAGGGTTTCCCCGCCAGCGAGCGTGGCGAAGCCGATTTGATCGCGTGAGGCGTTAAAGCTCGCGCGTCGTTTCCAAGAATTGCTTCTCTTTTCGATAGAGCAGCACGGTATAGAGTGAGGTCTTGCTCAATTTATAGATCTTTTCGACCTTGAGATTGCTGGTTTCCACGAACGGCTTGAGCTTCAGATCGGTGCGCCAGCCCAGCCAACGAGTCACGGGGTCAAGTGCCTCAGTGACCGCGCCTAAAAGGGGTATCTCGCTCGTGAAGTGATTGACGACAACGATTCTGCCACCGGGTTTGCATACCCGTTTGGCCTCGGCAATCATTCGTACAGGGTCCGGCACCACCGTGACGACATGAAACGCCATCACGTAATCGAAGGTGTTGTCCGGAAATTTCAAATCGAGCGCGTCCATCTCCATTAGCTTGATGTACGACCAGCCGTTCTCCTCGATTTTTTGCCGCGCCCGCGCCAACATATCCGGCGCGAGATCGACGCCCGTGATGCTGCAGTGGGTCGGGTAAGCAGGGAAAGAGGTTCCCGTTCCAGCGCCCACTTCGAGAACCCTGGCTCCCGCGGGTATGTCGAGGTCCTCGATCACGCGTTCAAGCCGATTGTAGAAGATTTTGCCGAAGACTTTGTCGTAAAGCGGGGCGAGCTCGGAGTAGAGCTTGCTCTCGTGCGCCTCAATATCTGCCATTTTTCCCAATTAGGGCCTCCTGAGATTAAGCATCGCGAATATTTTTTGGCTGCTTACTGTAGAAAACCGAAACGTCTCGCCGGCGAAAACGCCACTGTTTTCCTTTTTTGAAAGCAGGCAAAATATTCTTTCGGGCGAATTCATTGACGGTGTCCGGGCTCATATCCAGAATCGTCGCGACCTGTTTGCTGTTGAGCAATTCATCTTCTTTGTCGAACATAATTCCCCCGCTTTTTGTGCCAAATCCCAGGTGAAAATTTCGTCCTATCTAACAACTTCACCCCAGGCTGTCAAGGCAAGAAACGATTTCGCGCGTCGTGCGAGAGACCGAAAAAAAGTTGTTCTTACAGAATACGCGGCGCGATCGAACCGGCGTAGTTATGCTTGGGCGAAAACGCGGATCGGCAGAATCATCATGTCGCGTCCGGCAAATTGCAGCCGCTGCTGAAGCGTGTAGGGGGTGTGATTGTGCAGGACGCGAGTAAAGACATTTTCCTTCTCAAAAACCAGCTGGCCGCTAAAAAAGACAACCCGTGCGAACTCCCTAGCCACTGAATCACAAAGCCCTTCCAATTCGGCGATGAGATCCACCCCCAAGGCGTAGCGGTACTCCGCATACCACCCTAAGCAGTTCGCATACTCGACAAAGCTTTTGAGTGCCTCCTCGGTTTTCTTTTTGAGCCCCTCGACTTCAGTGTGACCTTTGAATTGGCCAGTGTCAATGACGCCGACCGAAATCAACACGATATTTTTGAAATAGTTTGGGAAGAGCCGCTGAATGTTGAGCAAAGTATGCACGGAGATACCGTCGAAGTCGCGCACGATCAGGGCGGCGGTGGGAGCGTCGGGAGCTTTTTCCGGGACCGGTTGAGTCAGATCGGGGCGAAACGGAAGCGTGAGCAGCGTATCGTCGAGAGACTTGAGCGCGGTACTAACTCGATCGTAATGTGAGCGGATGTACTGACAGCCAAGGACAAACAGCGATGTGACCAGCAAAGTGACCCAACCGCCTTCGGCAAACTTCGTCGCGGTGGTGACAAAAAGAATGATTCCGGTCAGCAAAAGACCGACGCCGTTGACGATAAGTCTCCGCACCCAGGCGCGCTCGGAGCTGCGCGCTTCCCACCAATGCCGGCACATACCGAGCTGCGAAAGCGTAAAGGTCAGGAACACGTTGATACTGTACATCACGACCAAAAGCCGCACGTCACCGTGGGTGTACAGCAGAAAGCCGAGTGAAGCCAAGCCCATGAACCAGATGCCGTTGCGGGTGACCAGCTGATCGCTCAAGTGGGAAAGCCGATGCGGCGTCCACGAATCGAGGGACATGTTCGAGAGCACGCGAGGTCCGTCGATGAACCCGGTTTGCGCCGCAACGATCAGCAACGCGGCTTCGGTGAGGAGGATCGCAATCACCAAAAAAGCCGTGACGCCGGAATCGATGCCGAACAGCCCGCCAAAGACCCTCGAGAAGAGGCTTGCATTGAGGGTTCGCCCAGCCTCGTGCTGGACTTGATACAGGAGATAGCACAGCAAAATGCCGCTGGCGGTAAAAGCGAGCGAAGTGGCCATGTAAACCATCGTGCGCTTGCCGGTTTCGACGCGCGGCTCGCGCAGGATCTGCAAGCCATTGCTGACGGCCTCGATGCCCGTATAGGTGCCGCCGCCGAGGCTGTAGGCGTGCAGCAATATACCGAAGGTCATCACGACGCCCAAGGTTTGAAAGTCGCGCGTCATTTCATTGTAAGAACTGGTAAAAAGGACGGGTAGATTTGTCGCGTGCGAACCGATCCCGAGCACGATGCCGAACACATGCATGCTGATGAACAAGAGAAAAATTGGCAACAGGAACAAAACCGACTCTTTGACGCCGCGAAGGTTTAGAAAGATCAGGCCGAAAATCAGAACGATTTGGGTTATGAATTTGAAGGGCTGAAATGCGATCGGTAAAAAGCTAAACAACGCATCCGCGCTGCTCGCAATCGAAATCGTGATCGTCAGCATGTAATCGACCACCAGCGCCGAGCCAGCCACCAAGCCGGATCTCGGGCCGAGTAGCTTCGAGGCGACCAGGTAGCCGCCGCCGCCGGTGGGAAACAGCTCGATGATTTGCGCGTAGCTCGCCGAGATGACAAACACCGTGATGACCGTCAACAAAGCGAGCGGGAGAGCGAGGTAAAAATACTGGCCGAGCGCCAGATAAGCTTCCTCGGGGCCGTAGGCGGATGAGCTCAAACCGTCGGCTCCCAAACCGACCCAGGCCAAAAAAGCTACGAGGGAAATTTGGTGAAAGACCCGGGGATCCAGTGGGTCTTTCGGTCGGCCAAAAACGATATGCTTGAGCGAAGTGGTTTCCGAAGTGGTCACGAGAATTGAGGTTGATGTTTATCAATATTCTTACAAATTGTGAAATGACAATTTTTGCCATCGATCTCGAGCCCACCATCGGAATGGCTATTCGCTTGCGCCAATAAAAAAGTTCCTCTAGCATGGCAACGTTTTCTGCTGTGAAAGATCGCGCGCGGCCGAATTCTTCATCTTGCCATTCGACTGAAACCATCTCCGCATGAGAAAAGCTCTCAAGCTTGTCGGATTCCTCAGCGCGACGCTGGTGCTTTTTTTCATTGTTGCTTCTCTGGCCTTCTATCAACTGGTGCGAATCGGCGAGGTGCGCCGGTTTATCGTCGAGGAAATCGAGAAACAGACCGATCTCAAAGTTCAGCTCGCCGGAGCAGATCTGGAGATCGGCTGGATCACGGGAATTGTATTTCGAAATGTTGCCTTGAGTGAACCTGACCAGTCGGGGCCGGCGCTTATCGCCGAGCGTGTGACAGCACGAGTGGCGCTGCGACCCTTGCTGCGTCGCCAGGTGATTTTTTACCAGATTCATTTGACTCGGCCGGTGGCGCACCTCGTCCGGGATAGCACCGGGCGCATTCCATTGCTCGATAAACTGCTCACCCTGCCGTTGTTGAAACAGTATTCGAGCGATTTCAGTTTCGATGTGCGCTCAGTGGTTGTGAACGGCGCCAAGTTTGAGTGGCGCGACGCATCTGTCGACGGTCAGCGCACATGGCAGCTGATCGATGGCCAACTCGAAGTCGAGCGAGTGCGCGGCCAACAGCTCCGGCAGTATTTGCAAACGTTGCTAAAATCGAGACCGGAGGAATTTGCCGGCGTGGGTCTGCGCTTCGATCTGAAGACAGTCTTGATGAACGACGGCGCGAAGATGAACATCGCATCCAACGGCTACGTTGTCCTGCCGCGAGAAAGTCTCGACCTCCGGCAGGCACGCTGGAATGCGGATCTCGAGGTCGTGGATGTGCCGGCAACCCTGGTGAAAGATGTGCTGATGCCCGGAACGGCGATCCGGACCATCAGCGGGCATCTTGCCGAGCGCATGCATATCGAAGGCAATCCCCTGCAGCAACTTCGCCTCAGAGGCAATGTTGAATTCAAGCAACTCTCGATCGATGCGCCCACGATCTTCGCAGACAGCCTCCAGCGGTCCGAGGGACGAATCAGTTTCGATCTCGAGCGGAGCGCGGACCTATGGAGCCTACAGCGTTTGGATTTTCTCACCCCTGAGTTGCGTTTCTCGTTGAACGGAGAAATCAGCGACGCACACGGCAGCGATCCGCGCCTGCGCTTGAACTTATCAACGCTCCCCGCGCCGGTTTCGGTGCTCCGAAACTATGCGCCGCTCAAGCTCATTGACTCGCCTTGGGGTGAACGGCTGACGGGTGCGGTGGAGAGCGGGCAGTTCGAAATCAAGAAAGCTGCCGTCAATGCGCGGTTATCCGAGTTTCGCGAGCTTGCACGCGGCATCATGCCAATGGGTCTTTCGCTGGAAACCGAATTCCGTGATGTTTCGGTCAAGGCACCGAGCGAAAAAGGTTTGGCGCTACGCGCGCTTGCAGGGCGCATCTACCTCGCCAATCGAAGATTTGCTCTCCAGGGCTTCAGCGGAGTGTACGGCGATAGCCGGTTCACTGCGTCGGGCGGAACTTATGATCTATCATCCCCGGACGGAGGCAAGCTGGAGTTTTACACGCGCGCCGACGTCAATCTCGGAGAATTGAAAGATCAGCTCACAGGTCAGGAACTCGCTCCCCGATTGAGGAGGTTCTTAGCGTCGTTGGAAGAGCTTGATGGGCGGTCGAGAATCGAGCTCAGCGTCAAACGGGCTGACGCTAAGCCTCTGCAATTCGAGGGAAAAATGAGCTTCGACAAAGTGCGCGCGCGCTACAACGAATATGCGCTAAACGACGTACAAGGAGATCTCGCCTTTGACTCGAACGATTTCAGTGCCGAAAAGATTCGCGCGCAACTGAACGGCTCGCCGATTCAAGCCCAGATCGCGATCAAGGACTATAATGCCGACGACGCCAGTTTTGATCTGTCGGTTGAGTCAGGCGGAGTTCGCGCGGGAGTGCTTACGAGCCTCTTGCCCGATACGGGTAGCCCGCGCGACAGCGGAATCGTGCGCGGCGCGATCCGGTACACGGGTTCGTTGGCAAACCAAGCGCAGCGAAAATTGACGGGAACTCTGGATCTCCTCAACGTGGAGACGCGACTCAAGTTACTGCTGCAGCCCCTGCGCGCACTTAACGGCAGGATCACCATAGATGAAAGCGGGATCGATTTTCAAAAACTGTATGCCTCTCTGGTGGGCTTTCCCGTGAGCGTCACCGGCCGCTGGCGCTACGGGCAGAAGCCGCAGCTGTTGTTTGACTTCGCCGCGCCCAATCTCGACATCACCTACTTGATTTCGCAGATCGATCCCGAATTGAGCGACTTTTACGCCAACCTCGTTGCCGACGGCAAAATCACGCTCAACCAAGGTCGGATCAAGAACTTTGACTTTAGTGATCTGAGCACGAGCGCGACGATCGATCACCGGCTTTGGCGGCTTACCAATCTGAGGGCGCGCTCGGCTGGAGGTGAAATCCAGGGAGTCACCACAATCTTTGATAAACCCGATACGCTCGCAATCGTTGCCGATCCGAGGATCGATGGTGTGCCGATTCAGTCATTCCTTAACTGGTTCAACCTTAATACTACTGAAATGAGCGGCAAGGTGAGCCTCAACGGCAAGCTGGAAACCGTGGGAAAAAACGACACGGAACGCAAGCGAAATTTAAATGGCGCGTTCAACTTGAGAATCGAAGACGGAACGATCAAGCGGATGCGCATTCTGGTGCAGTTGCTGAATCTTCTCGACCTTTCCCGCTGGTTCACGTTCCAGATGCCGGACCTCACCAAGCAAGGGATCCGCTTTCGCGCAATTACCGCCGACTTCAAAGTCAGCAATGGGATTTACTTTACCGATAATCTGATTGTTGATAGCAGCGACCTGCGCATGACCGGCGCGGGCAAAATCGATGTCGCTAACGACGAGCTCGATTTCATTGTCGCGGTGCGGCCGTTCGCGGGCATCGATGCGGTCATCAGCTATATTCCGCTACTCGGCCGCGGCATCGCCGCAATCAAGAATTCCCTCCTGGTGGCGAGTTTCAATATCACCGGTCATATCGACGAACCGACGATCACGCCGGCGCCCCTGGGAACGGTCTCGGAATGGTTCTGGGGAGTGTTGGGAATTCCGAAAAACATTATCGGCTTCGGCGAAAGCGAGAAAAAAGAACCTGCCCAACCCGCGACGGAAGAGCCCCTTCAATGATGCCCAAAATGACGCTGTATACACGCAAGGATTGTTGCCTCTGCGTCGAAATGAAGGCGGTGATCGAGGAAATTACGGCAAAGATTCCCGTCGAGGTTGATGAAGTCGATATCGATCAGTCGATAGAGCTGCGCGCCCAGTTCGGCGGGGAGATCCCGGTTTTATACATCGATGGCCGGAAAGCGTTCAAGTTTCGTGTGACGGCGAAACAGTTGGAACGGCGGCTGCGCCGTCACTCGCGGCGCGGCTATTGGGCTTGGTTTCGTAAACGGCCTGAGCTCCGATAAAAAGAATTGGCCAGCTTGAGTGAGTAAGGCTTTTTCACTATCGTTTACGGAAAGGGGCGTAAGATGGCCAATCAGATTGTATGGTGTGATATCCCGGTGCAGGATCTGGAACGCGCGATAAGGTTTTATACCGCCGTTCTCGGTTGCGAAGTGAAACGACATGATTTTTCCGGTGTGACGGTCGGTATTCTGCCGCACAACGACGGCGAGGTCGGGGGCTGCTTGTTGGCGGGCCAGGGAGAAAAACCCGCCAAAGACGGAGTTATGATCTATTTGAACGCCAGCGGCCGGCTTGAGGAGGCGATCGGCGCAGTCGCGGCGAACGGCGGCAGCGTCATCAAACCGAAGCACGCGATCGGCCCCTTCGGGTTTCGCGCGATCATCATCGACAGCGAAGGCAATCGCGTCGCGCTCCATTCGGAATAGTCAGTTAGGACGGAAAATGATCCATCCGATCAGCCAACGTCTTTTCGGACTGGTCATGGTCCTGATCTTTACCGGCACTCCGGCGTTGCTCGTGGCCGGAGAAGCGGGACGATCGAAGGCGCAGAAGCCACCACTGGCCAAAGAAGACCCCGGTCCGTGGTTGCTCGCCGGAAGAGAAGGCGAATGTGTGCCGCTCTCGATTCTTAGCAGGAAGGGGTCCGAATATAGCGATATCCAAACGCCCCATCAGTTGGCGGAGAAGTTACGGGGTGCGGGGCACGAGGCCGAGATAAAGGAGTTCAACGCAGGCACTCGACCGGCGGTCGAGGTGCGCGCGCCCTCGGCCGGGCTGGACGTGATGTTTGTCAAAAAGGAGCTCTGCGACAAAGTACCGCCTCCGTCCGAGAAAAAATAACGTCAATCCTCCGAATCTTCCTGCCGGCGTCTCGGCCGGTCGGTTTGCCGCAGAATTTTTTTTCTGAGTCGGATCGATTGCGGCGTGACTTCCACCAATTCGTCATCGGCGATCCATTCGATGCCTTCCTCGAGTCCCATTTCACGGTGCGGAGTGATGATGATGTTCTCATCGCGGCCCGCCGCACGAATATTGGTCAACTTCTTCTCGCGGCAGATATTGACGTTCAAATCGACGTCGCGTGAATACTCGCCCACCACCATGCCTTCATAGACTCGGGAGCCGGGGGTTATGAAAATCACTCCGCGCTCTTGTAGATGAAACACCGCGTACGGCGTCGCTTGCCCTTCGCGATCCGATACCATGGCGCCGTTACTGCGGCTTTGGATCGCTCCGTGCCAGGGTCCCCAGCCGTCGAATAAGGCATTCATGATTCCAGTGCCGCGGGTATCGGTGAGAAAGCGCGAGCGAAAACCGATCAGGCCGCGCGAAGGCACGCTGAACTCGAGTCGGACGCGGCTCGAACCCGCGTGAATCATTTTCGTCATCTTTCCCTTGCGCATGGCCAGCAGCTGCGACACGACGCCGATGAAATCCTCCGGAATGTCGATGAGCAACAATTCCAGAGGCTCATGGAGCTTGCCATCGATTTCACGCGTCACCACGGTCGGTTTGGAGACCATCAGCTCATAGCCTTCGCGGCGCATAGTCTCGATGATGATGGCGAGCTGAAATTCACCGCGCCCGGTAACCTGGAAAGAGTCGGGTTGCTCCATGTCGGTGATGCGCAAGCTGACATTTTTCTTTTGTTCGAGAAAAAGCCGCTCGCGAAGCTTGCGCGACGTGACGAAATCCCCTTCGCGTCCAGCCCAGGGTGAATTGTTCGCGCTGAAGACCATCGCGATCGTCGGTTCATCGATCCGTAGCGCCGGCAGCGCCCTGGGATTCTCGCGATCGGCGATGGTGTCGCCGATGCCGATGTCATCGATGCCGGCGACCGCGACAATGTCGCCGGCTTCGGCGGTGTCGATCTCGACCCGCTTCAATCCTTGCCAGCCAAAAACCTGGGTTACTTTTACCGTCTGCTGTGTGCCGTCCGCGCGACACAACGTGTAATTCCCGACTGCGAGGGCGCCATTTTTCAAGCGTCCGATAGCGAGGCGGCCGACGTAGTCGTTGTAGTCGAGATTGTTCGCTTGAAACTGCGTCGAGGCCGTGGGATCGAAGCTGGGACCGGGCAGCGTATCCACGATCAGATCGAAGAGCGGCTTGAGATTTTCGCCCG
>Ga0075425_100008475_pt1 | contig 10902 bp, 9 predicted proteins | sample SoiMethybrSBSTD4_FD_75300 | JGI IMG/M metagenome (GOLD analysis project Ga0075425, IMG submission 75300) | Bulk soil microbial communities from a Populus tree surrounding site in Tennessee, USA - Soil MetaG P. TD hybrid SBSTD4 | ecosystem: Environmental > Terrestrial > Soil > Tree plantation...
CTGGTTGCGGGCGCCGATCTCGAGGCCATCCTCGTCACCCGCAGCGAAGAAGGCATGACGCTCGTCTCGCGCGGCGGAGCGCCGGTCCACATTCCCTCGCATCCGGTGAAAATGCGCGACGTCTCCGGCGCCGGCGACACGGTGGTGGCGACGATTGCCGCCATGCTCGCCATGGGCGCGGAGTTGGAGGCCGCCGCCCGCGTCGCCAACGCCGCCGCCGCCGTCGTGGTGGGCAAGCGCGGCACCGCCGCCGTCAACTTCGTCGAGATGCGCGCGATCCTGGTGCCGAGCGCGGCGCGCGCCCACGACGAGAAGATCGTCCGCGACGGCTCGCTGCTCGACGAGCGCCTCGGCGAATGGCGCCGCTTGGGCCTGCGCGTCGGCTTCACCAATGGCTGCTTCGACCTGATCCATCCCGGCCATCTCAAGGTGCTCGCCGGCGCGCGTGCCGCCTGCGACCGATTGATCGTGGGGCTGAACAGCGACGCCTCCGCCCGTCGCCTGAAAGGCGCGGGCCGCCCGATCCAGGACGAGGTGGCGCGCGCCGAGGTGCTCGCCGCGCTCGAGGCGGTCGATCTCGTGGTGCCGTTCGAGGAGGACACGCCGCTCGAACTCATTCGCCGCGTGAAACCGGCGGTGCTCGTGAAGGGCGGCGACTACACGAAGGCAGAGGTCGTCGGCCGCGACATCGTCGAGGCCGAAGGCGGCGAGGTCGTGCTGATCGAGACGCTGCCGGAGCGCAGCACGACGCGGCTCGTCGAGCGCTCGAAGGGCCGCGGCTGATGGTTAACGCGCGTTAACCTTGGTTCGCGTTTCTTAAACAACCCGTTACACTCCTTCGCTAGTCATGCCGGTCATGGCCGTGCTCGTGACCGGAGGCGCCGGCTATATCGGCAGCCACATGGTGCTCGCCCTCGTTGACGCGGGCGAGGAGGTCGTCGTGCTCGACGATCTGTCGAGCGGTTTTGCGCGCGCCGTGCATCCGAAGGCGCGCCTCGTCCAAGGCGACGTCGCCGACGAGGCGCTGGTGCTGCGGCTGATCGCAACCCACGACGTCGACGCGGTGATCCACTTCGCCGCCCGCATCGTGGTGCCGGAATCGATCGCCAATCCGCTCGGCTATTATCTTGCCAATACGGTGAAGTCGCGCGCCCTGCTCGCGGCCATCATCGCCGCCGGCGTCAGGCGCTTCGTGTTCTCCTCGACGGCCGCGGTCTACGGCATGCCCGCCGAGAACCCGGTGAGCGAGAGCGCGCCGGCGAACCCGATGTCGCCCTACGGCGCCTCCAAGCTGATGACCGAATGGATGCTGCGCGACGCCGCCGCCGCGCACGGGCTGAATTACGTGGCCCTGCGCTATTTCAACGTCGCCGGCGCCGACCCCGAGGGCCGCTCCGGCCAGTCGACGCCGAATGCGACGCACCTCATCAAGGTCGCCTGCGAGACCGCGCTTGGAAAGCGCAACCGCATGGACGTGTTCGGCACCGATTATCCGACCGCCGACGGCACGTGCGTGCGCGACTACATCCACGTCAGCGACCTCGTCGCCGCGCATCTCAACGCGCTGAAACATCTGCGCGCCGGCGGCGTCAGCCTCACCTTGAATTGCGGCTATGGCCGCGGCTATTCGGTGCTCGACGTGATCGACGCCATGAAGCGGCTTTCGGGCAAGGATTTCCCGGTGTTCTACGCGCCGCGCCGCCCCGGCGATCCCGCCGCCATCGTCGCCGGCGCCGACCGTATCCGCGCCGAGTTGGGTTGGCGGCCGAAATTCGACGATCTCGCGACCATCGTCACGCACGCGCTCGCCTGGGAGCGCACGCTCGAGAGCTGGCGCACCGCCGCCGAATAAGGCCGCTGAAATCGATTTTCGGAGTCGCGCTTCGCCCGGCATTTCTTTTGCGTGATCGGCCGTTTCGGCCTATGTATTCCCGCCCGTGGATTTTGCTCGCGGCCATTTCGAATGACACATCGGCCACCGCCCCTGCCAACCGCCGATCGAGCGCGAAAGACAAATGGGTAAGTTGACGATATCGCCCGAATATCTAGCCCTGCAAAAGGAACTTCATAAAAATCCGGACTATGGGGTCGCTTCGATCGCTTACGCGCCTCTCGTTAAGCAGCTTTTGGAAGCGACGAAGGCGAAATCGCTTTCAGATTACGGCGCGGGAAAAAAGAATCTGGAAAAGGCCTTACACGATCTCGGAAAAAGAGATTTCAACTATTACCCGTGCGATCCTGTTTTTCCGGAATATGGCACGCCGCAGACCGCTGATTTGGTGTGTTGCATCGACGTGCTGGAACACATCGAACCGGATTTTGTAGATTCCGTCCTCGCCGATCTCAGTGCGATAACCAAAAAGGTTGGTTTCTTCTCGGTCGCTACTGGGCCGGCTCTAAAGTTTCTATCGGATGGACGCAATGCCCATCTTATTCAGAAGCCATCGTCCTGGTGGTTGCCAAAGCTATGCGCCTATTTTGAAATCGCTCAGCTTGGTACCGATCAGCACGGTTTTTGGGTCATTGTTCATCCAAAAGTTAAACAGTGAAATTCAAATCGCCGCGGTGAGGTAATTCCCCGAACCTAAGCGCTTGCCCGCGCGCGCGCCGCATGCGAAACCCGCGCCCGTCGCGGGGTTGGTTCTCATGCGTATCGCCATGATCGGCACCGGTTATGTCGGCCTCGTCTCCGGGGCCTGCTTCGCCGATTTCGGCCACCGGGTCGTGTGCGTCGACAAGGACGCCGGCAAGATCGCCGCCTTGCGGCGCGGCGAAATTCCGATCTTCGAGCCCGGCCTCGGCGAACTCGTCGAGCTAAACGTCAAGGAAGGCCGGCTCGCCTTCGCCACCGAGCTTCCCGCCGCGGTCAAGGAGGCGGACGTCGTCTTCATCGCCGTCGGCACGCCGTCGCGCCGCGGCGACGGTCACGCCGATCTCAGCTACGTGCTGGGTGCGGCGCGCGAAATCGCCGCCGCGCTCGGCGGCTACACCGTCGTGGTGACGAAATCGACCGTACCGGTCGGCACCGGCGACGAAGTCGAGCGCGTGATCCGCGAGGCCAAGCCGAAGGCGGACTTTTCCGTCGTTTCCAACCCGGAATTCCTGCGCGAAGGCGCCGCCATCAACGATTTCAAGCGGCCGGACCGCATCGTCATCGGCACCAGCGACCGGCGCGCGCGCGAGGCGATGACCGTGGTCTATCGCCCGCTTTACCTCAATGCCGCACCCATCCTGTTCACCGAGCGGCGGACGGCGGAGCTGATCAAATACGCGGCGAATGCGTTTCTCGCCACCAAGATCACCTTCATCAACGAGATGGCCGATCTGTGCGAGAAGGTCGGCGCCGACGTGCAGGAAGTCGCGCGCGGCATCGGCTTCGACAACCGCATCGGCTCGAAATTCCTCCACGCCGGCCCCGGCTTCGGCGGCTCGTGCTTTCCCAAGGACACGGTGGCGCTGATGCGGACCGCGCAGGAAGCGGGCGCGCCCGCCCGGATCGTCGAGACGGTGGTGGCGGTGAACGACGCGCGCAAAGGCGCGATGGCGGAGAAGATCGTCGCCGCTTGCGGCGGCACGGTCGCGGGCAAGACGGTCGCTGTCCTCGGCCTCGCCTTCAAGCCCAATACCGACGATTTGCGCGAAGCCGCGAGCCTCGTCATCATTCCGGCGCTGCAGGCGGCGGGCGCGAGGCTGCGCGCGCACGATCCGCAGGCGATGAGCGAGGCCGCCAAGCTCTTGCGCGGCGTCGAGATGTGCAAGAACCCCTACGAAGCCGCGAAAGACGCCGACGCGCTCGTCATCCTCACCGAGTGGGACGCCTACCGCGCGCTCGATCTCGACCGGCTGAAGCGCGAGCTGAAGCAGCCGCTCGTCGTGGACCTGCGCAATATCTATCGTCCGGAAGAAATGACGGCGAAGGGATTTCACTATTTCAGCGTCGGCCGCCCCGCGGTCGGCCAAGTCGCCGACCCGCGCCTTCCCTGATATTTTACGGGAGCACGATCCTTTCCGAAAACCGGTTCCCAGTTTTCGGGATCATGCGCTTAGGTCGCGACCTTCTTCGCCATCGCCGGCGCCAAGAGCGCCGCGACCACTTCGGCGACCCGGTGCTGCCAGGGCGCGGCGCTATAGCCGAATGCGGCGCGGAAGCGCGAGGAGTCGAGCTCGCAATTGAGCGGCCGCTTGGCGGCGACGGGATACTCGGCCATTTTGATTTCCGTCACCTTCGGCGTCCGCCCGGTGAAGACCGCCTGCCGCTGCACGATTTCCGCCGCGAAGCCGTAGCGGCTGATGGCGCCGCTGCCGGCGAAGTGAAAAATACCGGAAACTTTCGCTTCGCCGGCGAGCTTGCGGGCGACCGCGAGCACCGCTTCGGCGATGTCGATGGTGGCGGTGGGACAGCCGATCTGGTCGCCGACGACGCGTAATTCGTCGCGCTCGGAGGCGAGCTTCAAGACGTTGCGCAGGAAATTCTGGCCGTGCGGGCCGTAGATCCACGACGAGCGCAGGATGACGTGGCGCGGCAAGAGCTCGCGTACTTTCGCCTCGCCCTCCGCCTTGGTGCGGCCATAGACGCTGATCGGCGCCACCCGGTCGCCTTCGACATAGGCGGTTTTCTTGGCGCCGTTGAAGACGTAATCGCACGATAGATGGATAAGCGGCACGGACGTAGCCGCGCACACCGCCGCCAGCACCGCCGGCCCCGCCACATTGGCCACGGCCACGATCTCGGGCTCGCGCTCCGCCCGGTCGACCGACGTGTAGCCGGCGCCGTTCACCGCCACCGAGGGCCGGTGCACCTCGAGCGCGGCGCGCACCGTCGTCTCGTTGGTGATGTCGGCGTCGGTGCGCGAAAGCCCCACCACCGGCAGGCCGCGGGCGGCGGCGAGCGACACGATCTCGCGCCCGACCTGGCCGCGCGCGCCGAAGACAAGAATGGGTCCGCTCATCGATTCCGCCGTTTCGATTTGCAAAGCCGTTCAGGACGCGACATAGAAGCGTCGATTCTACTCTCCCGCAAGCGAAGAAGAGCGAGAATGCGAAAGATACGCAAGGCTGTTTTTCCGGTCGCCGGCCTCGGCACCCGCTTCTTGCCCGCGACCAAGGCGATGCCGAAGGAGATGCTGACCGTGGTCGACAGGCCGCTGATTCAGCACGTCGTCGACGAGGCGCGCGAGGCCGGCATCGAGCATTTCATTTTCGTCACCAGCCGCAACAAGGGCGCGATCGAAGACCATTTCGACCGCCCGGTCGAGCTCGAAATCGCCTTGCGCGAGCGCGGCAAGAAGGCCGAGCTCGAACAGCTCGAGCGCGATCTTCCCGCCGCGGGCGCGATGAGCTTCATCCGCCAGCAATCGCCGCTCGGGCTCGGCCACGCCGTGTGGTGCGCGCGCGAAATCGTCGGCAACGAGCCCTTCGCGCTTCTTCTTCCCGACGTCTTGGTGCAGGCGAAAAAATCCTGTCTCGCGCAGATGATCGACGCTTACGCCGCGCTCGGCGGCGATGCGAATTTGATCGCGGTCGAGGAAGTGCCCGACGAGCGCACCCACATGTACGGCGTGGTCGGCATGGGAGAGCGCAAGGGAGCGGCTTTCAAGATCACCGGCATGGTCGAGAAGCCGCCGCGCGGCAAGGCGCCGTCGAACCGCATCATCACCGGCCGCTACATCTTGCAGCCTGAAATCTTCGCCTTGCTCGAGAACCAAGAGCGCGGCGCCGGCGGCGAAATCCAGATCACCGACGCCATGCAGGCGCTCGCGAAAAAGCAGCCCTTCTACGGCGTCGACTTCGAGGGCCGCACCTTCGACTGCGGCTCGAAGATCGGTTTTCTCGCCGCCAACGTCGCCTACGCGCTGGCGCGCGATGATCTCGCGGCGGATTTGCGCGCCGAATTGCAATCGATTCTCGAGCGAAAATGAGCACCCTGGGCGGCCCTCGATCCTCCCCTAGGCCATTGACATTGCGGCAAAAACCGGCTTCATCGCGAGCTGCCCCGCCATGCTGTTAGAGCGCATTAAGTTCCGCCTGTCCGGACTCCTCGGCGAGGACGCGCGGGCGATCATCCCGCGCCTGTTGCTCACCGATGGCCGCCGCTATGCGTGGCGCTACGCGCTCGCCTTCCTGTTCATGGCCTTGGTCGCGGCCTCGACGGCGTTTTCCGCCTATCTGATGAAGGACGTCATCAATAAAATTTTCGTCGAAGGCCGCGAAGGGGCGATTTGGGTCCTTGGCGGCACGCTGATGGCACTCGCCGCCATCAAGGGTTTTTCGGCCTATGGCCAGGCGGTCACCCTCGGACGCATCGGCAACCGCATCATCGCCGGCTATCAGAAGCGCCTCTACGACAATTTGCTGGCGCAAGCGATTCCCTTCTTTTCCGAGCGCCATTCGACGGAATTCCTCAACCGGCTGAATTCCGGCGCCGCCGGCGCCCGCGCCATTCTCGAGATCCTGATCACGACGGTCGGCCGCGATCTTCTGTCGCTCATCGGCCTCGTCATCGTGATGGTCATTCAGGACGCCTTCCTCGCCTTCATTTGTCTGGTCGCCTTGCCGGTCGCGGTGGTCGGCGTCCGCTCGCTCATCCGGCGCACCCGCAAGATCGTGCAGCGCCAATTCGTCGGCGCCGGAAAAATTCTTCACACCATGCAGGAAACCATTCAAGGAATCCGCATGGTCAAATCCTTCAACCTCGAGGACATGCTGCGCATACGGATGAACGCGCATGTCGGCGAGGTCGAGCAGGCAATGAATAAATGGGTGCGCGTGAGCGCGCGCTCGAGTCCGCTGATGGAAATGCTCGGCGGCTTCGCGGTGGCGGCGGCGGTGATGTATGCGGGCCTCGGCGTGCTCAAGGGCGGGCGGCTCCCCGGCGAATTCTTTTCGGTCATCACCGCGCTTCTGCTCGCCTACGAGCCGGCGAAGCGGCTCGCGCGCGTCAATATCGACGTCGCGGCGAACCTCGTCTACGTCCGCAACCTATTCGAGATCATCGACAGCAAGCCCGCCGAGCGCGAGCCCGAAGGCCTGCCGCAACTCGCGGTGAAAAGCGGCAAGATCGAATTCCGCGACATCGAATTCGCCTATCGGCCCGGTGAGCCGGTATTGCGGCGCTTCTCTTTCATGGCCGAACCCGCGCAGACCACCGCCCTCGTCGGCCCGTCGGGCTCGGGCAAATCCACCGTCATGGGTCTGATCGAACGGTTCTACGAGCCGCAGGCGGGCGCCATCCTGATCGACGGTCAGGATATCGCCAAAGTCTCCCGCCGCTCGCTCCGCGACGCCATCGCCTATGTCAGCCAAGACGTCGTCCTGTTTTCCGGCACCATCCGTGACAATATCGCGCTCGGCCGTCCCGAGGCGCGCGAAAGCGAGATCATCGCCGCGGCGAAGGCCGCGCACGCCCATGATTTCATCCTCGGCTTCGGGCCGGGTTACGGCACCCCCGTCGGCGAGCACGGCCTGCAGCTATCCGGCGGGCAGCGCGCGCGCATCGCGATCGCCCGCGCGTTCTTGAAGAACGCGCCGATCCTTTTGCTCGACGAGCCGACCGCGTCGCTCGATTCGGAATCCGAACTCATCGTCCAGCGCGCGCTCGATGCGCTCAGGATATCGCGCACGACGATCGTCATCGCCCACCGCCTGCAGACGGTGATCGCCGCCAACCGCATTTTGGTGATGGAAGGCGGCCGCATCGTCGAAGTGGGCCGCCACGACGAACTCGTGGCGCGGCGCGGGCGCTATCATGTTTTGTACCAGATGCAGTTCAGCGAACGGCAGGCGGCGAACGCCTGAGGGCCGCCGTCCTCGAAAGCGCCGATGGCGAAGCTCATTCATCCGGTGATTCTGTGCGGCGGGGCCGGCACGCGGCTATGGCCGGCTTCCCGCGACAGCCGGCCGAAGCAGTTCCTCAAACTCTTGGGACCGCTTTCGACCCTGCAGGAAACGGTGAAGCGCGTCGCCGATCCGGAAATCTTCGCCCGTCCGGTCATCGTCACCAACCGCGACTATCGCTTTCTCGTGCGCGAGCAGCTGGACGAGATCGGGCGCGCCGGCGAAATCCTGCTCGAGCCCGTGCGCCGCAATTCGGGTCCGGCGATCGCCGCCGCGAGCGAGCTTCTCGCCGCCCGCGACCCGGCGACGCTCGCCCTGGTGCTCGCCGCCGATCATGTCGTGCGCGAGCCGACCCGCTTCGTCGCCGCTTGTCTCTTGGCGCGCGCCGCCGCCGAGCGCGGCAAGATCGTCACCTTCGGCTGCGTGCCCGACCATGCGGCGACGGGCTATGGCTACATCAAGCCCGGCCAGCCGCTCGAAGGAGGCGCCAGCGAAGTCGAGACGTTCGTCGAGAAGCCCGATCTGAAAACCGCCGAGCGCTACATCAACGAGGGCTATCTGTGGAATTCCGGAAATTTTTTATTCCGCGTCGACGCCTTTCTCGCCGAATACGCCGCGTTCGAGCCCGCGAGCCTCGCCGCCGTCCGGCGGGCGGTGAAAAAGGCCACGCAAGACCTCGGCTTTATTCTGTTGGACAAAAAGGCGTTTTCCGCGGCGGCGGCAAAATCGGTCGATTACGCGGTGATGGAAAAGACCCGCCGCGCCGCGGTGGTGCCGGCCGCCTACGGCTGGTCGGATCTCGGCGGTTGGCATGCGGTGTGGAAAGAGGCGCCGCATGATTCCTCCGGCAATGCCGCGCGCGGCGAGGTCGTGCTCGTCGATTCGCGCGGCTCCTACGTCGCAAGCGACGGCAAGCTCACGGCGCTGCTCGGCGTCAAGGATCTCGTGGTCGTCGTCGAAAACGACGCGGTGCTGATCGCCGACCGCGCGCGCGCCGAGGATCTGCGCGAGCTCGTGGAGGAATTGCGCAAGCAAGGCCGCCCGGAAGCGAGCGTTCACGCCCGCGTCTACCGGCCGTGGGGAAATTACCACAACCTCGACCGGGGCGAGCGATTTCAGGTGAAGCGCATCGTGGTGAAGCCGGGCGGACGGCTGTCGTTGCAAAAGCACCGCCGCCGCGCCGAGCATTGGGTGGTGGTGCGCGGCACCGCGCGCGTCACCATCGGCAAGAAGGTGAGCACGCTGAAGGAGAACCAGTCGGCCTACGTGCCGCTCGGAGCCAAGCACCGCTTGGAAAATCGGGGAAAAACCCCGCTCGAATTGATCGAGGTGCAGACCGGCAGCTATTTCGGCGAGGATGACATCGAGCGCTTCGAGGACGATTACCGCCGCAAAAGCGACGACTGACCATGCCGAAGCCGCGCCGCCTCAAGCTCTCGCGCCAAAAGGGCGCCCGCCTGCCGCAAGGCGCGGTGGTGGTGGCGCGGCTGACCAAATGGGGCAACCCCTATCGGCCGAACGGGATGACGCGGGCGCAGGCGGTCGCGAGATACAGGCGCGATTTGCGGGCGGGAAAATTGCGCGTGTCGGTCGAAGACGTGCGCCGCGAGCTTGCGGGCCGTGATCTCGCCTGCTGGTGTCCGCTCGACGGCCCCTGCCATGCCGACGTGTTGATCGAAATCGCCAACGCCAAGCGGTGACCGCGCGGCCGTACGTGCCGCTCTAAATTCTCTGTCATCCCGGGCGAGGCCATCCGATCTCGGGCTTGCCCGAGATCGGAATCAATACTCACAAGTCGCCAACAGCCGACTTGTGTGGCCGAGACCCGGGATCCAGAATCGCCGTACTCAATTCCCGCGATTCTGGATCCCGGCTCGCGCCGCGCTTCGCGCGGCTTGGCCGAGATGACGGGTATTATTGTGCGCGCGAGAGACTTCTTCCGCTCACGCTTTGAGGCGCTCGACGAATTTCGCGAAGCCCGCGAGCTGGCGCTTGATGAACTCCTTCGTCGCCTCGTCCTTCAACTCCCCCTTGTCGTCGAACTTGTTCTGCGCGAGGCCGACGAAGATTTCCGGCGTGTTGAAGACAAACGCGTTGAGAAAAACCATCATCGTGCGGACGTGATATTGCATGCGGCCGCCGCCCATGGGTCCCTGCGTCGCCGATTGGATCGCGATCGGCTTTTCCTTGAACGGCTGATCCTTCATCCGCGACACCCAGTCGATCGCATTCTTGAGCGCGCCGGGGATGGTGTAATTGTATTCCGGCGTGACGATGATAACGCCGTCCGCGGCGCGGATCGCGTCGGCGAACGTGATCACCGGCGCCGGGAATTTGCCGTCGGCATGCAGATCGGCGTTGTAGAGCGGAATATGGTCGTAGGGCGGCGCCTCCTTGAAATTCATGCCCGCCGGCGCCAGCGCCGGCAGCGTGCCCATCAGCATCCGGTTATAGGAGCCCTTGCGCAGGCTGCCGCAAATCGTGACGATGTTCATGTCGCTTCCTTTCGATGAACGTTTCGCGCGCGCGGTAAAAACCGGCGCGTTTTCAATTCCACCCCGGCAACCGCCTCATTCGAGCGGCACGTCGACGAATTTCTGGAAGCCGTGGCGCGGGCGAATGCGTGCGATCCAGGCGGCAAGCCGGGCCGATTCGGGCCGGCCTTTGAGAAACGGGTTGCGCAGCCAGCGGTCGGCGAAAATCGAAAGCCCGAGGTCGGCGATGGAGAAGTCCTTGACGAGATAATCGCGCCCTTCGAGGCGGCGCTCGAGGATGGCGTAAATTTCCGCGAGCTTTTTCGTGCCCGCGGCGATCGCGGCCTGGTCGTGTTTCTCGGGCGGGATGCGGATGGTGGAGAGAAAAAGCGGGCTCTCGAGCGGAACCAGAATCGAAAGCGACCAGTCGAGCCAGCGGTCGATATCGGCGCGCGTCGCGGGATCGGCAGGATAAAGCGCCTCGCCGCCGTATTTCATGCACAAATAGCGCAGGATCGAGTTCGATTCCCACAGAACGAAATCTCCGTCCTCGATCGTCGGCACTTTCGAATTCGGATTGAGCGCCTTGTAGGCG
>Ga0075425_100008477_pt1 | contig 10902 bp, 9 predicted proteins | sample SoiMethybrSBSTD4_FD_75300 | JGI IMG/M metagenome (GOLD analysis project Ga0075425, IMG submission 75300) | Bulk soil microbial communities from a Populus tree surrounding site in Tennessee, USA - Soil MetaG P. TD hybrid SBSTD4 | ecosystem: Environmental > Terrestrial > Soil > Tree plantation...
GGAGCGCGAGAGACCGAGGCCCGCGAGCGAGAGCGCGAACCCCGAGGAGGCGACGAAGACCGCCGATCCCTTCTTCCGGAAGTCGCCGAGCGACGCGAGAAAGAGGGCCGAGACGGCGGCGCCCAGCCCGACCGCCGACAGCATCCCTCCGAGCCCCTGCGGACCGACGTGCAGCAGCCTGCGGGCGAAGAGCGGTGCGAGCGTCACCGCCGGCGTGCCGAACACCGCGAGGGACGCGGCGATCGCCAGCAGCGGCAGGATGATCGCGCGCCGACGTGCGAAGCGCATCCCGACGCGCAGATCCACCCAGGCTCCGCGGCTGCCCGCGCGCCGCCGGTGCAGCGCGGGAAGAGCCGCCAGCGCGGCGATGACGGCGAGGTACGAGACCGCGTTCAACAGGAAGCATCCGGTCTCGCCGAAGGCGGCGATGGTCAGTCCCGCGATCATCGGTCCGATGACGCGCGACAGGTTGAACTGCATCGAGTTGAGGGAGATCGCGTTCATCAGGTCCTCGCGGCCGACGAGGTCGAGAAAGAGCGACTGATGGGACGGCATCGTGAACGCGTTCGCGAGGCCGTTGACGATCGCGACCGCGGCGACGAGCGGCACCGACACGAAGCGGAACCCGGTCGCCGCGGCCAGTGTCAAGGCGCAGATCATCTGGACGGATTGCATCGAAATCAGGAGGCGCCGGCGGTCCATGCGGTCGGCGGCGACCCCGGCGAGCGGCGCGAGGAGGAGCGTCGGGATCGATCCCGCGAATCCCACCAGCCCGAGCACGAGAGCGGAGTCGGACAGGCGCAGGACGAGCCAGCCTTGCGCCACGACCTGCATCCAGGTCCCGATGTTCGAGAGGAAGAGGCCGATCCAGTAGCGCCGGAACGGCCGGTGCGCGAGCGACGCGAACATCCCGCGCCGCGGCGGCGCCTCGCCCCGGGGCGGGGCGACGCCGAGGTTCGGCCCGGCCGGCTTCAGAAAGACGGGGTGGGCGGGGCCGCGCTCGAGATTCTCTTTGTCGCTCATGCGCGTGAGGCCGATCGGGCGAAGGCGACCAGCAGGATCGAGAGATTGACGCCCGTGCCCAGGAGGACGGGATCCATGCCGTGTGTCCAGTCCGGGACGAGACGCCCTGCGGCCGCGACCGCGCCGCCGGCGATCATCGCGATGATCGCGCCCTGCGGCGGCACCACGGGCTTGCGCGGAAGGAGCGCCGCGAGCACCGGCAGGATGATTCCGGCTGCGAAGATCGAGTAGCCGAGCTTCAGCGTCTCGACCACGTCGCGTCCGAGCGAGAGCGCGACCAGAAGTCCGAGCGCTCCGTAGATCGGCGCCAGCCACCGCGCCGCCCGGACGCCGGACCTTCCACCGAGGGCGCGCGGAGCAAGATCGCGCACGGTCACCGCGCACGCGGAGAGAAGGACGATGTCCGCGGAGGTCTGCATGGTCGCGACCAGGCCGACCAGGATGAGCGCGGCGGCGGCGGGAGGCGCGAACCCGAGGATGGCCGACGGCAGTGCGTTCGACGGATCGACCGGGGGCAGCGCCTTGCGGGCCGCGAGCGCGATCGCGGCGACCGAGAATCCGAAGACGACTTTCGACACTGCGGCGAGAAGGGCGGAGCGCCGCGCGGTCGCTTCGTCGCGGCAGGAGAGGAGCTTCGCGTAGACGTCGCTTCCCACGAGATGGGGCAGGCCGATCAGGACGACGAGGGCCAGGACGTCTCCCGCGCGGACTTCCCGCGACAGCGGAAAGCTCCAGACTTCCGGCGGCAGCCCTCCGAGCCCTTTCGCGCCGGTGAGCGCGAAGTACAGCGCCACGCCCGGGATCGCCAGGAGCATCGCCCCGTACTGGACGAGGTCCGTTCGCGCCACGGCGAACTGGCCGCCGAGCGACGTATACGCGAGAAAGACGGCCGTCGACGCAAGGAGCGCGGGCAGCGGAGGCACGTGGAGCGCCGCGGTCAGGACCGTCTGGGTCGCTTCGATCAGGAGAGCGAACCAGACGATCTCCGAGACGAGGACCAGCGCGGCGGCCGAGCGGCGAGCGCCGTCTCCGTAGTAGCGGCCGACGATCTCGGGCAGCGTCACGGCGCGTTCGCGCCGGATCCGCCGGGCGAGGAAGAGGCCGAGGGCGACGAGGCCGAGCGCTCCCGCGAGGTCGAGCCAGAGCCCGGAGACGCCATTCGCGTAGACGAACGCCGCGAGCACGATGGTGGTCGATCCCCCGGTCGTCAGAGAGGCGAGACCGAGAAAGCCCCAGAAGGTCGAGAGGCTGCGGTCGGCGACGAAGTACGAGATCTCGTCGCGTCCCGCGCGGCGGCGCCAGAGAAAACCGATGGCGAGAACGGCGGCGAGGTATACGCCGAGAAAGGCAAAGGCAAGGGTCTGCACGCCGGCGAGAGAGCGTCGAGCGGCGCCGTCACGCCCGCTCGAGAGCCCTCGCGACTTCCCGGGCCGCGGCCTCGAGCAGCGTCGTTCCCACCGCGAGCGCCCGTTCGTCGATCGCGAACTCCGGCGAGTGGTGCGGCCGGTGGTGTCCCTCCGGCGCGGAGCCGACGAAGAAGAAACAACCCGGGACCCGATCGAGGTAGACCGACATGTCCTCGCCGCCGAGAGTTCTCGTCTCGGTGTCGACGTTCTCCTCCCCGAGGAGTCGGCGCGCCGTCTCGACGACGACGTCGGCGATGCGTGGATCGTTGACGACCGGTCGGTTGATCCGGCGGTAGTCGAGGTGCGCGGAAACCCCCGCCGCCGCCGCGGTGCCCGAGACGATCCGTCCGATCTTTCCGGGCATCGCCGCCCCCGTCGCTTCGGTGAACCAGCGTGCGGTCCCGGTCAGGCGCACGGTCGACGGAATGACGTTGAACGCGTCGCCGCCGTGAATGCTCGCGATCGTGACGACCACGGAGTCGAGGGGGGAGACCTCGCGCGACACGACCGTCTGGAGGGCATCGACGATCCGCGCCGCCGCCACGATCGGGTCGGAGGTTTCGTGCGGCGCCGCGCCGTGGCCTCCGCGCCCCTCGATGTCGATCTGGAATTCGTCGACCGCCGCCATCATCGCCCCGCGGTGGACTCCGACCTTCCCGACGGGAAGCTGGTTCCAGAGGTGGAGGCCGATCGCCGCGCTCACCCCTTCCATCGCGCCGTCGGCGACGCAGGCGCGCGCCCCGCCGCCCTTCTCCTCGGCGGGCTGGAAGAGAAATCGTAGAGGGCGCGCCGCCGGATCCCGCTCGAGCCGGCCGGCGGCGGCGAGCGCGATCGCGACGTGGCCGTCGTGGCCGCACGCGTGCATGCGTCCGGGCTCCTCCGAAGAGAACTCCTCGCCGCTCGCTTCGGAGAGCGGCAGAGCGTCCATGTCGGCGCGGACGAGGAGTCGGTCGTCGCCTTCTCCCAGGTCCGCCACGACTCCGGTTCGACCGATCCCGCTCCGGGCGGCCACCCCGACCTGTCCGAGGCGCTCCGCGATTTTCCCTGCGGTGCGGATCTCTTCGAACGCGAGCTCGGGGTGCCGGTGGAGATCCCGGCGCATCTTGACGATCGAGCGGTACTCGTCCGCTGGAAAGCGATCGAGCAGCTCGGAGAGCGGTCCGGAAAGCGCCGGCACGCGGCGGATTATAGGAGCGGCTTCGGGGGGCATCGCGGGCGGAATGGCGGCGCTAAGATCTCCCGCATGATTCCTCTGGTCTCACCCGAGCTCGACCGGTACCTGCTCGATCTTCTCCCGGCTCGCGATCCGGTCCTCGCCGAAATGGAGGCCGTCGCCCGGGAGCGGGACGTTCCGATCGTCGGACCGGCGGTCGCGACCCTGCTTGCGACGCTCGCGGAGTCGATCGGCGCGCGGCGGGTCTGCGAGCTGGGAAGCGCGATCGGATACTCGACCGCCTTCTTCGCACGCGCCGTCGGCGCCGGCGGCAAGGTCATTTACACCGACGGTGACGAGAACAATGCTCGCGAAGCGAGCGGATACCTCGAGCGGATGGGGCTTCGCGACCGCGTGGACGTGAAAGTGGGGGAAGCGGTGCGGCTTCTCGAATCGACGCCCGGCGACTTCGACGTCGTCTTCATCGACATCGACAAGGATGGCTATCCGCGCGCTCTGGAAGCGGCGGCGCCGCGCGTCCGGCCCGGCGGTTATCTGCTCGCGGACAACGTCCTCTGGTCGGGGAAGGTGGTCGATCCCTCGAAGAAGGATCCCTCGACCGAAGGGATCCGAGAATTCAACCGCCGCCTCTTCGCGCGACGCGACTTCCGATCGGTGATCGTGCCGCTGCGCGACGGCGTCGCGATTGCGCGCAGGGTGCCGGCCTGATGGGCGACCGCGAAGATCTCTTCCACCGCTTCCACTTCTTTGCCGCGGGCGAGGATCTCGACGTGTTCGAGGGCGCTCTGCTCGTCTCGGCGCTCGTCAATCCTGGCGAAGACCTCCCTGCCGCGCGGGAGTCGGTCGAATCGCTCGCCTCCCGCGTCCGGGACCTCATGGCGACCGGCGATAACCCGGTCGAAGCCCTGTGCCAGGTGCTCTTCACCGAAGACGGCTTTCGCGGTGACCAGGAGTCCTACGACGAGCCCGAGAATTCTTCGGTCGCGCACGTTCTCGCGGCCCGTCGGGGGATGCCGATCACCCTTTCGATCGTCACGGTGGAGGTCGCCCGGCAGGCCGGGCTCCGGCTGTCCGGCATCGGTCTGCCCGGCCACTTCGTCGTCGGTGGAGAGGAGCTGCCCGAGGAGACATACCTCGATCCGTTCGACGGCGGCGTCCTCCGCGACCGCGAATCCGTTTCGCGCCGCGTCAGCACGGTCTTCGGAACCCCGCTCTCGCTTCCGGAGGAGATCTTCGCTCCGGACACCGAGCGCGCCATCCTCGCCCGCGTCCTCTCGAACCTGCGCCGGTCCTGGGAGCGCCGCGAGAAATACCCGGAAGCTCTGGAGGCGCTCCGCTGGGCCGAGATCCTCGACCCCGAAGAGGTCTCGTACCGCCGCGAGCGCGGTCTCCTGCTGTTGAAGAGCGGACGGACCGAAGAAGCGCTCGCCGCGCTCGAGTCGTACGTCGGCGCGGCGGAAGGGGAGGACGCCGACGCCGTGCAGAAGCTGATCGGTGTGGTGCGGGAGCGGGGGCTGACGTCGGACGGCGCGGAGCTCGTCGTCGCGACCTCACCCGAGAAGAAGGTCTTCACCCTGGAAGAAGCCCGCTCTCTCCTTCCGAAGGTCAAGGAGCTCACTTCGGAAGCGGTCTTCAAGTTCGCGCGGCTCTCCGAAGGCGAGGAGACCGAAGAGGAACGCCAGGGGGTCGTCGGCGAATGGGCTCGAGAAATTCTCGCGCTCGGCGCGGAGATCAAGGGACTCTGGCTCGTGGACTTCGACTCGGGCGCCGGTTACTACTGCTGGAAGTACCCGGAGGGAGGGCTCGAGTACTTCCACGGGTACGAGGAAGGGTTCGCCGGGAGGCTGCCGCTGCAGTAGTCCCTTACCGACCGTAGACCGAAACGGTCGCCTGGCGGAACAGGCCCGAAGTCTTGCGGTAGACGAAATCGATCTTCCGGATGAATCGATTTCGGCCGGGCAGGTCGATCGCGCGGGTCTGGGTGTTCGGCGCGAAGTACAGGCGCGTCTCCGGACGGAAGTCGCTTCCGTCGCCGAAGACCACCCGGATGTCGTACATCTCGACGGGCGCCCCTTCCACCACGAACTTCAGCTGACGGAAACGGCCCTGGGAACGGCCGACCTCGAGCGTGTCGTGGTCGACGAGAAAAGAAACGCTCTTCGTGCCGAGGAGCTCCCAGTCGCCGCCGGAGCGCGAGGCGCACGAAACGACCAGAAGCAGAAGCGCGACTCCGAACAGGACGAGGAGCCGGGTGACCGTTCGCATGGGAATCCTCCTCTCAACGCTCTCTAGGGCCATGACGCTCCCGGAGAGAGCTCCACGATCTCGGTCGCGAGGCCGCGCCGTTCGATCTCGCGACGAAGCTCGGACGGCTTTCCGGGCAGGACCGGGAAAGTTCCCCAGTGCATGGGGATGACCCGCGGCACGTCGAGGAGCTGGCACGCCTTCGCCGCCTCGCGCGGGCCCATCGTGTAGAAGTCGCCGATCGGCAGCAGCGCGAGATCGGGCTCGTAGAGCTCGCCGATGAGCGCCATGTCGGCGAAGACGTTCGTGTCGCCGGCGTGGTAGATCCGGAAGCCGTCCTCGAACGTCATCACGTAGCCGCACGGATCAGATGGGAAGTTCGCTTCCTTGCCCGCGCCGGAGGTGCCGGAGGAGTGAACGGCGTGCACCATCCGGAAGTCGACGCCCGCGACCTTCTGGCTGCCCCCCTTGTTCATGCCGGAAACCTTCTCGACGCCGTTTGCGCCGCAGTGGAGCGCGAGCTCGAAGATGCCGACGAAAGTTGCGCCGGTCTGTTTCAAAAGTGAGATCCCGTCTTCGCCGAAGTGGTCGAAGTGACCGTGGGTGGCTGCGACCACATCGACCTTTCCCCAGTCGAATCCCTTCGGGAACTTCGGGTTGTTGCCGATCCAGGGGTCGATCGCGACGCGGACCAGTTTGGGAGACTGGATCAGGAATGTCGCATGACCGAGCCACGTCACCTTGCCGCCGAAATTTCCCTTAGAAGCCAAAGTAACTGACCGATCTCTCCCCGGGCGCGTCGAGCGCCCCTAGAGACGCCGCCCGAGCCAGACGACAGCACGCACTATCGTTTGCCCTCAGCCGGCAGCAAAGCGTTGTGTACGGCTGCAATGAGCCACTTGCCGTTTCGCTTGATGTAAACGCGGGTAAATCGCAACGTCGTCGGTCCGATGCTACGCTCCGGGGAAGCTACCCATCCGCGGCCGGGTACATAGCTTGCTCCGCTACCCTTCAGGGTCAGGCCACCGACAACAACCACCGTATCGCCGAGAGTCCGTACCTGAACATCGTGCTCGTCCCATTCGTCCCAACGAAACTTACCTGCCTTTATCAGGTCTGCCAGTGGCCGAAAATAATCGGCCAGCCACTCTGACTTGTTCTGAACCCGTCCGAAGATGTCAGTCTGCACGTACTCGTCCGCCATGAGGCTCTCTATCTTCGGAGTGTCCCCTTCGAGATTGGCCTTCTTGCGCTCAGCCATGAGAGCGCGGACCTCGGCCTCGACTGAGCGATTCGCGCTGACAGCTTGCGCGCTCAGGGCCGGAGTCGCCCACAAACTGGCTGATAGAAGGATGCCGATAGCAATCGACGTTCTCACGTTATGCCTCCTCCCGACCGCCGAACTCCTTCTTCGCCGGCACTTCAGAGCTGCTCCCACTTGATCCGCGGCGTGAGTGTCGCAACGAACTTCTCGAGACCCGCGCGGTCCTCCTCGTCGAAGCGGCCGGGCTCGGGAGAGTCCACGTCGAGCACGCTGCGCAGGACATCGTTTTGGACCACGGGGACGACGATCTCCGACCGCGACGCGGGATCGCACGCGATGTGCCCGGGGAACCGGTTCACGTCGGGAACCACGATTGTCTGCCGGCGCGCGGCGGCCTCGCCGCAGACGCCCTTTCCGACCGGGATTCGCACGCAGGCCGGCTTGCCCTGAAACGGGCCGAGCACGAGATCTTCACCGCGCAGCACGTAGAAGCCGCACCAGTTGATGCGGTCGAGCGAGTGCGCGAGGAGAGAGGTTGCGTTGGCGACGTTCGCGAGCGCGTCGGTCTCGCCCTCGAGAAGCGCCACGAGGGAACGTGCCAGCTCCTCGTAGGAAGCCGCCTTCGGAAGGCCGGACTGAACGGTTGTCTCGAACACGCCCGGATTTTACCGTCTAGGATGACCCGCAATGTCACCGCTCCGTGGCCGCGCGCTCGCGGTGTATTGCTTCCTCTGCGCGATCTGGGGATCGACCTGGCTCGTCATCAAGATCGGACTGCAGTACCTCCCGCCGCTCTCGTTCGCCGGCTTCCGGATGGCGCTCGCCTGCCTGCTGCTGGCGCCGTTCGCGTTCCGCCGCGGCGCGCGCCGCCCGACCTCGCGCGAGACCGCGTTCGTCGCGCTCGCCGGCTTCCTCCAGATCGGCGTGGCTTACGCGCTGATCTTCGTGGCGCAGCAGTGGATCGAATCGGGTCTCGCCGCGCTCCTCTTCGCGACTTTCCCGCTCTGGGTCGGCCTCCTGGCGCACTTCTTCCTCCCAGACGAGCCTCTGACTGGGCGGACGATCGCGGCGGCGGGGCTCGGCCTCGCCGGGGTCGCCTTGATCGAGGCGCCGACGATCCTTCGCGTTTTCGCCGCGCAGCCGGGAGGACTGGTCCGCGGGGGAGCGCTCGTCTTCGCCTCCGCGATCGTGGCCGCGGTGGCGAACATCGTCAACAAGAAGTATCTGGGCCGGGTCGAGCCGGTGCGCAACGTCTGGGGCGAGACCCTCGTCGGGGCGGCGTTTCTGCTGGCACTGGCGGCGCTTCTCGAGCGGGGCGCTCCCGCCCGCTGGACTCCGCAGGCGCTCGGCGCTCTCGCCTACCTGACCGTCTTCGGGACCGCGCTGACGTTCGTCGGGCTCTTCTGGCTGATCAAGCGCGTGCCGGTCTCGATCATCGGCACGATCCCCCTGGTGGACACGTTGATCGCGGTGGTGCTCGGCGCGATCGTGCTGGGCGAGAAGCTCCCCGCGCGGACGCTCGCGGGCGGAGCGCTCATCCTGACCGGCGTGTTTCTGACGGCGCGGGGAAGCCGGACCGAGGCCGCGGCGGGCGCTTAAGGCGTTGGAGTGATGTCACCGGTAGACTCTACGCACACTCACTTAGCCTCGGTCGGCGACCCGTTTCGGCAGCTTCAACAGCCAAAGGTCTCCCGTGATCCGTCCGCGCGAGTAGATGAGCTGCTTCCCGTCCATCGAGAGCCGTGGATCCTCGATGAAGAGGCCGGACTCGGGGAAGTTCGTGACCTTCACGGGCTCGGCTTTTCGCCAACCCTGCGACGGGCCCGGCAGGCGATACACGTTCTTGTGCTCCCACTGGTAGTAGAACCAGTTCCCGGACGGCGAGAGCATCGGATGCCCGCTCCCCATCTGGCCCGGAACCGAGCTGACCACTCGAGTTTCCCCGCCCTGGATCGGACGCGCATGAATCGTGACGTAACTCTGGGCCGAAGACTGGTAGACGATCCACTTGCCGTCGGCGCTGACCGTGTGGAGCGGCGCCTGAGTCTCCTCGTCGGTCACCCGGCGCGACCTCCCCGTCGCGAGATCGAGGTTGTACAGGTAATAGTCGGACGTCGAGCAGTAGGTGATCCCGCGGCTGTCCGGCATCCAGTACGGAACGCGGCCTTTCTCGACGAGCCGCCGCGGGCTCGCGCCGTCGGCGGCCATCATCCAGATATCGAAATTCGCCGGATCGCCCGCGGGCGCCCGTTCGAAGATGACCGAATGCCCGTCGGGGGACCACCGCGGCTGGTTGTCGATGAAGACCGGCTCGCCGGTCAACGGATGTGCCGCCTGCCCCGGATCGAGTCTCCAGATCCGGCCGGCGTTCGCGTAAACGACCGACCGGCCGTCGGGGGACGGGCTCTTCCACTCGATGTCGTTGTTGCCCGACGTCAGGACCTTTATCTCGCCGGTCACCCGTCCGAGCTCGGCGTCGAACGGGAGCACCTCGAGATTGAACGTCTGTTCGAGGGCCGTGAACGCAATCTGTTTTCCGTCATGAGAGATCGCGGCCTGGGTGTCAACGCCGCGTCCGACAGTCAGCGGCTCGGCGGGGCCGTCCGCTATACCCTTCGCCGGGGAAAACGGAATCCTCCACAGTGAGAAGTTCTTACCCGGATCGGCGTTCGAGAAGATGATCGAGCGGCCGTCTGGGGCCCAGACCGGGCGGCGTCCCCGGCACAGCACCTTCGCTTCCCCGCCCGTACTCGGGGCCACGTTGATCCGAAGCTGTTCGACCTGGAAGAGGACCCACTTTCCATCGGGAGACAGGGTCGGATAGAGGATGAAGCGAAATGTTCCTTTTCCGTTCGGCGGGTGGATCGGGATTTCGCGCGACTCCCCTCCGGAGGCGGGGATCCGGAAGATCTTCTTCTTGAAAGAGCCGCCGCTCGTGAAGACGAGCGCGGAGCCGTCGGACGACCACGACGGAAAGTTGCCCTTCTCGGCGATGCGGCGGGGACTTCCGCCCAGGGCCGGCATCACCCAGATGTCACCGCCCGTCGGGGGAACTCCAAAGTTCTCATAGGTCAGGTTCGTCCTGCCTTCGCGCGTTGAGACGAAAGCGATCTGTTTTCCGTCCGGCGAGAAAGCCGGCTGCACGTCGTCGGCCGGGTTGTTCGTGATGTTCACGTCCGGCCCGCCGGAGACCTGCTTCAGGAAAATGTCGAAGTTTCCGGTCCGGTCCGAGACGTACGCGATCGTTTCGCCGTCGGCTGAGAAGGTGGGCTCGCCCTCGTAGCCGGGCTCGGACGTGAGCGGCGTCAGCGTCACGTCAGCGAGGTTCGACCCGCCGTGTCGCGCGCCGGATCGCCCGAGATACCACGCGCCCGCGGCGAGAGCCGCCATGGCGAGCGCGACGCCCGCCCACAAGATGGGGCGCGGCCTGGAAGTCGGCGCCGCCGAGACTCGAACGGCCGGACGCGAGATCCCCGACTCCACGGCGCGCCGGGCGCGGCGGAGATCGAGCGCGAAGTCGGCGGCGTGCTGGTAACGCTCGGCCGGATCCTTCGCGAGCGCCTTCCCGAGGATCTCGATCGCCTCCGCCGGGACACGCGGGTTGCGCTGCGCCGCCGAGACCGGCTCTTCGTTGATGATCGCGTGCAGCGTCTCGACGGCGCTCTTCCCCGAGAAAGGCCGGCTGCCGGTCAATGCCTCGTAGAGGACGAGGCCGAGTGAGAAGATGTCCGTCCGGTGGTCGACGGGCCGGCCCTGCGCCTGCTCGGGCGACATGTAGGCGGCCGTCCCCA
>Ga0075425_100008479_pt1 | contig 10898 bp, 10 predicted proteins | sample SoiMethybrSBSTD4_FD_75300 | JGI IMG/M metagenome (GOLD analysis project Ga0075425, IMG submission 75300) | Bulk soil microbial communities from a Populus tree surrounding site in Tennessee, USA - Soil MetaG P. TD hybrid SBSTD4 | ecosystem: Environmental > Terrestrial > Soil > Tree plantation...
TACGTCGTCACCAACGACCACGTGGTCCATGACGCCGGCCGCCTCGAGGCGACGCTCACCGACGGCCGGACGCTCGACGGCGTCGTCATCGGCGAAGATCCCTCGACGGATCTCGCGCTCCTGCGGCTGAACGGCGCCGATCTGCCCGTGGCGCGCGTAGGCGTGTCGGCGACGCTGCGTGTCGGCCAGCTCGTGGTGGCCATCGGCAATCCGCTCGGTTTCCAGTCGACGGTCTCGGCCGGCGTGGTGAGCGCGGTGGGGCGGTCGTTTCGCGGCCGCACGGGCCGGTTGATCGAGAACATGATCCAGACCGATGTCGCGCTCAACCCGGGCAGCTCGGGAGGTCCGCTGGTGGATTCATCCGGGCGCGTCGTGGGCATCAACACGGCGATCATCGCGATGGCCCAGGGACTGAGCTTCGCCATCCCGATCGACACGGCGACGTGGGTCATCGGCGAGCTGCTGAGCCACGGCCGCGTCCGTCGGGCGTGGCTCGGGCTCGTGGCCCAGAACCGGCCCGTCCACCGCGCGCTCGCGCGGCGACTGTCGATCGATGACAAAGCCGTCGAGATCGTCGCCGTGGAGGCCGGCGGACCGGCCGCCGTCGCGGATCTACGGGCCGGAGACTGGATCGTCGCCGTCGACGGGCATCCGATCGCGACCGTCGATGCGCTTCATCGGCGACTGGCCGCGACCACGATCGGCGCGCCCGTCGCCCTCGCCGTCCTTCGAGGCGCGGATCGGCTGGAGCTGACCGTCACGCCGCGCGAGGCCGCCTGACGCGTCGACAAACGTCGCGACAACCGCCCACAGGTGCGAGATGCTATCGCCCATGACCGAGCCCGCCAACCCGGTGCCGCCGACGCTCGCCCAACCCACCGACCGTCTGTTTCCCATCCTGACCCCCGAGCAGATCGCGCGAGTCGCCGCGCACGGACACGTGCGTCACGTCCAGCGCGGCGAGGTGCTCATGGAGGCGGGGGATCCGCATCCGCGGTTCTTCGTGGTCACCGCAGGGCATCTCGAGGTGGTGCAGCTGTCGGGCGGCGCCGACATGGTTGTGGTCATCCATCGACGCGGTCAGTTCAGCGGGGAGGCCACCATGCTGTCGGGACGCCGCGGGCTGCACCGCCTGCGCGTGGGCGAGGCCGGCCAGGTGATCGAGCTCGATCGCGAACAACTGCTCACGCTGGTGCAGACCGACAGCGAGCTGAGCGAGATCTTCATGCGGGCCTTCATCCTCCGTCGCGTGGAGCTCATCGCTCATGGGTTCGGCGATGTCGTCCTCGTCGGCACCGGCCACGCGCCGGGCACGCTGCGCATCAAGGAGTTCCTGACCCGTAACGGCCATCCCTACACATACCTGGATGTGGAGCGCGACGCCGGCGTTCAGGATCTGCTGGACCGGTTCCACGTCGGCGTGGCGGACGTTCCCGTCGTGCTCTGCCGCGGCCAGGCGGTGCTCCGCAACCCGACGAATCAAGAGATCGCCGCGTGCCTCGGCTTCAACGACGCCATCGATGCCACCCACGTCCGCGACCTGGTCATCGTGGGCGCCGGCCCCGCCGGCCTGGCCGCGGCCGTGTACGGCGCCTCGGAGGGGCTCGACGTGCTGGTGCTGGAATCGGACGCTCCCGGGGGACAGGCCGGGCTGAGCTCGCGGATCGAGAACTATCTCGGCTTCCCGACGGGCATCTCGGGACAGGACCTGGCGGGGCGCGCGTACACGCAGGCCCAGAAATTCGGGGCGGAGCTGATCGTCGCCAAGAGCGCCCGACGGCTCGCCTGCGAGCAGACGCCCTACACCGTCGACATCGATGACGGGACGCGGGTGCCCGCGCGCACGGTCATCATCGCGACCGGCGCCGAGTACCGGCGACTGGCCGTCGAGAAACTGGCGCGGTTCGAAGGGGCCGGTGTGTATTACGGCGCGACGTTCGTGGAAGCGCAGCTGTGCCGGGGCGAAGAGGTCGTGGTCGTTGGGGGCGGAAACTCCGCCGGGCAGGCTGCGGTGTTCCTCGCCCAGACGGCCAAGCGCGTGCACATGCTCGTGCGTTCGGCGGATCTGGCGGAGAGCATGTCGCGCTACTTGATCCGTCGCATCGAGCAGAGCCCGACCATCGTTCTACGCACCCGCACGGAGATCGTGGCCCTCGACGGCGCCGAGCATCTCGAGCGGGTCCGCTGGCGCGACGACGAGATCGTGCGGACCGAGACGCACGACGTCCGGCACATCTTCGTCATGACGGGCGCGGTGCCGAGCACGGACTGGCTCGACGGCTGTGTCGCGCTCGACGGACAGGGCTTCATCAAGACGGGGCCGGCGCTGTCGGCGGACGATCTGGCCGCCGCGGGGTGGCCGCTGGCGCGGCCGCCGTATCTGCTCGAGACGAGTCGCCCGGGCGTCTTCGCGGTCGGCGACGTCCGCGGCGGCAACGTCAAGCGGGTGGCCTCGGCCGTCGGGGAAGGATCGATCGCGGTCGCCTTCGTGCATCAGGTCCTGCACTCGTAAGAGCCGGCCGAGGCGCAGCAGCGTGCGAAGCGCCGAGCTCGTCCTGGCCTTGCTCATCGCCGTCGCGGGGCTCGTCACCATCGCGCGCCGCCTCGGCATCGCCTACCCGATCTTCCTCGTCATCGGCGGCCTCGCGCTCGGGCTCGTGCCGGGGCTGCCGCCGGTCCAGGTCGATCCCGACCTCATCTTCCTCCTCGTGCTGCCGCCGCTCCTCTACATCGCGGCGTTCTTCACGCCCCTGCCCAGCTTGCGCGCGAACCTCGGCACCGTCGCCTCGCTGGCCATCGGCCTCGTCGTCGCCAGCGCCGCCGCCGTCGCCGTCGTCGCCCACGCGCTCATCCCGGGCATTCCCTGGGCCGTCGCCCTCGTGCTCGGCGCGATCGTCGCGCCGCCCGACGAGATCGCCGCCACCGCGATCGCCGCACGGCTCGCCGTCCCGCGGCGCATCATCACGATTCTCGAGGGCGAGAGCCTCCTCAACGACGCGACGGCGCTGACGATCTACGGCATGGCCATCGCGGTGGCGATCGGGGGCGCGTTCACGCCGAGCCGGGTGGTCACGACCTTCGCGCTGGCGGTGGTGGGTGGTGGCGCGATCGGTCTGGCCGTGGGCTGGGTCATCGCGCAGATCCGGGCGCGCATCGAAGACACCCCGGTGGAGATCACGATCTCGCTCCTCACGCCCTACGCCGCCTTCCTGCCGGGCCACCAGATCGCCGGCTCCGGGGTGATCGCCACCGTCATCGCCGGCCTGTACCTGGGGCGCCGCGGCTCGCACATCACGGGCGCCGATACGCGGCTGACGGGGCGTGCCGTGTGGGAGACGATCACCTTCCTACTCAACGGGTTCGTGTTCATCCTCACCGGGCTCGAGGTGCCGACGCTACTTCGCGCGCTGCCGTCCGCGGTCGCGATCCGTCTCGTCGTCATCGGCATCGCGATCAGCCTGGTCCTGGTCGTGGTGCGGGCGGTGTGGATCTTCGCCACCACGTATCTGCCGGTATGGTTGCGTGGACACCCCGGCGAGCCACGGCTGTTCGCGCACTCGCTGGTCCTCTCCTGGGCGGGGATGCGGGGGGGGGTGTCGCTGGCCGTCGCACTCGCCCTGCCCACGACGCTGCCGTCGGGTGGGCCGTTCCCGGCGCGCGACGCGCTGCTCGTGGTCACGCTCACCGTCATCGTCTTCACGCTCATCGGCCAAGGGCTGACGCTGCCCTGGCTCATCCGCGCGCTGCGGCTCGGCGCCGATGTCGGGGTCCGCGAGGAAGAGGCGCGGGCACGGCAAGCGCTGCTGGACGCCGCCACGCGGCGGATCGACCAGCTGTATCCGGTGTGGCCCGGGCACCGGCCGCTCCTCGATCGCCTGCGCGATACCTATGCGCACCGTTCCGAGCACATCGAGCGGCAGCGCGACCCCGCGCTCCCCGATGGCGAGGATCGAGAGCTCATCGAGCACCGTGAGATCCGAAACACGGTCATCGACGCCGAGCGGGAGGCGCTCCTGCGCCTGCGCGCCGAAGGCGTCATCGACGACGACGTCTTGCGGAGGCTCGAGCACGAGCTCGACCTCGAGGAACGGCGCATGGACGCCTGACCGTGCCCGTGTCGCGGTCCTCAGGTACGGCGATCGGACGACAGTCAGACGGCCGGCACGGTGCCGCCGTCGATCACGTACTCGCTGCCGTGAATGGACGCCGCTCGATCGGAGACGAGGAAGGCGACGAGCTCGGCGACCTCCTCCGGTCGACCGGGCCGGCCGATGGGGATGCCTCCGAGCGAGTCCATCAGGCGCTGCCGCGCCGTGGCCTCATCCGTCCCGTCCTGCTCCGCGAGCCGCAACACGAGATGACGTGCGGCGGTCGTCTCGATGTAACCGGGCGCGACCGTATTCACGCGGACGCCCCGCGGCCCCACCTCTTTCGACAGCCCCTTGCTGTAGGTCGTCAGCGCGGCCTTGGCGGCCGCATAGGCGAGCGTCGCCTCGAACAGCGGCAGTCGCCGCTGGATGGACGAGATGTGGACGATGACGCCCGAGCCCCGCTCCAGCATCCCCGGAAGGAACGCGCGATCGAGGCGAACGGCGGCGAAGAGATTGGCGTTCATCGTCGCCTGCCAGTCGTCGTCGGTCAGCGCGAGCACGCCGCCGCTCGGTGCGCTCGATCCCCCGACGTTGTTGACCAGGATGTCGAGACCACCCAGGCGGTCGCGTACCTCCGAGGCCACACGGTCGACGCCGTCGCGCGTGCTGATGTCGGCGCGGACGAACAGATCCACGGCCTGACCGTCGAGCGCCGCGCGCGCCGTGGTCGCCACCTTCGCGCCCCCGGCGGCCAGGCGCCGCACGATCGCCTCACCGATGCCCTTGGTACCGCCTGTCACGAGCGCCCGCTTGCCGGCGAACTCGGTCGGATCGCACGAGAACTGCGTCATCACGTCCTCCCTGGCTCGACTGGGGTTACAGTAACGATTGCGCGTGCACGAGGATGTCGCCCTCGATGCGGAGCAGCTCGAGGACCGGAGACGGATCCGTCGCGGTATCCATGACCAGCGAGTGTACGCGGAGCCATTCCCGCGATTTCATAACGTTTCCGCCCGGCCTTCATGGCTCTTCGGGGCGATTCAGCGCCGCACGAGGACGGCGGGCGCGTGCAACCCTACACTGCGCCCCGAGCATCACAACGGCTCAGGGGGCACACCATGATGACGGACACGCTGACCACACAGGACGGAACGCGGATTTACTTCAAGGACTGGGGCCAGGGACAGCCGATCGTGTTCAGTCATGGCTGGCCGTTGAGCGCGGACGCCTGGGAAGATCAGATGCTGTTCCTCGGCGAGCGCGGACCGCGTCATCGCTCACGACCGACGCGGCCACGGCCGATCGAGCCAGCCGTGGAGCGGCAACGACCTCGACACGTATGCCGACGACCTCGCGGCACTCGTCGCCGCGCTCGACCTGCGGGACGCCGTCCACGTAGGCCACTCCACCGGCGGCGGTGAAGTGGCGCGTTACCTCGCGCGACACGGGACGAGCCGCGCGTCCAAGGCCGTCCTCATCTCGGCGATTCCCCCGCTGATGCTGCGGACGCCGACGAATCCGGGCGGCCTGCCCATCGAGGTGTTCGACGGCCTGCGCACGAACGTGCTGGCCGACCGCGCGCAGTTCTTCAAAGACCTGTCGGGCCCGTTCTACGGCGCCAACCGCCCGGGCGCCAAGGTTTCGCAGGGCCTGCGCGACTCGTTCTGGCTGCAGGGCATGCAGGCCGGCTTCAAGGCGGTCTTCGACTGCATCAAGGCGTTCTCGGAGACCGATCAGACCGACGATCTACGAAAGCTCACCGTCCCGGCGCTGTTCATCCACGGTGACGACGACCAGATCGTGCCGATCGGTGCCGCGTCGCAGGCGGCGGTGAAGATCGCGCCGAAGGCCACCCTCAAGGTCTATCCCGGGGCGCCGCACGGCCTGTGCAGCACGCACAAGGACAAGGTCAACAGCGACCTGCTGCAGTTCCTGAAGGCATGACACGCGCAACGGTCGACGGCGGCCACGTCAACTATCTCAGCGCCGGGCGCGGCGAGCCGGTGATCCTGCTCCACGGCTATACGCAGACTTCGCGGATGTGGAGACGGATCATGCCCGCGCTCGCGAAGCGATTCACCGTCATCGCTCCCGACCTGCCGGGGATCGGAGAGTCGGACGTCCCGCGTGACGGCGTCGACATGCTGACGGCCGCCGCCCGCATCCATGCGCTCGCCGGATCGCTGGGTATCAGCCGCGCGAGGGTCGTCGGCCACGACATCGGCCTGATGGTGGCGTACGCCTATGCCGCGCAGTTTCCCGCGGCGGTGGACAAGCTCGTGGTGATGGACGCATTCCTGCCCGGCGTCGTCGGTTGGGAGACCGTCTACAACCATCCGGGTATCTGGCACTTCCGCTTCAACGGCCCGACGCCCGAAGCCCTGGTGAAGGGACGCGAGCGCACGTACTTCAACCATTTCTGGAACGACTTCGCGGCCGACAAGACACGCTCGATCCCCGAGGCCGATCGCCGGGTCTACGCAGCCGCGTATGCGCGCCCGGGACGGATGCGCGCGGGGTGGGCGTACTTCGTCTCGTTCGCGTCGACGGCGAGCGCGTTCGCCGAGCTGTCCAGGCGGCCGCTGTCCATGCCCGTCCTCGCCATCGGCGGCGACCGGGCGAACGGACAGCTGCTCGCTCAGCAGATGAAGCTCGTCGCCTCCGACGTCACGGTCGTCGTGCTGAAAGGAACCGGTCACTGGGTGCTGGAGGAGCGGCCACAGGAGACGACGCAAGCGCTGCTTTCGTTCCTGTAGACTCCAGATAGGAGCTCGTGTGATGGATCCTCGATCGCTGTGGCCGACCCAGAACGATCTTTCCGACACTGCCCACCGAGATCTCGCGCGGCGTCGACCAGCTCCTGTGGGAGGTCGAGGCCCACGTCCAGGCCAAGGACTGAGGCTGCCATGGTGTGGGGACTGACGCTCGCGACCTTCACGCGCGTGCACGTCGGGCTCACCATCGTCGCGGCGCGACGATTCCACGCGGAAGCGGTCGCGGGCGTCTGACCGCTGGCGTCGGTGACGCAACCGAGCCCGCGAGCGACGCGGCCCGTGACCGGCCGGCTCCTCCGGCGCGGCCTGGAGCGGCGCTGTCCGGTGTGCGGGCGCGGGTCGATGTTCGACGGGTGGTTCTCGCTCCGGCCCCGGTGCGTGGAGTGCGGCTTCTCGTTCGAGCGCGACGAGGAGGACGACTACTGGCTCGGCGCGTATCTCCTGAACTTCATCGCGACCGAGGTCGTCTTCGCGGGACTTCTGCTCGCCGTCCTCGTCGCGACGTGGCCGAGCCCGCCGTGGTCGGCGCTGATGTGGATGGGCGCCGTCCAGATGATCGTGACGCCGATCGTCTTCTATCCGTTCTCGAAGGCGCTCTGGCTGGCCGGCGACCTCGTCTTCCGGCCGCCGACGCCCGCCGACTTCGCGCCCCGCGGCGAGGCCGCCGAGGAGCCCTCGTGACCGACGGCGGCGACCGGCATCTCACGACGCCGGAGAAGGCCCTGGCCGTGAACCTCGATCCCGCGACGTACGGGACGTTCGCAGAGATCGGCGGCGGTCAGGAAGTCGCGCGGTGGTTCTTCGCGGCCGGCGGCGCGGCCACCGGCGTGGCCAAGGCGATCTCCGCGTACGACATGGCCCTCAGCGACGGCCTGTACGGCGCCACGCAACGCTATGTCAGCCGCCAGCGCCTCGAGGCGATGCTCGATCACGAATTCGCGCAGCTCCGCGAGCAGCTCGGGCCGCGCCGGGGCGACACCACGGCGTTCTTCGCCTTCGCGGACACCGTGGCCACGCGCGCTTACGGCCGCGCGGAGAAAGGCCGCGGCTGGATGGCGGTTCGATTCCAGCCGCGGCCCCACGAGCCACCCTCCGAGATCGTGCTGCACGTCCACATGCTGGACGCGAGCGCGCTTCACCAGAAAGAGGCGCTCGGGGTCCTCGGGGTGAACCTGGTCCACGCCGCCTTCTACCGGCGGGAAACCCTCGCGGACCTGATCGGCTCCTTGACGGACGACCTTCCGAGATCCCGCGCGGACATCGACATGATCAAGTTCTCGGGGCCCGCCTTCGCCGACGTCGACAACCGGCTGGCCGCGCTGCAGCTGGTCGAGCAGGGGCTGACCGACGCCGCCATGTTCACGGCGAATGGTGACGTCGTGCAGCCCTCCGACGTGCTCCATCGAAAGCCGATCCTGGTCGAGCGCGGCAGCTTCCGGCCCGCGACGAACCTCACGCTGGATCTGCTCGAGCGGGCGCGCCAGCGCTTCGTCGCGGAGCCCGACGTGCGCGGCCACGAGCCCGTGGTGCTCGCCGAGATGACGCTCCGCAGCCTCGGCGCCGCGGCCGACGTGGGGCACGCCGACTTCCTCGCCCGCGCGGACATCCTCGGCGCCCTCGGCCTCGACGTCCTGATCTCGCGATTCGAGCCGTACTACCAGGCCGCCGAATACCTGGCCGCCTACACCGATCGACTGATCGGGATCGCCGTCGGGCTGCCGAGCGTGCGACAGATCGCCGACGAGGCGTACTACCGCGACTTGCCGGGCGGCGTCCTGGAGTCCGCGGGGCGCCTGTTCAAGCGCTCCGTGAAGATGTACGTCCACCCGACCGTCGATCCCACGACCGGCGAGGTCCAGTCGGTGGAGAACGCGCGTATCGAGCCTCCATGGCACCACCTGCGCGACCTGCTCATCGAGATCGGCCGCATTGAGCCGATCCGTCACTACGACGAGCGCTACCTCTCGATCCGAACTCCGGATACACTGGCCCGCATCCAAAGGGGAGACCCGTCGTGGGAGGCGATGGTCCCACCCGTCGTGGCCCAGATCATCAAGACGAAGCACCTATTCGGATATCGCCCCGCGGCGGCTGATAAGGGGACCGCGGGAGATTGATACCCTCCCCGTCCTGGCGGCCAGCGGTTTCGCCAGCAAGGAGGTCACATGATCGACGTGCGTACGGTGGTGGGAGCCTGGTTGATCGGCGTCCTCGCCCTCACCGCCGGCGGTTGTGGCGATAGGTCCCGCGCGGCCGCGCCTGCCCCGGCCCCGGTCGTGAAGGTCGAGCCGGTGGTCGAGCGCGACGTGCCGATCTCCGTTGAGTACGTGGGGACGCTCGTCGGGTACATCAACGCACAGATCCGCGCGCGCGTCAGCGGGCACCTCATGAGCCAGAATTACACGGAGGGCTCGCTGGTCAAGGCCGGCGACCTCCTGTTCCAGGTGGATCCGCGGCCGTTTCAGACGGCCCTGGACCAGGCGGAGGCCAAGCTCCTGCAGGCGGAGTCGCAGCTCAGCCAGGCCAAGGCGCAGGTCAGCGCGAGTCAGGCACAGGTCGAGCAGGCGCTGGCGAAGGTCGTCCAGGACGAGGCGCAAGTCAAGCGCGCCGAGGCCGACCAGCGTCGGACGGAGCTCGACGTCAATCGCTACACGCCGCTGGCCGAGCGCGGGTCGGTCAGCCAGCAAGAGCTGGACAACGCCGTCCAGAACAACCTTGCCAACCTGGCCGCGGTGGCCGCCGCGCGCGCATCGGTCCAGAACTCGCAGGCGAGCGTGTCCCAGGCGAGGGCGGCGCTGGAACGCGCGCAAGCCGATGTCAAGACGCAGGAGGCCAACATCGCCGCCGCGCGGGCGTCGCTCGCCGATGCCAAGCTGAACCTTGGCTACACCAGAGTGCTCGCGCCGATCTCGGGAGTGGCGGGCTTTCGCGTGGCGAACATCGGTGACTACGTTGGCCCGAACGACCAGAATCCGCTGACGACGGTCTCTCAGGTCGACCCGATCTACGCGGAGTTTCCGGTCAGTGAGCAGCGAGCGCTCGTCGTGTTCCGCCGATGGGACGCCGATCCCCGCGCGCCTCGGGACATCGAGCTGGAGCTGATCCTGGCCGACGGCGGTGTGTATCCCTTGCGAGGGAGAGCGGTCGCGCTCGACCGACAGGTCGACGTGACGACGGGCACCGTGATCGGGCGTGGCGTCTTCCCGAATCCGGGAAACATCTTGCGTCCTGGCCAGTACGCCAAGGTCCGGATCGTCGTCGAGGTGAGGAAGAATGCGCTGCTGATTCCGCAGCGCGCCGTGCAGGACGTGCAGGGCGTCCATCAGGTCGCGGTGGTGCGGCCGGATGACACCGTGGATGTGCGCGCCGTGAAGACGGATGCGCGCGTCGGATCTCTGTGGATGATCGCCAACGGTTTGAAGTCGGGCGAGCGGGTCATCGTGGAGGGCGGGGACCGGGTCCGAGCCGGCCAGAAGGTCCGGCTCGCGCCGAGCACGCCGTCGCCGACCGGCGCGTCGAAGTAGATCACGATGGCCCGGTTCTTCATCAACCGGCCGATCGTCGCCATGGTGATCTCCATCCTCATGGTGATCATCGGTCTCGTCGCGATCGTGCAGCTGCCCGTGGCCCTCTATCCCAACATCGCGCCGCCAGAAATTCTCCTGACCGCGCGCTACCCGGGCGCCGATGCGGTGACGCTCGAGCAGTCCGTGGCCACGCCGATCGAGCAGCAGATGAGTGGCGTGGACAACATGCTCTACATGTATTCGCTCAACCAGAGCGCGGGCAGCCAGATGCAGCTGCGCGTCGACTTCGACGTCACCACCGATCCGAGCGTCGATCAGGTGCTCGTCAACCTGCGTTACTCGCAGGCGGCGTCGCAGCTGCCGCCCGACGTGGTGAACCAGGGCGTCGCCGTCACGAAGTCGGTCACGAGCCCGCTCGGGATCTTCGTGCTGTACTCGCCGAAGGGCACGTACGACCCGCTGTTCCTCGCCAACTACGCGTACGTCAACATCAACGACCCGATGAC
>Ga0075425_100008480_pt1 | contig 10897 bp, 11 predicted proteins | sample SoiMethybrSBSTD4_FD_75300 | JGI IMG/M metagenome (GOLD analysis project Ga0075425, IMG submission 75300) | Bulk soil microbial communities from a Populus tree surrounding site in Tennessee, USA - Soil MetaG P. TD hybrid SBSTD4 | ecosystem: Environmental > Terrestrial > Soil > Tree plantation...
GCCGACAAGGTCACACTGCAGCTCAAGTGGGTGACCCAGGCTCAGTTCGCGGGCTACTACGCGGCCAAGGCTCGCGGCCTCTATACCGCAGAGAGGCTCGACGTCACCATCCGGCCCGGCGGGCCCGACATCGTTCCCGAGCAGGTCGTGGCCGGCGGCGGCGCGCAGTTCGGCATCGACTGGCTCCCCAGCCTGCTCTCCGCGCGCGATCAGGGCGCGCCCCTGGTGAACATCGCCCAGGTCTTCGCCTACAGCGGCATGCGTGAGCTCGCCCTCAAGACCTCCGGCATCAAGGGCCCCGCCGACCTGCGAGGCCGCCGCGTGGCCGTCTGGTTCGGTGGCAACGAGTTCGAGCTGCTGGCCACGCTCGAGAAGTACCGGATCGACCGCAACAAGGACGTCACGCTCGTACAGCAGCCCTTCGACATGAACCTGCTGCTCAGCAAGCAGGTCGACGCGGCCGCGGCGATGACTTACAACGAGTACAAGCAGGTGCTGGACGCGGGCGTGAAGCCCGACGACCTCGTCGTCATCGACTTCAACAAGGAAGGCACGGCCATGCTGGAGGACGGCGTCTTCGTGCGCGCCGACTGGCTACGCAACGCCACCAACAAGGCGATCGCCGCGCGCTTCCTCCGCGCGTCGCTCAAGGGCTGGGAGCTGTGCCGCGAGCGGCCGGCCGAGTGCGTGGAGATCGTGCTCAAGGAGAGCCCGATCCTGGGCCGCGACCACCAGGCGTGGATGATGGCGGAGATCAACAAGCTCGTGTGGGGTCCGCCCGCGCCTCCGAGCCCGCTCGGCAAGATGGATCCTGCCGCCTTCAAGCAGACCGCGGATATCGCGCTGAAGTTCGGGGTAATCAAAAAGCCCGCGGACGCCGGGGCCTACACCCACGAGGTCTGGGAGCTCGCGCAGAAGCGGTAACGCCGCTCCCGGCTACGAGATCGCCGCTGTGCCGTGATCCGGTGTCGGGGCCGCGGCGTGCGTGTGGCGCCCGTACACCCACTGGAAGACCGGTGAGGCCATCAGCGTGGTGACGATGGCCATGAGGACCAGCACCGAGAACAGCGCGGGTTGGATGATCCCGTGCTGCAAGCCGATGTTGATCACGATCAGCTCCATCAGCCCCCGTGCGTTCATGAGCGTGCCGACGGCCATCGCCGTCCGGTTGTCCTCGCCGTTCCAGCGCGACGCCGCCCAGCACGCCACCCCCTTGCCGAGGCAGGCGGCGACCAGCACGCTCAGCGCGATGAGCAGGAGCTAGGGGCTGTCGACCATGTCGAGCCGCGTGTTGAGCCCCGAGAAGGTGAAGAACATCGGCAGCAGGAACACGACCGCGAACGGCTCGAGCTGCCGGGTGAGCTCGCGCGTCAGCATCCCTCGCGGCATCGCCACCCCGAGCAGGAAGCCGCCGAACACGGTGTGGATGCCGATGGCGTCCGTGATCCAGCTGCCCGCGAGGAACAGCATCAGCACGATGGCGAGACCCGCCGGCGTCAGCTCCCCATCCCGCTGGACGCGCCGCTCGAGCGGCGCCAGCAGTCGGCGCACCACCGTGAGCGTGACGACGGCATAGAGCGCCCCGCCCGCGATCGTCCCGACGCGGCGACGGCCCCGCCGCCGAAGCTGGCGACGACCGTCGCGAGCACGCACCACGCCGCGGCGTCGTCGATGCAGCCGGCCGCGAGCGCCAGCGTGCCGAGCGCCGTGCCGGTCAGCCCGCGTTCGTAGATGATCCGGGCCAGCATGGGAAACGCGGTGATCGCCATCGCCGCGCCGAGGAACAGCACCGCCTGCCACACCGTCGCTCGCGGCGAGAAGAGCCCGGGCACACGCACGAGCCAGATCGCCAGCGCCGCGCCGAGCACGAAGGGCACGATCATGCCCGAGAGCGAGACGACCACCGCGCTGCGCACGCGCCGGCGGAAGAGCTCGGTCTTGAACTCGACGCCGACGAGGAACATGTAGAGGCCCACGCCGAGCTGCGCGCCGACGTAGAGGACCTTGAACGAGTCGGCCGGGAAGATCTGGCGCTGGAGTCCGGGCCACAGCAGACCGAGCAGCGATGGCCCGCTGAGGACGCCGGCGATCATCTCGCCGACGACCTGGGGCTGGCCGATGCGGCGGGCGGCGAGGCCGACCAGCCGGCACGCGGCGAGGATCACCGCCATCTGGAGAAAGAAGGCGACGGCCAGCTGGGCGGCGGTCACGTCCGGGTCAGAACCGGCCGTGCCGGCCCGCGCCGGCGGCGAAGCGGCGCGCACCTTCCTGGCTCTCGCCGGACGCGATGGTCGTCTGACCGACGGCGAACTCGTTGGCCATCGCGGTCGGCAGCGGCAGGCCGAGGCTCTCCCACGCCGACCGGCGATCTCCGCGCGCGCCGTGGACGGGAAACGCCGCAATGGCCCGCGCGAGCGCCTCCGCCTCCTCGCGGGCCCGGCCGTCGGGCACCACGCGGTTGGCGAGTCCGAAGGCGAGCGCCTCGCGCGCATCGACGGGCCGTCCGGTGAGGATCATGTCGAGCGCGCGCGAGAGCCCGATCATCCGCGGCAGGCGCACGGTGCCGCCGTCGATCAGCGGCACGCCCCAGCGGCGATTGAACACGCCGAAGACCGCGCTCTCGGCCGCCACGCGCAGATCGCAGATGAGCGACAGCTCGAGCCCACCGGCCACCGCGTAGCCCTCCACGGCGGCGATCGTCGGCTTCGTGAACGTCATGCGTGTCGGTCCCATCGGGCCGTCGCCGTCGGGGGCGAGCCGGAGGCCGCGCTCGGTGCCGCGCGCCTTGAGGTCGGCCCCGGCGCAGAAGACGCCGCCCGCGCCCCACAGCACGGCGGCGCGCAGATCGTCGTCGCCCTCGAACTCGCGAAAGGCCTCGGCCAGTCCACGCGCCGCGGTGCCGTCGACGGCGTTGCGCGCCTCCGGGCGGTCGATGACGATCGTGGCGATCGCGTCACTACGCTCGAGTCGGATGGCCATGGCCGTTCTCCAGGAGATCGGTGACGGTCGTCAGTGCGTAGCCGCGGTCGTGGAGACCGTCGATCATCGCGGGCAGCGCCGTGGCGAGCCGCTCCGGTGCCCCCGCCACGCCCTCGGCGTCGTGAAGGTCGACGATCGCGCCGGGGTGCGCGCGTGCCAGCACGTGCTCGGCCTGCGCGCCCGGCGGCCGGGGACGAAGCCCCTCGGGCTGGATCGACCACAGCACGCACCGGAGCCCGGCGCCGCGCAGCACGCCGAAGAGCGCGGCGTTGACCATGCCCCAGGGCGGACGGAAAAGCCGCGGCGCCGCACCGGACAGCTCGGTCAGGTGATCCTGCGCGCGAAGCACCTCGTCGGCCGTACGCCGCGGCCCGCACAGCCACAGGCTCCGGTGCGACCAGCCGTGGCTGGCGACCTCGTGCCCGGCATCCACGAGGGCGCGCACGCTCGAAGGCGACGCCTCCGCGCGCTGTCCCACCAGGAAGAACGTCGCGCGCACACCGCGGGCGGCCAGCAGCTCGGCGACGCGGGGCGTCCATCGGGGATCGGGGCCGTCGTCGAAGGTCAGGGCGATGCTTCGCGCGCCCGAAGGTCCGCGACGGATCGCCGCGGCCGTGAGCAGGTGAGCGCCCCAGGCGTAGCCGACCCAGAGCGCGGCCGCTCCGCCGACGCCGAATCGCAGGAGGGATGTCACTCGGCGGCGCGACCGAGCACGAGATTCGCGATGTGGCGACTGGCGTCGGGGCGCCGGACCCGGCGCATCTGCTCGCGGAGGCGGTCGAGGAGCTTCGGCTCGGTGAGCGCGCGCTCGAGCGTCTGCCCGAGCTCGGCGGGCGTGTGCGCGACGAGCGCGATGCCGGCTCGCGAGGCGAAGCGCTCGTTGCGCCGCTCCTGGCCCGGTAGCGAGCCGTAGGTGAGCAGCGGCACCTCTGCTGCCATCGCCTCGGCCAGCGTCATCCCGCCGGCCTTGCTGACGAGCAGATCCGCCGCCGCCATCAGCGAGCGCACGTCGTCGACGAAGCCCTCGGCACGGATCGCGAGGCCGGCGGTGAGCCGGCGGATCTCCTCCGCGACGCGCGCGTCGTGACCCGCGACCACGACCGCCTGGACGGGCATCGTCACCCGGGCGAGCGCTCGGGCCACGTCGGCGAGCCGCCCGAAGGATCCCTGGGCGCCGGCCATCGCGAGCACCAGCGGCAGATCGGGGGCCAGACCGAGCGCGCGGCGGGCGGTGAGCGGATCGACCGCCGCCTCGAAGTCCGCCCGCACCGGCACACCGGTCACCACCACACGGTCCGGGGCGATGCCGCGGGAGACGAACTCGTGCTTGACCTCCTCGGCGGCGACGCAATAACGGTCGACATGCGGAGCGATCCACTGGCTGTGGGCCACGAAGTCGGTGACGACGGTCGTGTGCGGCGGAATCCGCCGGCCCGCGCGGGCGAGCGCCGAGAGTACGACGGCCGGCGTGGCGTGCACTGTGACCACGGCGTCGGGAGCGAGCGTGTCGAGGAGCTCCACGAGGTGTCGGGCCCCCAGGCGGGTCACGCCGAACGACCACCGCGAGTCGCTCGCCATGCGATCGCCGAGCCCGTAGGCGAGCGCCCACACGCCGGGCGCGCGCCGCAGCAGCGCGCCGTAGAGCGCGCGGGTCACGCGATCGAACACGGGATGCACCAGATCGTGGAAGTGGTCGACGACGGTCGGCGAGGCGCCGGCGGCGGTGAACGCGGCGGCAAGGCTGTGCGCCGCCGCGTTGTGACCGGAGCCGTAGCTCGCCGTGAGGATGAGGACGCGCATGCGAGGAGTCCTATCGTAGCGCCGTCGCCGGGGAACGCAACGGACGGACGGTCGCGCCCGGCCTGACGTAAGATGGGAGCCCCACAGGAGGATCGAGGCATGGCGCGTCATGTGAAGGTCGCCGCCGCTCAGCTGGGCGCGATCAACGAGGGCACGAGTCGCGAGGAGATGGTCGACCGAATGCTGGCGCTGCTCGAGCAGGCCATCGCCGAAGACGTCGAGATCCTCGCCTATCCCGAGCTGGCGCTCACCCCGTACTTCCCCAAGCGCATCCGTGACGACTACGACCAGTTCTTCGAGACCGAGGTGCCGCCGAAGAGCCTCGAGCCGCTCCTGCGGCGGGCCGGCCAGGCGGGTGTCGCCTGCCACATCGGCTTCGCCGAGAAGGCCGGCGGCCGCTACTTCAACACGGCGATCCTCACCGACGAGACGGGCGCACTGGCCGGAACGTTCCGGAAGATTCACTTGCCCGGGGTGACCAAGCCCGACGGCCACGCCCAGGTCTACGAGCCGCACTTCTTCGAGTCGGGCGACACCGGATACCGCGTGTTCCCCACCCGCAAGGCCCGGGTCGGCATCGCGATCTGCCAGGACCGCCGCTTCCCGGAGTCCTATCGGAGCCTCGGGATGCTCGGCGCGGAGATCGTGCTGATCGGCTACAACACGCCGCTGTCGCCGCTGGCCCTCGACCTCAACGAGCTGGTCATGCGCGCCGGCGCCTACCAGAACAACCTCTTCGTGGTCGGCGTCGCCAAGGCCGGGCTCGAGGACGGGGTGGAGTTCATCGCGGGCAGCTGCGTGATCAACCCGATGGGCCAGGTGGTCGCCAAGGCGGCGAGCAGCGCCGACGAGCTGGTGCCGGCGCGGATCGACCTCGACCAGATGCTGCCGGCACGCAAGCGGTGGAACTTCCTCGGCCGCCGGCACCCGGAGCACTACGGCCTGCTGACGCAGCCCGTGCCGCCTGAGATGAGGGGATGATGATTGAATCGCGCGCGATGAGCGCCCGACCGCCGCGGCGCCGGAGCCCTGCGCAGGCGCCCCGGCGGCAAATCCGATGACGGTCGATACCATCGTCCGTGGCGGCCGGGTCGTCACCCCGACGGGCGTGGACGATCTCGCCATCGCCATCGCCGGGGGCAAGATCGTGGCGCTGGGTGAGGAATCGCGGCTGCCGCGCGGCGAGCGCGCCATCGACGTCGCCGGCAAGATCGTGTTCCCCGGCGCCATCGACTGTCACGTCCACCTCGGCGCCGAGTACGACGACTGGCGAGGCGGGCCGCTGGCCGCCGCCCACGCCGGGCTCACCACGCTGATCCCCTTCGCGCTCTACGACGACGACAAGCGCGAGACGCTGCCCCAGGCCATCGCGCGCCAGCGGGCAGAGATCGAGTCCGAGTCGGTGCTCGACATCGGCGTGCACTACATCCTCAACAACGAGCCCTACATCCTCGACGGCATTCCGGAGGCGGTCCGCCTCGGCGTGACGTCGTTCAAGCTGTTCATGACGTACAAGAAGCGGCCCAAGCGCATGTGCTCCGACGAGTTCATCGCCAAGGCGATGGAGCTCATCGGCGCCCACGGCGGTCTCTGCCAGCTGCACTGCGAGAACGGCGACGTCCTGTGCTTCCTGGAGGACAAGTACATCGCGGCCGGCCGCGTGGAGCCGCGTCACTTCCCGGAGACGTGCCCGGACTGGACCGAGGAAGAGGCCATCAACCGCGCGGTGCGCATCGGCGGCCTCACGGGCTGCCCCGTGTACGTGGTGCACCTCAGCACGGGGCTCGGCCTCGAGCGCATCAAGCAGGCCCAGGCCCAGGGCCAGCGCGTGTGGACGGAGACGTGCCCGCAGTACCTGCTCCTGACCGACGCCGAGATGGAGCGGTGGGGCCCGCTGGCGAAGATCGGCCCGCCGCTGCGGCCGGCGGCCGGCGGCGATCGCGAGGCGCTGTGGAAGGGGTCGGAGCAGGGGTACATCGCCAACATCGCGAGCGATCACTCGCCACGCGCGAAGAAGTTCAAGGAGCCGGGCTGGAAGAACATCTTCGTCGACGATCAGGGCAAGCCGGTGCCGTTCGGCAGCCCGTCGCTCGAGACGCTGGTGCCGCTCGTCTACAGCGAGGGCGTCGTCAATCGCGGCCTGCCGCTGACGTGGATGGCGCGCGTGCTCTCCGAGAATCCTGCGCGCACGTTCGGCCTCTACCCGCGCAAGGGGGCCATCCGGGTGGGGGCCGACGCCGATCTGCTGATCTACGATCCCGATCACGAGGGCACGATCAACGTGGGCGACCACCACGGCATGGCGGGCTGGACGCTCTACGAGGGCTGGAAGCAGCACGGCCGACCGTGGATGACGCTGCTGCGCGGCGAGGTGCTGCTGAAGGATGGACGTCTCCACCAGAAGCCCGGGTTCGGCCGGTTCTTGGCGCGCAGCGCACCGCAGCCGCCCGTCGCCGGGCCCGTGCGGTAGCCCGTGGACTATCTCGATCGACTGTCGGAGTTCGTCCGCGACACGACGTACTCCGCGTTGCCGGCGCCGGTCGTCGCCGCGGCTCGGCTTGTCGTCCTCGACACGCTCGGCGCGATGCTGGCAGGCAGCCGGTTGCCGGAGAACGCGCGGCTGGCTCGACTGGTCGCCGAGCGCTCCGGCCTGCGGACGGCCACGCTGATCGGCCATGCCGAGCGCGGCGAGCCGATGCTGGCCGCGCTCTCCAACGCGACGGCGGGCGTGGCCCTCGAGGTCGACGAGGGCAACCGCTGGGGCGGCGGTCATCCGTCGATCCACGTGCTGCCGGGGCTGCTCGCTGTCGCGGAGGAGACAGGCGGTGACGGGCCGGCGCTCGTCGCGGCGCTCGTGGCCGGCTACGAGGTCTCCTCGCGCGTGGGCGGGGCGACCGTACCGCGGTTCAACGTCCACACGCACGGCACGTGGGGCACGATCGGCACCGCGGCCGCCGTCGCGAGGATCGTCCAGGCCGACGCGGCGGCGATCCGCCAGGCCATGAACCTCGCCGTCTCCATGAGCCCGGCGAACTCGTGGACGCCGTGCTTCGAGGGCGCGACGATCCGCAACCTCTATCCGGGGCGGTCGGGGCTGCAGGGCATCCTGGCCGTGCATCTGCAGCGCTGCGGGTTCACGGCCCTGGCCGACGCTCCCGCCGACGTGTACGGCACGATCCTCGGCGATCGCTTCGATACCGCCGCGGTCGTCGACGGACTCGGCGCGACGTACCGGATCGCGACGAACTATTTCAAGCTCCACGCCTGCTGTCGCATCAACCATTACGCGCTCGACGCCGTGCAGGCTCTGAGGCGCGCGCATGCCTTCACGGCCGACGACGTCGAGCGGGTGACGGTCGTCTCCATTCCGTTCGCCGAGCGGATGGCCGACCCCGCGCCGGACACGATGCTGGCCGCGAAGTTCTCCATCCCGTACGCGGTCGCCGCGGCGATCGTGCGCGGTCACGCCGACCTGGCCGCCTTCGAGGAGCCCGCGACCGGCGACACGCGGATCCGGGAGCTGGCCGCCCGCGTGGTCGTCCGGTCGGATGCGGCGATGAACCCGCGACGTCCCGACGATTACCCGACGGCAGCGGTGACCGTCGCGCTGCGCGACGGCCGGAGGCTCACGGAGAGCACGGTCGTCGTGCGCGGTGACGCCGCCGCGCCCATCGATCGCGCCGAGGTCGTCGCGAAGTTCGTGGCGCTCGCCGCGCCCGTCGTGGGAGCGGTCCGCGCTCAGGCCGTCGTCGACACGGTCGAGCGCATCGACGAGCTCAAGGACGTGCGCGACCTCACGGCACTCCTCGCCGTCTAGTCCGCTACCCCTCGCGCGTCACGTCGCGGGCGTCCTTGTCGTCGCGGATGCCGAGGAATCTGGCATGCCGCAGGTGATTGCCGTCGGTCCAATCGGCGAAGCCCACCTGCACGACGAGCTCGGGGCGCAGCCAGCGGCAGAGGCGCATCGCCTCGGCGGTCATCGCCATCCCGCGTCGGGCGCTGCGAGGCTCGGGCAGGTTGGCGAAGGGGGCAGACGGACGTTTCGAGCGAGGCGAAGTGGCGCGCCACCGCCGCCTTCGTGGCCGACGTGGACCTGGTACTTGAGCCACGCGTCGCTGCGCCTGCCGGGCAGGTAGAGGCTGTCGACCCGCTTCGCCACGACACCTTCGAGGCCCTGCCGACGGGCGGCGCTCACCATCTCCGCGGCCGAGGCGTGAAGGGGCTCCGACACGCGAAGCACCGTCCCGGGCGTGACGACGTCGCGCAGGACGTCCCGCCGCTCGCCGAGCGGCGCGCCGAGGAGGTCCCGTCCGCGCGCGGCGAGCACGTCGAACGCGTAGAACAGGAGCGGCGTCTCTCTCCCGGCATTCTGCAGCATGTTGAACGAGGGCCGGCCGTTCGGGTCGAAGGCGACGATCTCGCCGTCGAGGATGGTGGCCGCCGGCACGCTGGCGAGCGCGGGGATCAGCTGTGGGAAGCGGTCGTTCAGCAGGCGATTGTTGCGCGACACGATGTCCGTGCGGCCGGACGCGCGAAGCACGAGTGCCCGGTAGCCGTCCCACTTGACTTCGTATTCCCATCCCGGGCCCTCGGGCAATCGCGTGACGAGGCGAGCGCGCATCGGCTCGACGAAGGCGATCGTCGCCCGCGGCAGCGGCGCTCGGCCGTCTTCATGCGGTCCGCGCGTGCTTGCGCGCTCCCGCGGGCGCGCGTGCCGCCACGCGCACGACGCCCCACCGCATGTCGCCCGGTGCCGCGCCACGTTGCAGCAGCCACTGGCCATTGACGCCCTTGCCCGTCAGCGAGACGTGGAGCCGGCCGTCTTCGTACCGGCCGTCGACGACGTCGTACACGCCGACGCCGGCCCGGCGGCCGAAGGCCTCCTCGCTCAAGGGCGTCGCGCCCGTCTCGACGGCGGCGGCGGCGCGCGCGCCGCGCGGCAGGCCGCCCGCGATCCGCCAGCCTCTCAGCGTTCGACCCATCTCCAGCTGCAACAGCGCCCCGCGGCCGCCGAGCCGGCGAAGCACGAAGCGTCGCCGGCTGCCCTGACGGGAGGGCCGGACGGCCATGGCCTGGCCGTGGTCGCGCGCCGGACGCGACCGCCTCGACGTCGTCTCGCTCGACTCGGCCGGCGCGAACCGTCGAGGCAGTCGCTGCTCGAGCGTGAGCACGCGACGAAACAGGTCACCCTCGGCGCGCACGCGCTCGCGGGCGACGTCGGGCGGGAAATCGAGCGCGGCCGGGTCACGCCGATCGATGGCGCGCTCGAGCTCGTCCCACGTGATCGGCATGGACACGAAGGGGCGCGGGCGCTTCGCCCGGAGCGAGTAGACGGCGACGGTCGTCTTGTGGATCGCGTTCTGGCTCCAGTCGACGAGGACCTTGCCGACGCGCAACGCCTTGTCCATGTCGGCGACGACGAGGTCGGGATGGCGCTCGGCGAGAAAGTCGGCGACGGCGCGCGCGAACAGCTGGGTGGCCTCGTACGTGACCAGCGTGTTGAGCGGCAGGTAGACCTGGACCCCCTTGGAGCCCGAGACCTTGGGGAAGACCTGCAGGCGGAGCCCGTCCATCAGCTCCTTCAGGAGGAACGCCACGCGCCCCGCGGTCAGGACGTTCGCGCCCTCGCCGGGATCGAGATCGAAGACGACCATCGTCGGTGTGTCGAGTCGCGGCGCCCGGTGCAGGAACGGATGCAGCTCGAGGCTCGCGATGGCGGCGCACCAGACGAGAGTCCGGGCGTCGTCGATGACGACGTAGCGGATGTCCGGACCTCCCCGTGCGCGCGGCACCGGTGCGGTGCGTACCCACGGGGGCGTGAACGTGGGCGCGTCCTTCTCGTAGAAGAACGGCTGGCCCACGCCGTCGGGATAGCGCTTGAGCGTCACCGGCCGGCCGCGCAGGTGCGGCAGCATGACGGGCGCCATCGCGGCGTAGTACCGCGCCACGTCGGCCTTGGTGAAGCCGGCGGCGGGGTACATCAGCTTGTCGGGGTTCGAGATCGGAACGCCTTCGATGGTGATCGACGCACTGGGACGCTGGCGCGGCCGGGAGCGGTCAGCTGGTCGGCGATCCGGGCGAGCCGCCATGCATCATTGTAGCCACGGTCCGCGGGCCG